>Ga0100400_1001961_pt1 | contig 14562 bp, 13 predicted proteins | sample CryGeymeta201524_FD_80420 | JGI IMG/M metagenome (GOLD analysis project Ga0100400, IMG submission 80420) | Groundwater microbial communities from Crystal Geyser aquifers in Utah, USA - Crystal Geyser metaG 2015-24 | ecosystem: Environmental > Aquatic > Deep subsurface > Groundwater | place: USA... | reverse complement strand
ATTACGTTGTTGGCATGTACAAATACATCCTGTTTCGTTTCCAGATCTTTAATGAACCCAAAACCTTTTGATTCATTATAAAACGAAACTGTACCTTTTCTAACCGGATCTACCTCTTCTGCGCTTCCTTTTGGCACGCTGACGGCAATATCCTCAAGTTTAATTTCGGTTTTGCTTTCCGGATCAATTGGTTCATTTGTAATTACCCCATTTTCGTCAACATAGGCAATCATGTCGTCGAAACTGGCCCTTTCACCATCTTTCCTGGCCAGTTTTTTGGCTTCTTTTTCTTTTCTTTTTTTCTCTTTTTTGTTTCTGACGTCTTTTTTGTTAAAAGATTCCTGCGATCTACCCATAAATGATTTTAGTTATAATTATTTATTATTTGCCTTTAATATGTTACTCCTGCGTATTCGATATTGTGCTTTAAAAGGTTTCGCAATTTTACCAGAGCGCTGTTTTTTATTTGCCTGATTCGCTCTGTTGAAGTTCCGAATTTAATAGCAATATCATAAAGCGATAATACCTGCGAATTGTTCAACCCGTAACTCATTGTCAATACATCTGCCTCGCGTTCAGTAAGTTTGCCGATGGCACGCTGTATGTTTGTTCTTACTGATTCATCGATTAAGTGATTGTCGGGAGTGGCAAAATCTTCATTCTGAATGATGTCGTACAAACTGAAATCACTCTCGCCATTGTTTACTAATGGCATATCGAACGAAATCTGTTTCTTTTTAATTGAATTTGCCATTTCAACTTCTTCAAGCGATATTTCCATGTATTTGGCAATTTCGGAGTTTGTGGGTTCGCGCTCCAGTTGTTGCTCCAAAAAAGGAATAGCTTTTGAAATTTTGTTAATCGACGATATCCGGTTTAACGGCAACCTCACAATGCGGGTGTGTTCTGAGATAGCTTCCATTATCGACTGGCGAATCCACCATACCGCGTACGAAATAAATTTGAATCCACGGGTTTCGTCGAATTTTGTGGCGGCTTTTACCAGGCCTAAATTTCCCTGGTTAATTAAATCGGGGAAAGAAAGTCCCTGGTTCTGGTACTGTTTGGCTACTGATACCACAAACCGGAGGTTTGCCACAACTAATTTCTCAAGTGCAACTGTGTCTCCAGCCCTGATGCGAACAGAAAGCGACACCTCCTCCTCGGCTGTAATCAGCGAATATTTGTTGATATCCTGAAAATAACGCACTGTGGATTGGTCGTTGCGCTGGGTGATTTGTTGTGTTATTTTTAATTGTCTCATGCAGAATTTAATTATTCGAACAAAACCCTTAATGTTGAAAATAACACTGGTTTTGTTTTACTTAAAAAGGTACTTAAATAAAATTTCAGATTTAAAAAGTGGTCATCGATGAACCAATAACTGAAAAGGAACAGTTGATAAAGCACAAATTCTCAAATCCCAAACTTTTGCAAATATAGGGTTATATTTCGAGATTACCATTGAAAATCAGGAAGGTGTTGGGTGAAATTTTATAAAAATCAGAAATTGGTTTTTCGTTGCTGAATGGATGTTAATTGTTTTGCAGAAGCTCACGATAATATTCAAAGTTCTCATTATCGAAAACGCAAAATATTACCTGTTCAATTTCAGGATTATTTTCGAGAAAAGAAGTTACTGTTTGTGTTGCAATTACGGCTGCTTCCTGCTTTGGATAACCATAAACCCCAGTGCTGATGTTGGGGAAAGCAATGGTTTTAGCACTATTTTCAACCGCCACTTCCAAACTTCGGTGGTAACAGGAAGCCAGTTTTTCAGGTTCGCCGGATTTGCCGCCATTCCAAACCGGGCCAACCGTGTGAATCACAAATTTTGCCGACAGGTTGTATCCTTTGGTAATTTTTGCATCGCCGGTTTTGCAGCCGTTTAATGTACGACATTCGGCCAGTAACTCTTTCCCGGCAGCCCGGTGAATGGCTCCGTCAACCCCGCCGCCACCCAACAACGATGTGTTGGCGGCATTTACAATCGCATCAACTTTCAGCGATGTAATATCTCCCTTAAAAAGTTTTATTTTTTTCATTTGGCATCCTATTTCAATAAATATGTGACCTCTCTGAGGTCTTTCCAAAATCATTCTCGCATTCGCACAATCCCCCATTCACTAAAAATTTCCTACTTTTACTTCACTAAATTACTAAAGCATTTTACCATGAACAAATTAAACTTCATCTTTTTCTTTTTGCTCATTATAGGTTTAAATTCTTTAGCACAGCCCATTTCGCTGCATCCGCAAAACCCGCGCTACTTTTTGTTTAAAGGAAAACCGGCGGTATTGGTTACTTCTGCTGAACATTACGGAGCAGTGCTGAATGTTGATTTCGATTATAAAAAATACCTGCAAACCTTGTATTATGAGGGAATGAATTACACCCGCATTTTTGTGGGTTCGTATGTTGAAGTTCCCGGAAGTTTCGGTATTCAGCATAATTCGCTGGCGCCAGCAGTGGGCAGTTTTATTGCTCCCTGGAAAAGGGTGGATGAACCCGGTTTGTTTAAGGGAGAAAACAAATTCGATTTGAATGAATGGAACCCGGCATATTTTGCACGGTTGAAAGATTTTATTTCCCGTGCCGAAGAACTCGGAATTGTGGTGGAAGTCACCTTTTTTTGTTCAACTTACCAGGACTATATTTGGGAACGGAATCCTTTTAATCCGGGGAATAACATCAACAACATTCCTGTTAATCTGAAAAGGCAGAAATCGAATACACTGGCCAACAGTATTCTCACCAGTTATCAGCAAAAACTGGTAGAAAAGCTGGTTGCGGAATTAAACGGGTTCGACAATGTTTTTTATGAAATTCAGAATGAACCCTGGTCGGATGATCCGCAAAAAGTGATGCGGTTGTTAAAAACACTCGACCCCGAACCTGAAAAAGGAAGTTGGTATAAGTGGGCGGAAATGGCTTCGCCGGCTTCGCTCGAATGGCAAAAGTTAATGGCTAAAACCGTTGTGGAAACTGAAGCGCAGTTGGCAAAAAAGCACATCATTTCACAGAATTATACCAATTTTATGCACGCTCTCGATGATGTTGATCCTAATATTTCAATCCTGAATTTTCATTATGTCTGGCCCGAAGCTGTTTGGCTTAACTATGGCTGGAACCGCCCGGTGAGTTTCGATGAGTCGGGTTTTGCCGGAAGCTCCGACTCCACTTATCTGCGACAGGCATGGCAGTTTATGATGGCGGGCGGGGCAGTTTTCAATAATCTCGACTACTCGTTTTATATTGGAAAGGAGGATGGGACCGGTACTAATAACGCACCTGGAGGTGGAAGTAAAACACTGAGAAAACAATTGTCCTTTTTGCGTGGATTTATCGAATCATTGGATTTTGTGCAAATGCAACCCGATTTTTCCACTGTTGTTCATGCCCCGGGAATGCAGGTTCAGGCTATTTCTCAACCTAGTGTTCAATATGCAATGGTTTTTACCGGAGTAACATCAAAGTGGGTTAAATTGTATCTGCCAAAAGGAAAATATAACTATGAATTAGTATCACCCTACTCGGGTAAAACGCTAAAAAAAGGATTCTTTAAACAAGAGAAATCAGGGTTTTATGAATTAAAAATGCCCGGATTTGGTGAAATAGTTGCGTTGAAAATTGTGAAGTAAAAAAGTCCGGACCCCAGGGCCTTTTCGAAAAACTCTATAACCCATCATTATTTTTGATTGATTGGGATAAAACATAATAACATAATTGCTGTTATTCACCGTATTATGGATGTAAAAGAAATTTTTAAATCGAAACGAATTCAGATTGTTTTTCTGTTGGCTGGTGCTATCGGAGGATTTCTCTACTGGAAGTTTGTTGGTTGTACTAGTGGAACTTGTGCTATAAAATCGGTTTGGTACTGGAGCACGTTATGGGGAGCTGCGGTTGGCTACCTTGTTGGCGATTTTATTATGGATTTTGCGAAAAAGCGCAGTAAAAAGAAAGAGATTACAGAATAATGAATCCAAGATTTTTGAATATCATCAATTCGAACAAACCTGTGGTTGTAGATTTTTATGCCGAGTGGTGCGGGCCCTGTAAACTGGTTCCATCCATTTTAAAAGAGGTAAAATCGGAATTACGCCGCAATGTAAAAATCGTCAAGGTTGATGTTGATAAAAACCCATTGATTGTGAGTAGGTATCAGGTTCAAAGCATTCCGACAGTTATTGTTTTTAAAAATGGCAAACCCTGTTGGACTGGAGTAGGATTGCGACCGGCACAGGAAATTAAATCGGTTTTGCTTCAGCACATCAACGATTAACTGTGGAAACGGCTTCATCCACCAGTTTTTTCATTTTATAGCGTCCCGTTTTTGCCACTTCAAGCGCATCTTTTTCCCAGTATCTTTTATTAAACAACTCAAGCGACAATACTTTTTTTCCGCCTGTATTATAAAGGTCGGTGATGATTTGTTTGTAAGGCGCTGCGCCATCTCCCGGATAAACACGGTCGCCGTCGGTTTGCTTTTCTCTGGGAATATCAGATACAAAATCGTTAAAATGAAATATTTCAATGGCGCTTCCTGAAATCTGTTTTAAGCTATTGTAACCACTACCTCCGCGGAACATGTGATAAACATCGGGCAAAATACACGCTTTCGGATGATTGGCAGCGGTTGCAATAAACATGGCCTGCGAAATATGAAACAAACTGGTTGAAGCGCCCCAGAATTCAAGTTGCGGAGTAACTCCGGTGCTGTCGCCAATTTCAAGAATTTTCTGGTAGCGTTCAGCCACTTCAAACCAATCGGTAATGGGTTCGTTGTACTTTCCGGCAGGCGGGGCGGCAATTCGTTTGCACCCAATTTGTGCAAGTAAATCCATTTCCTTTCTCAATTGTTCTATTCCAGCCTTTCGTTTGGCATCATCATCCACAATCCATTCGGCAAAACCAATGGCATTCTCCACCTTCAAACCCAAATCACCGATGTGTTTTTTCAGGTCTCTCTGGTTTCCCCCTTCGTCCAAATATTTTTGAAGGTCGCGAATCCAGATTTCAATTCCATCGTAACCTGCTTTTGAAGTTATTTCAAACTCTTTTAAAAATCCAACTTTCTGGCCCGAAATGGTACTTGTGTTCAGACAGTAAGAAAACTGACCGGGTTTTGCTTTTTTAGCTCCGGAACCTTGTTTTGGCAATAGTGCAGCTCCACCCGCAATCAGTGCAATACTTTTTAATGTGTCTCTTCTTGAAATCATTTTGTATCGATTTAGGTTTTTTCAAAAATAGTAATCTCTGAAATATATCGGGCAGTTTTTAATCAGTTTCAATTCAAATATTATCTTTAGCTGAAGATTAAACTGAATAAATTGACTATGAGACGATACCTGTACTTTGTAACTTTTGTGGCTGCACTGGGTGGACTGATGTTTGGTTTTGAAACCGCGGTTATTAACGGGGCCATTCATTATGTAGCCGAACATTTTCAGTTAAACCCGTTTATGAAAGGTTTTGTGGTAAGCACAGCGCTGGCGGGTTGTGTAATCGGGGCTTTGTTTATTGGCAAACCGGGCGATAAATATGGGCGAAGGTACATGTTGAAAATCATGGCTTTTTTATTTCTGCTTTCGATGATTGGAACCGGTCTGGCACCCAATATCTGGGTTTTTATTATTGCCCGATTTATTGGCGGATTAGCAGTTGGTGGAGCATCTGTTTTAACTCCGACTTACATTTCTGAAGTTTCGCCGCCAAAATTACGCGGGCGTTTAGTGGCAACCAATCAATTGGCCATTGTAACCGGAATTTTGGTCGCTTTTTTTTCGGATTACATGATTGACAGTATTTTGCACGGAAGCTGGCGCTGGATGTTTTTGGCCGGAATTATTCCATCGGCAGTTTTGTTTGTTTTACTGTTTTTTATCACCCGCAGTCCGCGCTGGCTGATGAAAGTGGGCCGTGAAGACGAAGCCCGGCAGGTTATCCGTCGCGTAAATCCGGAGGAAGATTTGGAAGAAATGGTACTCTCCATAAAAAATTCGTTAAAATCGGAAAGTAGCGGAAGAAGTGTTTCCATTTTTAAAAAGCCATATTTACGTCTGGCTATCATCGGAATTGCAGTAGGAATGTTTAACCAGTTTGCGGGCATCAATGTTATTATGTATTACTCCACCGATATTTTTCGCGATGCAGGTTTCTCCGGCGAATCGGCGCTTTTTCAATCGGTTTTGATTGGCGTTACCAACCTGGTTTTCACCATTATCGCCATGACTTTTATCGACCGTTTCGGTCGCAAATTTCTGCTTTATGTTGGCGCTTCCGGAATGTCAGTTTTTCTTGGGTTGTTTAGCTGGGCATTTATTTCCGACAATAAATCGGGTTTTATTTTGCTCGCTTTGTTAATTGGATATATCGCATTTTTTGCTTTCTCGCAGGGTGCAGTTATTTGGGTAATCCTTTCCGAAATGTTTCCCAATAGTGTCCGTTCGCAGGGTGCTGCAGCAGGATCGTTTTCGCACTGGATTTTTAACTTCGGAATTGCGCTGCTATTTCCGGTGTTTTCCACAAAATTTGGCGTTGGCCCGGTATTTATATTTTTTACAGTGGCAACCGCATTAAGTCTGTTGTTTTACCGTTTTGCCCTTGTTGAAACCAAAGGAAAAACGCTGGAAGAGATTGAGAAAATGGTGTTGAAGAAATAAATGGTATTTTGAACACCCTTCGACTACGCTCTGGGTGACAGTCAGACTGAGCGCAGTCGAAGTCTGGTTTCACAACAAAATGGACATTGAAATAAAATTTGAAAAAATGAAAACAAAAATTTCCGGATTATTCATTGCTGTTTTATTCAGCACAATCATCGCCAATTCACAGAATGCAGACGATAAAAATCTCTGTGTCGGCGCTTATTATACTGAACAGGAAGGTGCTGCAAATCTTTTAAAACTGAGAAAATCGTATCAAACAAAAGAAGAATGGCTGAAACGTTCAGAAATCATTCGGCAGGGAATACTGGAAGGCGCCGGACTGGTTCCGTTTCCTGAAAAGACCCCGTTAAATCCGCGTTATACTGCCGAACGAAAATACGATGGTTACTCGGTAAAAAATGTGGCCATCGAAAGTTTGCCCGGCGTTTTTGTAACCGGAAGTTTGTACCTGCCCGAAAAAAAGAGCAACAAAATGGCAGGTATTTTATCCACTCACGGTCACTGGTCAAAACCCGATGATTATGGCCGGTATCGCGCCGATGCCCAAAACCGTTGTGCCAGTTTTGCCCGGATGGGCGCCGTGGTTTTTTCGTACGACATGGTAGGCTATGGCGAAATGAAGGATTTAGGTTGGGAACACAAACATCCGCTGGCTTTTAAACAGCAGTTGTGGAACAGCATCCGCGCACTCGATTTTCTTTTATCGCTCGATAATATCGATCCCGGGCGAATTGCAGTTACAGGTGCTTCGGGCGGGGGAACACAGGCTTTTATGCTCACCGCCGTTGACAATCGCATTAAAGTTTCGGTCCCGGTGGTGATGGTTTCGTCGCATTTTTTTGGAGGTTGTGTTTGCGAAAGCGGAATGCCTGTGCATAAAAGCGACCATCATCAAACCAATAATGTCGAAATTGCCGCCATTACCGCGCCTCGCCCGATGTTGCTGGTTTCCGACGGCGACGACTGGACAAAACATACACACGAAGTGGAATTCCCGCACATTCAATACATTTACAATTTACTGGGCGTTAAAAATAATGTGGAATATGTTCATCTGCCCAACGATAAACATGGATACGAACTTTCGAAACGAAAAGCGGTTTATCCGTTTCTGGCAAAATACTTAAATTTGAATTTGAAAGCAATTCAGGATAAAAATGGTGAAATAACCGAAGACGGTATTGTAATCGAACCATACGAAACAATGAAAGTATTTTCAGCTTCAAACCCGTTGCCCGAATATGCCATATTAAAAAACGATGATGTAAAATGGTAAGCTGGTGCCATAAAGAAATTTGAAAAAAATAAATCGAAATAACAGCAGAAAACTATATTTGCTTGTGAAAAAAAACAAATAATGAATTCATTGTCATTAATTGGCGCTTTTTTAATCACCCTCTCTTTACTTTCGTATGGGATCGGAAGTATTGCGATTATTCGATTTAAAATAGTGACCCCCGGTGTTTTAATTTTCCTCACACTTGGCGTTTTATTAGACATTGTGGCGGTAACTTTCATGATTGTTGGCTCTAACAAAGGGGCGTTTACTCCTCATGGTTTTTTAGGTTATTCGGCCATGTTGACCATGATTATTAATTTAATTTTAATTTGGTTGTGGTATTTTAAAAACGGATTTGATTCGACCATAAATAGTTCGATTATTTTTTATTCAAAAATTGCCTACGCCTGGTGGTTAATTACATACATAACCGGCAGTATTTTAGTGATTTGGCCTTTAAATTAAAACTATGTCAAACGATTGGAAAGACAGGCTGGGAGTGGTTTTTTCCACCAACCGCGATTTTAATTACGAAAGCGAAGGAAGTGAAGAAAAACCAACTTTGCCGCCTCGGCAACAAAATTTAAAAGTTCAGCTCGACCGGAAAAAGCGGGCGGGTAAAAGTGCAACTCTGGTAACGGGTTTTGTAGGAACTGAGGAAGATTTAAAAGCTTTGGGTAAAACACTTAAAACAAAATGCGGTGTTGGCGGAACGGTTAAAGATGGCGAAATTTTGGTTCAGGGAGATTTCTGCAATAAAATAATCGACATCCTGAAAAGTGAAGGATATAAAGTAAAAAGGGCAGGAGGGTGAGGAAAGTTTTCTATCAGCAGTCGGCAGTTGGCAGCGGCAGTTTTATTTCTTAATGTTTTTAGCTCTGAAAGAGCGACATGTAAAAGCACAGGGTGCAACCCTGTGGTTGAAGTTTTGATTTACACAGGGTGCAACCCTGTTTTAAAGGAGTATAATTCAAATCATTGAAAATGAAAAACTACAAAATCTTTTTGTCAATTCTGCTCTCATTTTTATTTCTGAATTCTCATTCACAGGACAAAAACGAAGTTTATATGTTTTCATATTTTATGGGAAATGGCGAAGATGGACTTCATCTGGCATACAGTAACGATGGGTTGAAATGGAAAGCGCTGAAAAATAACCAGTCATTTTTAACACCGGCAGTTGGTGGCGATAGATTAATGCGTGACCCCTGTATTATTGCCGGTCCCGATGGAAAGTTCCATGCGGTTTGGACAGTGAGCTGGAAAGAAAGAGGAATTGGTTATGCCAGTTCTGACGATTTGGTTAACTGGTCGGAACAGCAATTTATTCCGGTGATGGAACATGAGTCAGAAGCAAAAAACTGCTGGGCGCCCGAGATTTTTTATGATGAAGATTCAAAGCAATACATCATTTTCTGGTCAACTACCATTCCCGGGCGTTTCCCTGAAACTGAAAAAACGGGAGACGACAAATACAACCACCGCATGTATTATGCAACCACACCCGATTTTAAAACATTCAGCAAAACACAACTTTTTTATGACCAGGGTTTTAATGTTATCGATGGAACTCTGATAAAGGAAAACAATAAGTACGTCCTGTTTTTAAAAGACGAAACCCGCACTCCGCCGCAAAAAAACATCAGGATTGCAACCAGTTCTGAACTAAACGGAAATTACAGCAAACCCACACCGCCAATTACCGGCGATTACTGGGCTGAAGGTCCAACTCCACTGAAAATTGGTGGTTCGTTGATTGTTTATTTCGATAAATATGTTGACCATAAAATGGGGGCTGTGCGTTCGAAAGATTTAAAAACATGGGAAGATATTTCTGAACAGGTCAGTTTCCCGGATGGAACAAGGCATGGTACGGTTTTTAAAGTGTCTCAGAAAGTGCTTGAGAAATTAAAAAAACTGAATTGAACTATTTAAACTACTTTTGGACCGAATAATAATTTAGCTGTCGATGGTTGAAATTGGTAAAATAAACACACTTGAAGTGGTTCGCGAAACCGATAACGGTTTGTATCTGGATGGCAGGGAATTAGGCGAAATTTTAATGCCGAAAAAATTTATTACCGAGGAGGTGAGAAATTTGGGATGGGCTGATGTTTTTGTTTATACCGATTCGGAAGACCGTTTGGTGGCCACCACCGAAAAACCGTTTGCAATGGTGGGCGAATTTGCTTTCTTAAAAGTTGTCGCTGCCAGTAATTTTGGCGCATTTCTCGACTGGGGTTTGCCCAAAGATTTGCTGGTGCCTTTCCGTGAACAAAAGGCAAAAATGGTTGAGGGAGGAATTTATTTGGTTTATCTGTTCCTCGATTTACTGACCAACAGGATTGCTGCTTCTGCCAAACTCGACAAATACCTCGATAACACCCCGCCCGAATACAATCCGGGAGATGAGGTTCAACTAATGATTGCCGAAGAAACCGACCTCGGTTACAAAGCCATCGTTAACAACGAACACGGGGGAATGTTGTATAAAAACCAGATTTACCAGCCACTTTCACCGGGTCAGAAAATAACCGGTTATGTTAATAAAGTTCGCGATGACGAGAAAATTGACCTGCTCCTTGAAAAACCCGGTTACGAAAAAGTGGATTCCATTTCGCAGAAAATACTTGATGAACTTAAACAAAACCGCGGCTTTATGGCTGTTTCCGACAATACTTCGCCCGAAATGATTAATTCACTTTTTGGAATCAGCAAAAAGAACTTCAAAAAAGCAATCGGAAGCTTGTATAAAAAGCGGTTGATAACTTTTGATTCTGACGGGATAAGGTTGGTGAAATAATTGAGTCAACCAGGGCACTTTGCAATTTTCACGCTTGTGCAGCACTTCAAAGAAATCCAATTCAGCCGAACCAATATGGTTTTTAATATTGTAACCCGATTTAATGGTTTATAAGAAAAGAATGGCTGATTTTTTATCAGCCATTCTCGCATAATTTATAAATTTTTTGAATAATTGTTTAGTAACCGGAATTTTGTGGTCTTAAATTTGGATTGATATCGAGTTCAGTTGCCGGAAGCGGAAATAAATAATCACGCGATGCATCAAAATTGGCATGTGGTTCCAAAGCATTGGGTCCTTTAAAAGCTTGATCACCCAATCTTCTGCGTTTAATATCATACCAGCGTTTATATTCAAATGCCAGTTCAATACGCCTTTCTTCCAAAACCAAATTTACAAACTGCTCCTTACTCAAACCTGCCGGTACATCTTCAGGGAATGAAACGGTTTTACCTGCCCAGTTTCTTGCTCTCGCCCGAATTTGATTCACGTATCCCTCAACTTCGGAATTTACACCATTAGCTTCAGCACCAGCCTCAGCAGCTATCAGTAATATTTCAGCATATCTGAATGCAGAATAATTGTGATCGGAATACCTGCCATCTCCACTTGCATTACCAGGAAATCTTGAATATTTTGCGATATGCGGTCTTTGCGTATTATCAAATTTAGTATAAGGAACCATTACCCCCTTTACTAGAATTGAATCATCAAAACTCACCCATTTACGATAATCTCTGTTATCCCATGTATTAAATACCTGCATGGAAGGAACAAGCACACTCCAACCCTGGTGATCTGCTCCTCTAATACCAGACATGGGTGGCATAATGTCATCGTTTGCTCCGCCACCTCCGCTTTGTGATCCCAGAAAATCAACTGTAAATATATGTTCTGGTCTGTCGCCATTTGTTGCACGGAAAAGTTCCTGAAAATCTGATTCCAGACTGTAACCAAACCTTACCCTGTTGTCTATTACCCATTTTGCTTCGCTATATGCACTTTGAAAATTTTCTCTTGTCAGGTAAACCGAAGAAAGGTAAGACGCAGCAGTACCTTTTGTAGGCCTCGATTTGACATTTCCAGAGTAACTGTCTGGCAACCATTCTTTTGCAAATTCCAAATCGGCAATAATTCCTATGTAAATTTCATCAACAGGAGTTTTTGAAATATCAGCAACTGCCTGTGGATCCGTTATAAAATAATCGATATAAGGAACCTCACCAAAAACACGTACCAAATGATAATAACTGAAGGCTCTGACAAATCTTGCTTCAGCAATTAAAGGATTGATTTCCGCTTCAGATAAACCAAGACTTTGTGCACCTGCAATTGCTGCATTTACTGCACTTATGGTCTGATACCAGTAAGGCCAAAACGCCCGAATCATACCATTGTTTGGATCCATATTAAAATCGTTGACCTGTTGCCTTTCAGCAGGGGTTCCACGATCGCCAATGTCCACCATATCACTTCTTAACATAACAGCAGAAACAAACTGCCTGCCGTAAAGTCTTTCAGTTGCAATCCATCCATAAGCTCCGAAAATAGCAATTTCAACATCCCTTGTGGTTTTGAAAAGAGATTCAGGAGCCAGCAGACCAACAGGTTTCTCTTCCAAATCAACACATGAAGAGAAATTGAAAACAAGTATCAATATCAATACTTTATATATTATTTTTTTCATAATGTCAATGCTTTATTATTTTATAATTCATATTATACTTCCCTTTTAAAATCCAATATTAACACCAACTGTGTACGATTTCGCATTCGGATAGCTTCCATAATCAAGTCCCAGATTTCGGTTACCGTTTGTGCCACCACCTGTATTGTAATTTACCTCAGGATCAAATCCCGGATAATTTGTAATCGTAAAAATGTTCTGTGCGCTAACATAAACCCTCAATTTAGAAAGTCCCAAATTTCTTAGCGCTGTGGCCGGCAGGTTGTAACCCAGGGATAGATTTTTCAGTCTGACATAACTGCCATCATAAATCCATCTGGTAGAAACACGGCGAGTGCGTCCTACCAATGCTTTCGGTACATCAGTATCTGTGTTCTGTGGAGTCCAGCGATTCAGAGCATTGGTAGTGGCATTATTTATTCCAGCCATCAGATCAAGTTCCATTAAAGTATAACTCAGGATATCATTCCCCTGTGATCCCTGGAAAAATAAATTCAGATCAAAATTTTTCCATTTAAAATCATTGTTCCATCCCCAAATAAAGTCGGGATGCGGACTGCCAATAATTGTTCTGTCATCGTTATTTATCGTACCATTCGGCTGACCGGTGAGTTTCCCGTCAGTTCCCCGTCCGTCAATATCCCTGAATTTCTCTCCACCGGCAGTTTGTTCAAAGCCTCCTCCGGGAATAAACGTATCACCTTCCTGGTAAACTCCGTCATAAATCCAGCCATAAAAAACTCCTACAGATTCTCCTTCGCGTAAAATTTGTGTATTGCCTAAACCAACCATATGGCCCGGACCTGATCCGTACTGAATATCATTGCCACTGGGCAGAGTCAGGATTTTATTTCTGTTTGCAGAAATATTAACATCCATTTTCCACTGGAATTCACCTGTAAAGTTTCGGGAAGTAATCATTGCTTCAAGACCTTTATTCTCAACTTCACCAATATTCCTGATTTGATTTGTATAACCTGAATATTGAGGCAACTGAACAGAGAAAAGAAGGTCTGATGTTACCATACGGTATGCATCCATTGTCAGGGCAATCCTTTCATTAAAAAATCCTACATCCAAACCTAAATTTAATTGAGAAGTAGTTTCCCATGTCAAATTTTGATTTGATACTGTGGTTGGCCTTGCTGCATTCACTGTATTTCCGCCAATGACGGTAAAAACGGGTGAAAACCTTGCCAATGTTTCGTAGGGGGAAATAGCTTGGTTTCCGGTAAATCCATAACTCAGTCTCCATTTCAGGTTACTAATCCAGTCCACATTTTGCATGAACGCTTCATTTTTCATATTCCAGCCAACAGCGCCTGACGGGAAAAATGCCCATTTTTTGTTGGCGCTAAAATTGGAAGAACCATCATACCTTGCAGTGAAAGTCAACAGGTAACGACTCATATATGCATAGTTCAACCTTCCGTAATAAGAAGAAGTGCGCCAGTCAACCAAACTTGAGTTTGGAGACTGAAGTGTAGCGCCTGAGCCTAAATTCCAGTATGAAATTCCGTCAGTAATGAAAGACTGACTTCTTCCACCCCAGCTTTCAGATACGGATGACTGTAAAGAATACCCAGCCATTGCAGTCAGGTTATGAATTTCGTCGAAAGTTCGTTCATAGGTCAGATAATTTTCGTTCAGGAATAATGTACTTTTCCATCCATCCACACTGGCATCGCCTCCACCAACATTTCTGCCTTCCTGCAAGGTTGAAGGTGAAAATCTGCCTCTTCTTCCACTGTTGGTGGTTGCCCCAAATGTGGTTCTGAAACGCAGGTGTTCCATCAATTGGTATTCACCAAATACATTCCCCTGAAAACGATCACTTATCTCTTCATCTTCCAACTGTGTGGCAATTGCGTACGGGTTATCAATCGGGTCGTGAAGCCGGCCAATGGTAAATGTGCCATTAGGTCTGTAAATAGACTGGTCGGGTTCAAACTTAAACACGGAAGAAATTACTCCGGGTGTAAGTCCACCGGAACCTTCCTGAGTCCTTACTCCGTCTTTTGTATTTCTCTGGGCGAAAAGATTCACTCCCATTTTGAACTTTTCAGAGGCGAAAATATCAATGTTGCTTGTAATCGAAAAACGGTTAAACGCCGAATTGATT
>Ga0100400_1001957_pt1 | contig 14590 bp, 14 predicted proteins | sample CryGeymeta201524_FD_80420 | JGI IMG/M metagenome (GOLD analysis project Ga0100400, IMG submission 80420) | Groundwater microbial communities from Crystal Geyser aquifers in Utah, USA - Crystal Geyser metaG 2015-24 | ecosystem: Environmental > Aquatic > Deep subsurface > Groundwater | place: USA... | reverse complement strand
GAGGGGCAGATCGAGGTCAAGCTCGTGAACAACATGGTCGCAGACACGGCCGTGCGTTCGTTGCGCACCGCGACGGGCACGGCGCCGTAGCGGCTCACTCCTTGTCGAGCAGCTTCACGCCGTCGGGCAAGAGCTCGACCCATCGCGCCTTGTAGAGTGCGCCGAGGGCACGCTTGAAAGCCTTCTTGCTCAGCGCGAGCCGGGCGCGGATCTCCGCCGGGTCGCTCTTGTCGTGGAGCGGCAGGTGGCCGCCGTTCTTGATCAGGGCGTCGAGCAAGGTCTGGGTCGCGTCGTCGATGGCCGCGGGGCCCGTGCGCTGCAAGCGGATGTCGAGCTTGTTGTCCGGTCGCACCAGCTTGACGAAGCCCGTCAGGCGATCGCCGACGCGCAGCTCGCGCGATGCCTCGCCGCGATACACCAGGCCCGTGTGTCGACCGTCGACCACGACCAGAGAGCCCAGGGCGTTCTCGTCGTACACCAACAGATCGACCTCGTCGTCGGCCCGCACCTCGCTGACGTCGTAGTCGAAGAAGGTGCGCAGCTGGCTCGAGGCGATCACGCGGTTCGAGCGCTCGTCGAGGGAGACGGCGAAGACCAGACGATCCCCCAGGGAGAGCCGCCGTATCTGCTGTTTGAAGGGCGCGAAGAGATCCTTGTCGAGACCCCAGTCGAGGAAGGCGCCGTGTGGGCTGAGGTCGATCACCTCGAGCAAGGCGAAGTCGCCCACCACGGCCTTGGGCGTCTGGGTCGTGGCCACGGGCCGATCCTCCGAGTCGGTGTAGACGAAGACCGTCAGCTCGGAGCCGACCTCGGCGCCCTCGGGCACGAGCTTGCCTGGCAGGAGCACTTCCTCGTCCTCGCTTCCGAGGTAGAGGCCCGCCTCGGCCTCGCGCGTGATCGGGAGCGTGTTGTAGCGGCCGATCTGGATGGGCTGGGTCATGGTTGTTTCGGGCATCTGGGGACGAGGCATAGCCGATCTCGTGGCTCGGCGCCGCGCCGAGCGTCATCACCCCGTCGGTTGATCCCGCGGCCTATCTCCCAGCGTCCGCCGTGGTACGTTCCCGGGCCCTCGGCACAGGAGTCGGCGTGACGCATCCCACGGACAAGATCCTCCTCGACCCGCGCAAGCTCGATCGCTCCTACGCGGATGATCGCTCCTCCGAGCTGATCGCAAAGACGGTCGCCTGGTTCGAGGCGCGGGGCAAAGATCGGCTGCTCGAGGCCTACAACGAGGAGGAGTGGTACGCGGACTTCCTCGAATTCGTGAAGAAGGAGCGCATCTTCGCCAGCGTGTGTACGCCGACGGCCGAAGGTGCGGGCGACACGGCCTGGAACACCTGGCGGAACTGCGAGTTCGGCGAGGTGCTCGGCTTCTACGGCCTGCAGTACTGGTACACCTGGCAGGTCACGGCCCTCGGCCTCGGGCCGCTCTGGATGTCGAAGAACGAAGCGCAGCGTAAGCGCACGGCGGCGCTGGTCGAGCAGGGCGGCATCTTCGCCTTCGGGCTCTCCGAGAAGGAGCACGGCGCGGACATCTACTCGTCGTCCATGACGCTCACCCCGCAGGGGGATGGCAGCTACCGCGCGAACGGTTCGAAGTATTACATCGGCAACGCCAACGAGGCGGCCATCGTCAGCGTCTTCGGCAAGTTCAGCGACAGCGGCGACTACGTCTTCTTCACGGCGGATCCGCAGCACGAGCACTACGAGCTCGTGCGCAACGTGGTGAACGGCCAGAGCTACGTGGCCGAGTTCCGCCTGAAGGACTACCCGGTGACGGAAGCGGACATCCTGCACCGCGGCCAAGAGGCCTGGGACGCGGCGCTGAACACCATCAACATCTGCAAGTACAACCTCGGCTGGGCGTCGGTTGGCATCTGCACGCACGCCTTCTACGAGGCCATCACGCACGCGTCCGAGCGCCGCCTCTACAAGCTGTCCGTGACGGACTTCCCGCACGTGAAGCGCCTCTTCGTCGACGCCTATACACGCCTCGTGGCCATGAAGACCTTCGCCCTGCGCGCGTCCGACTACATGCGCTCGGCGAGCGCCGAGGATCGGCGCTACCTGCTCTACAACCCGATGGTGAAGATGAAGGTGACGACCGAGGGGGAGCGCGTCATCGACTGCATGTGGGACGTGATCGCGGCCAAGGGCTTCGAGAACGACGCGCACTTCAGCGAGTGCGCCGTGACCATTCGCGCGCTGCCAAAGCTCGAGGGCACGGTCCACGTGAACATCGCGCTGATCGCCAAGTTCATGGCCAGCTACTTCTTCGCGCCCAAGGAGTACGCCGACGTTCCGACCATGAACGACGCGGGCAACGACGACTTCCTCTTCGATCAGGGACCGACGCGCGGCCTGTCGAAGATCCGCTTCCACGACTACGGCGCGGCCTACGACGCCTTTCACACGCCGAACGTGGAGCTCTTCGTGGCGCAGATCGAGCTGTTGAAGAAGATGCTCATGAGCCACCCGCCGAGCCCGGAGCAACAGAAGGACACGGACTTCCTGCTCGCCGGCGGCGAGCTCTTCGCGCTCGTGGTCTACGGGCAGCTCTTCCTCGAGAACGCGAAGCTGCTCGGCTACGACGACGACCTCGTCGACCAGGTCTTCGACTTCATGGTGCGCGACTTCTCCGACTACGCCCTGGCCATGCATCAGCAGCCGTCGGCGACCGCGGGTCAGGCGGCCGCCTGCCTGTCGATGATCCGGCGCCCGGTGAAGGACGAGGCGCGCTACGCCCGCATGTGGGATCGCGTGCACGCCTTCTCCGGCGCCTACGCCATGAAGCCTTAGGCCCCCCGCCTCGCAGTCCACCCGACCTCGGGCGCTCGTCTCAGTCGCAGGGATCCGTCTCGAGTCCGGGTGCGAGCACGGTCGCCGTACCGGTCCTGAGCTGCGTCGCGAGGAAGCAACCGTACTGGTGCTTCACGGCGTCGAGTTGAGAGTACAGCGCGTGCGGATCGTAGAGACCGTCGCCCTCGTACTGCACGACGACGCCGGTGTAAGGCGTGCCGTCCTCGGAAGTGACGTTGTCCGCGACGGGATACGCGACGACGCCGTCTCTGCCCGACAGCGCGAGCGCGTTCTGCATCGACGGCCAGATGATGTCCCCCGCCTCCTCGTGACCATAGGCGAGCGCGATCGCATCGTAGGTGTTGGTCGCGAAGTACGAGTCGCCCAAGCCGACGGGCTCGTAGATGGAGCGCACGGGATGGCCGGGCAGCGGGCGCCGTGCGATGCGCGGGATGTAGATGATCGGGTCCGCTGCCTCCCACGCGGTCTCGTAGATCTGGAGCGCAGGATGCAGGAACGTGAGCTCCACCGAGGTGCCGAGCAGGACTGTGCCGACGAGTGCGCCTGGATTCGTGTAGAGCGGCGTCTCGAGGATGAACTGACTCCAGTAGCCGCCCGCGCCCGTGGGTACGGCCGCGAGCACGCGCGGTTCCACAGCGGAGAAGAGGTTGGTGTACTGCCCGCCCATCGACTGCCCCTGCGCATAGATGTGACTGCCGTCGAACTGATAGTCGGTCGCGCCCGCGGGCAGCGACAGGCCCGCGCACGCAGCCACAGTGGCGGGCGGTATGCGCAGCGCGAGCAACGCCTTCAGGAACAGGCGCTGTTCGATGACGCCTTGCCGGAAGAGGTCGCGACCGGCGCCCAGGTTGGCAAAGTTGAGGTAGGCGGTCTCGCTGGCACCCGGAACGCGCTCCGGGTTCACGGGCAGCGCGCTGCCGGCGACGGCGATCCCGAGCCGCGCGAGGACGTGGGCCGGTCCCTCACCCTTCGTGTTGCAGCCCGTTTGACCTTCCCACTCGTCGACCGTGCCCTCGGGACAGCGCGTTGGATCGGTCTCGAGATGCCAGGTGCCGCGGTCGGTGCTCTGCGTGCTGAGGCCCCCCGAACCGTGGAAGTACATCGTCAGCGGGAAGCCCCCCGCGGGCATCGGGCCCTTCGGAATGTTGATCGTGATGGGCACCGTCTCTTCGCGTTGCTCGACGAGCGCGCCGCTCGCGTCGTGTACGAAGAGACCGCCGGTGTCGAAGGGCGCCTCGCCTTGTTGGAACTGCGGAAACGTGACCGAGCCGCGCAGCTCGCAGAAGCGCGGATGGTCCGCGCCGTCGTCGGGATCCAGCGCGAGATCAGTGATTGGAGCGTCGAAGTCAGCGAGCACCTGGTCGGAGAGTGTCGCGAGCTCCGCGACGACGTCGCCGGTCGTGAGCACCGTCGCGCTCGCGACCTGTGTGACGTCGATGCCGAGCGTGGTCAGCGTCTCGAAGAGCGGAGCGTAGAGCGCTTGCATCGCTGCGCCGCGCGCACCGACGGGCGCCTCACCACGAGCGAGCGCGGCGATGGACGCGGCGGGCGCGACGGGATCGCCGTCGGCATCGAGGAGCGCGGTCGTGACGACGAACGCATAGGTGCGCTGCGCGTGCAGCACGAAACCTGGTCGCGCGGCGACCGCGAGCATGCCCGAGGGCGAGTAAGCGTCGTGCGGGAGAGTCGCGGCGACAACAGGAAGGAGCGCGCCGCGATCCGGCGAGGCGGGATCCACGTCGATGAGCAAGAGCGCCGAGGTCGGATCTGCCGGGACCACGTCCGCCGGCGAGTATGTCGCGAGCTCGCCATCGAAGCGGAAGTAGGCTGCGGGCACCACGGGGAAGCCCGGATGCTGACCGGCGACCTCGACCAGCCCATCGATGACCGAGCTGCGCGAGGACACGGGCACTCCGCGCAGATCGGGCGTGCCGTCCTCGGTCAGGCGGAGATCCGACGGGTACGGAAAGTCGTAGAAGGTCTCGGGCGTCGCCAGCGCGATGTCGGCGTCCACGATGGCCCGCGTCGGCGGCGGACCAGGTGGCGCGCCGCCACCGCAAGCGGCGAGCGCCAGCAGCGAGAAGGAGCAGGCGAGCGTGATGCGAAAACGGCAGCGCAGAATCATCGCGCCGAAGCTATCACGGGCTCGCCCATGTCCACACGTGCGCGTGTGTGTGGCCGCGCCGACCGGCTCCTGCCTGCCGGCCGCGCTCGTCGCCGTCTGATTCTAGGCTGAGTCCGCATTCTGGGCAGCGCCGCGACTGCCGAGTAGCCAGAAGAGCACGGCCAGACCAAGCCCGATGGCGGGGACGGGCCAGAAGCGGGTCGAGTCACCGGCGTCGCCCATGTGGTCCACGAGGGCGCCGAGCACGGGCGCGACGGCGAGGGTGAAGAGGCTGCGCACCTGGCTCTCGATGGAGAGGATGGTCGCGCCTTCGGCTCCGTCGCTGACCTCGTCCAGGCGACTCAAGAGCACGGGGCGCCACAGGTTCTGCACCACGTTCAGCGCGATGAAGCCTGCGATGGCGCCGATGGCGAGGTCCACGCGTAGCGACCAGAGCAGGCCGGCGAAGACCAACGCCATCGAGGCCCAGAGGACGCGAGCCGCGCGATTGTGCGAGCCGCCGACGACGTGGACCAGACGATGGGCGTGCCGGCTGGCGAAGGCCGAGAGCAGGAAGAGCGTCACGTACACGGGCCCGAGCAGGATGACCGAGCTCTGCGCCTCGTTCAGATCCGCGTTGGCGAAGAGGAGCGCGCTCAGGGGCAAGGCGGCGGCCAGCAGCACGGGCTGCAGGTAGTCCTTGCTGGCCTTGAAGAAGCCGTCGAAGTTCATGGCCTCGATCAGCACCCGGCGCAGCGGGCGATGCGTGATGGCGTTCTTCAGGCTCTTCCACAGTGCGCGTGAGAGAGCGCGTAGCGAGTGGCTCTCGTCGCTGACCTGGTCCACGTCGTCGGGGTAGGTGGCGAGGTTCACCATGTTGAGCAGGTAGGGCCCGATGGCGAAGAAGAAGACCAGGATGAAGTCGCCCGTGAAGTAGATGATCGCGCAGGCGATGATCACCGACAGCGCCGAGCCGAGCTTGCTCCACGAGCGCGTATAGCCGTAGACGGTCGTGCGCTCGCCCTCGCGTCCCTGGTTGCGCAGCCAGGCGAAGATCATCGCCTTGTGCGTGCCGCTGCGGAAGGCGTCGCCGATGGCGAAGAGCAGCATGGCGACCATCAAGAGCGTGACCAGGAGCAGGTGCCCGATGCGATGCGCCTCGGCCAACAGCCCGAGCGTGCCGAACATCGCGAAGCTCAGGATGTAGCCGCTGAAGCTGAGCAGCATGGCGCGGCGTCGACCCGTGTGATCCGCGAGCACGCCACTCGGAATCTCGAGCAGCGCCGTCGTGCCCTCGCGCACGCCGACCAGGAGCCCGATGGTCGCGTAGTCCAGGTGCATCGCGAGCAACGCCAGCACCAGGGAGTACTCGTAGTACTGCTGATTCTTCAGGAACCCGTACAGGCTGAACCGTCGGAGCATGGTGCGCGAGGCAGCGTACGCCAGCCGCCCGGTGCAGCAACGCTACGCTTCTCCCACCGTATCGCCCCGAGCCGCCAGCGCGCGCAGCTCTGCCGCGAGCTCTTCGGCACGTTGGGGGCTGCTGGCGCAGATCTGAGGCAACCGCTCGAGCGTGCGCCGGCAGGCCCGCGCGGCGCCCTCCACATGCCCCTCGTCACGCGCCGCTGAGCATGAATTGTGGGCGCCGTCCGCCGCCAACGCGTCCCAGCGAGGGCTTTCGCGGTCGCCACGACTTCGGCAAGATGCTTGCTGCGGGATTACGGTTTCAGCCATGCGCATGCGTCATGACGACCTGAAAAACCAGGTTCGCGATGGCCTATTCGCAGGTTGGGGTGCGAAGGTCGGCCTAGTGGGTCGTGAGCTGGGTGATTCGTCCACGGTACGGTGAGGACGGAAAGAGCGCGTGGAACGAGCGCGCCGCGTCCCGCGCCTCGTCCAAGCGTCCGGCAGCGACAAGTGCCTGCACCCGGTAGAACTCGCGTTCCGACGCGAAGTCCGACTCGTTGCCGAACGATCGCGTGTGCTCCGCGACGAGCACGAGCGCGTCGCTCGGCGACGACACCGCGGCGCGCCGTAGGGCGGCCAAGAGGCGAAGCTCCTCGGTGAGGCGTCCACCTCGCCCAGAAGGTCGGCCCCCCGGGTCGGTCGATCCGCTGTTCTCGACCGATTCCGCCCCGGAGGTCTCACGATCGCCGCCATCACGTTCGGAGTCAGACGAGGCGGTCGCCGTCGGCACCGAATCGTCGCTGAATGAAGCTTCGGGGTAGGCTGGTTCGGCGGCACCGCGCTCGCTGCGGCGTCCGACGGCGCGTTCAGTCTGTTCTACGGCGACGCGGTCCGAGGCGCGGTATTCCGCGACACCGTGTCCCGCGGCACCGTGTTCACTCGCATGGGAGATCGCGGCGTTGCCTTCAACGGCGCCGTGTTCGGCGCCCTCGCGCGGCGCCGCCGACACCGCGACTTCGTTGTCGGCGCTCTCCTTGCCCCTTGGGTCGCCCCGCGCCTCGCCCAAACGCCTGGACGCATTGTCGTTGGCGTCGGAAACGGATTGCACTTCGTCCATCGGACCCGTGCCGTTCGCCGCCTCCTGTTGCACCCAAACGGCGGCGCTGATGGCGGCGGCTCCGACGACGATGGCCCCCAGCCACTTGAACGCGATTGCGCCCAAGCCTTTGCCCACCGCGCTGCCGGCCGGTATGGAGCCGCCCATCGCGGCGGCGGCGCCCATGCCTGCGGCGCCCGCACCGATGGCGACCGCTGCGAGCAAGCGCTCATTCATCCGGCCGAAATCCTCCTCGCCGCACTCATCTGCGGCTGCCGACTCGAGCACATCGCGCGCGTGTGCGGGGAGCCCCTTTCGCCATTCGCTTTTCATCAGCCGACTCCCTTGAGCGATAGCCCGTGCACGATGTCCGACTGGGTACAGAGAAAGCGTCGGATCTTCTTTCGGGCGGCATTGACTCGCGAGTAGCCGGTCTGCTCCGGGCAAGGAATGAGTGCCGCACACTCACGCATCGGCAGTCCCTCCAGTTCGTGAAGCGTGAAGACTTCGCGCTGTTCCACGGTCAGCGTGTCGAGCGCATCGTCGAGCGCCATACGCAGCTGTCCCACCCATACGCTGCGCTCCTGGCCGTCGACCGAGGGGGCGCGTTCGTCCGGCGTGCGCGCACCGAGGTCCTCATGCCGCGTGCATGCCCGTTTCCGATAGTCGGCAGTGACTCGCGAGGTGATCTGGAAGAGCCATCCGCGCGGTGAGACACCATCGAACTCGTCGAGCTTCCGGTACGCCACGAGAAACACCTCCTGCGTCAGGTCCTCGACGTCGCGAACGGGTGCACCCAGTCGTCGTGCGACCCGATACACGAAACGGCCGTGCGCTTCGAAAAGGTCCTTCAGGCGTGTATCGGGCGTCGTCATGGACGGAGAGCGTGCAGGGGAGAGATCCATCGGCGGCGTGCTCATGAGCCACCCGCGAAGCCGAAGCGCAAACCGACCTCGGCAAACACGGTGACCGAGCCTGCGCTCTGCTCAAACGCAACCAGCGTATTGGGACCTTGGTGATAGACCAATCGACTCCGTCGAATCCAACCGACTCCTCCGACGGCGACCCGTAACACGATATGACCGTAGGCGTAGCGAAGCGCCGCTTCGCCGCCCGCGCCCACCGAGACCAAGAGCGAGCTCGCGTTGGTGTCGAATCCCAGACCGCGGCCGGCGTGAAAGCCGACATCCATACCCACACAGCCTTCGATTCGCCATGCCTCCCCAGGAGAGAAGTGACCGAGACAAGTGCGCACGCCCAACTCGCCCGCGTTGACCTCGAGACTTCGCTCTGCAAGCGCCAGCGTTCCGCGATGAAAACTCCCGTGGACGGACGTCATCCAGTTCGCGCGCCGCCACCCAAGCGACAAGCGCGGGCCTATGCCCACTCCCGGCAAACGGCCCGAACGAAAGGCAGCGCCCAGCGAGACGATGCCCTCTTGGCGCGGCGCCGCGTTCTCGCCGCGCACCGCGAGCTCGTCGCGCGCACCTTCGTTCGAAGCCCTTCCATTGTCGCTTGCCGTCTCGTTTGCGGCCTCGCCTCCCTGTGCGTCGGGCTCGGCCGACTCGTCCGAAGTTTCCGGTGCCTCGGATGGATCAGTCCCGGCGGGCGCAGCCAGGCGCGTCGCGCCTTCGTCCGCAGGCAAGATCGCGTCGCTCGCTGTTAACGAATCACCCACGCCGCCCTCGATCAACGTCACCAAGACGAAGACCGCGGCCTGCAGAAGCTGCTCGCAGTCTGCGCCTTCGGCTTCGATCACTCGCTCACCCAGCGTCACACCCTCCCGCGCCACGAGAATCACCACGCGTCCGGCGAGCGGCTGGATGTCGATGCGCGCGGTGCGGCGAGGGCCGAGCGCGAGCACGTCCGGCGGCACTGCCTGCAGCACTCTTGCGACGAGCACGTCGTGCTCGACGCAAGAGCTGGAAGGCGACTGAACCCACCACTCGGCCCGCGCGTCCGATGACACGAGAAGCGTAAGCAGGGGGAGCAGGGGGAGCAGTCGCCGCAAGGTTCAGGTCCAGTTCACGAAATCGAATGTGCTGACGTCACCGATGCGAAGTTCCATGGTGTCGCAAGTGACCGGCGTGTACGAGTCGAACGTTTCACTAGGCGGCGCGGCGACGCCGACGCCACAGCTGAAGCCGACCGGGAACAAATTCATCCAGTCCCCTTCCCCTGAAGAGACCGTCGCCGCGGGGTCGCGGTAGATGATCGCATACCGTGGCGCTGCTCCCACCAGCACCGCAGGATCCAGGGAGTCGCTGAGACGACCGTCGGGGAGCGCGCCTCCAGGGGTCATCGCGACCACGACGCCAACGCCCACGCCGTACGAGTTGACGGCTTCCGCAGGCATCGGCGAGGGAAGTTCCACTTCGAAGCCCGCGTCTGTGAGTTGGCCTCTGCCGGCGATGTAGTTGTAGTCCGGTGACCCGCTGTTGACGGTCCACACGACCATGAGATCGGCGGCCGCGGGGCGCGTGGCACCCTCGTCGACGGCGGTCAGCCCCGAGACGAGGCCGTCCGCGCCGATGGAACCGTCGGTTTGGCAGCCGACCAGCGCGCCGAGCGCCCCGAGAACAAGAAACGAAAACTTGAATGTGTGCATTGATTTGCCTTTCTACTCAGATAATGGAGCGGGTCTCGAGCATTTATGAACAGAAATGCACGAAGCTGTATGTATATGGGCTCCTCAACGGGTCTGGATCGCGCTCGGAGCGCATGAGGGGAGCACGGGGAGCGCCTGAACGAAGGGCTCGAGTATGGGAGCCCCCGATCGGCAGCTGAAATTATCACAAAACCCGCTCCTGAAAGAGGATGCCATGCTCGAGATCGTGCCTGACCCAGACGCTTCCGCCAACCCCCTCGTGCGCCGCCGCCTCATGGCGGCGTTCCGCGCCGAGGTCGACGAGCGGGTCGGTGACGGCGACTTTGCCAGCCGAGAAGAGGTCGCGCTCGCGCTGGCGAACGAGGTGGTTCGGGCGGACTTGACCGCGGGGCTGCAGGCCGTCGTGGCCGCGCAGAACCAAGGACGCGCTTGTTGATGGCGAACTCTATCGTTTCCACGAAGCGGGCTCGCAGACCTACGCGAGCTTCGTCGGCCCGCTCGAGGTGGAGCGTCCGACGTTCCGGAAGGTCGGCGTTCGGAATGGCCCGACGGTCATGCCGTTGGACCTCGCGGCCGGGCATTTGCACGGTACGACGCCGGCCCTGGCGTGGCGGTTCGCGCGCGGAAAGGCCAAGGATGCAGCGCGAGATCTGTTCGACGACCTCGTCGCGTCGCATCGCGTCCCCCCGAGCCGGACGACGCTCGAGAACAAGGGCGACGCCATCGGGGCCGCACTGCGTCGCCGCCAAGCCGTGGTGCGGGCGGCGGCGCGGCACGGCGAAGCGCTCCCGGATGGCGCACGGACGCGCTCGAAGCCGAGCCCTCCGTCTCGGAATGGGAGGAGTGGGTCGACCACTACCACGCGATGGGGCACCCCTGGGCCGCCGCCGAGGCGATGGAGGGTGACGCGAGCAAGACCACGGCGGGCGGCAAGGAGGCGCTACGCCACGACGATGACGCCATCGACGCCATCGCAAAGGTGCGCCAACGCGAGGTCGCCCGCGGGTATCTCCCCAGCTATCGCATCGCGATGGACAATGAGCTCACGTTCATCATGAACAATGGCGCCGCCATGCGCTACGCGTCAGCCGGGGCCAGAAGATCGCGAGCGCCGAGGCGGCGCCTAGAACGCCAGGCGCTCGCCGTTCGCGTGCCAGAACGTGCCCGTGTCCTCGAGACCCAGCGCGTCGATGCGGGCGATCAGGCCGGCGGCGGACTCGTCTGTCTCGATCAGGCCTTGGTGCCCGGTCATCTCCGTGCGCACGAAGCCCGGATGCAGCAGCAGCACCGTCACGCCTCGCCGTTCGAGGTCGTGCGCAAGCGAGCGCCCGGCCATGTTCAGCGCCGCCTTGCTCATGCGGTAGCCGTAGTGTCCGCCGGAGGTGTTGTCCTCCAGGGAACCCATGCGGCTCGAGATCAGCGCCAGCTTCGAGCCCACGCCGAGTCGATGCATCACGGCTTCCGCGACTCGCAGCGGTCCCAGCGCGTTCACCTCGAACTGCTCGCGCATGGCGTCGTAGTCGAGGGCTTCGAGGGAGACGTTCTTCAGGATCCCGGCCACGACCACGACCAGGTCGAGGTCACGATCGCCGATGCCCTCCGAGAGCTTCCGGGCGCCCTGCTCGCCGCGCACGTCCACGCCCTCGATCACTTCGACGTCGAGCGCCGACAGCTCCTTCGAGCTTCGCCGGCAGGCCGCGATGACCTCCTCTCCGCGCGCCGAGAGCTGCTTCACCATGGCGAGGCCGATGCCCCGATTGCCGCCGACGACGAGTACTCTGCTCATGTTGCTTTCTGTCGGGTGCCCATCCGACTCAGCGACTCTGCTCGCGCCGGAAGAACCGGGCGCCCATCTGCGCCATCTGCGTCGCCAAGCCGCGCAAGCGTCGCGCCGCGGACGGCCGCGTGACAGCCCAGTTCATCCTGCGCGTCACCTCGATCTCGTCGGTGATCTGGCCACCGACGCTGAAGCTGATGCGCACGGTCAGTGAGCTCGGAGGTGAGAAGGGCGAGTGACCGCCGCGAGCGATGTCGATGGCGCGCATGGTGACGCGCACCTCACCGGGAGCCGGTGGCCCGTTCGAGGTCACGACCTGCACGGGGACGTCCGAGGCGAGCTCGGTGATGAAGGTCTGCTGCAGGTCTGCCAGCATCGTCTGCACGTCGCTCTGTTCGTTCGCGGGCAGCGCGCCGATGGCCTGCGCGATGGGAACGCCGTCCATCGTGGCTTGCGTGAAGTCCGCGTCCGCGACCAGAGGGTTCGCGCCGCGTAGGGCCGAGGGCGGTCCCGAGCGCGTCACGACCGTCCACGGTGCGCCACAGCCCGCGGCGAGCACCATCACCATTCCGGTCAAGAACACGCGCCCTTGGACGCGCAGGGAAATCGAATATCTCTCAGTCATCTCGCTCCGCCTTTGTTCAAAAAATGGGGTTCTTCTATGTCTTCGCGCACGCGTTGCCAAGTCCCATCCAGGGGGCTCAAGGGGGCTCAGCCCAAGGCCAAGATCGCAGCGCGCACGGCCTCGGGTACGGGCACCTTCGATCCACTCGCGTAGTCGAGCATGACGAGGCGACCCTCCCCGTGGGCGGCCAGGCCGAGCTTCTGGGAGAAGATCGCGTAGTCCATGGTGAAGCGGTCGTCGCCCAGGTCGCGGATGCGCGTGGCGCTGAAGACCTCGTCCGGAAACGTGATGGCCTGTCGATAGACGCAGGAGGTCTTGGCCAGGATGGGTCCCTCGCCGTGCTGCGCCATGTGTTCGTTCAGGCCGATGGCCTCGAAGCAGGCGATGCGCGCGTCTTCGAAGAAGCGGAAGTACACGGTGTTGTTCAGGTGCCCGAAGGCGTCCATCTGGCCCCAGGCGACGGGCATGCGCACGTGGATGGGAAAATCGCTGAGCTGCATGGAGTCGAGCATAACTCAAGGTCGCCTGCTTGCTGTGGTGCCGCCGGTGGAGGTCCCTTGCGTCAGTTCAAGGCGAAGGGTCGGGTCGCCGCGGCCGAGAAGGCGCGCAGCTCCGCCGCGATCTCGAGGTAGGTCTCGGAGTCGTCTCCGAGCTGCGCCAAGAGCTCGTACACCTGCGCGAGGCTGCCCAGATGGTGGGCGTGAAAGCGGCCCGACTCGTCGAGGTCGTCGTCCATCTCCCGGGCCAACTCCCGGAGCTCGTCCGCGTAGTCGCTCGCGTCGAAGGCACCCAAGTCCACCGGCTCCCCCCACTCGGCGAGGAACCAATGGAGCATCATCGACAGCTCCGCCTCCAGGCTCCCCGCTTTCAGGGAGGAAGAGAACAGACCCGCTTCGGTGAGCTGCGCGAAGACCTGGCGGGCGAAACTCGCGGACACGTCCATGGTCTCCTCGTCGGTCATGGTCTCCTCGTCGGTCATGGTCTCCTCGTCGGTCATGGTCTCCTCGAGTTGCTGCGCATTTGGGTAGAATAGGTCATGCCTCCTCTCGCCGTGAACGCCGAACCGCGCCGCGCCACACTTCGTGTCCTCTCGGAACCCCTCGCCCTCGTGCTCCTCGCGTCGGCGCTCCTCGGCGCGAGCGCTTGTGATTCATGTGCGGCGAGCCCGCCCGCAGCGGCGGACGAGGCACCACCGCCCATGCCTCGCCTGGCCGAGGAGCTCGCGCCCGCGTCCCCTTCGCAGCTCTTTCCCCTGCACGCCGGGGATCGCTGGGCCTATCGTTCGGAGGACGCGCTGCTGCTCCGGGGCATCACGGCCCTCGACGGCCGAGGCGACGCCTACCTCTTCGGGGATGGGCTGACCCAGGCTGGACGCTTTCGCGTCGATGGCGACGACATCCTGAGAGTGCTGGGGCCGGACGCGCTCGTGCCCTGGCTGCCGTCTCCGACTCGAGCGGGCAGGCGCTGGTCCTACGTGTCCGGCGAAGCGTCCTGCGAAGCGAGCTACGTCGAGGCGCCCGCGGTGGTCGCGGTGGCGGGCTTGAGCTTGCGAGGCTGCGCCCGCGTACGGAGAAGCTGCCGTCACCCTCAGGGCCGGCCCTTCGCGCGGGCGACCATCGAGCAACACGAAGAGACCTACTGCCCCGACGTGGGCCTGGTGCGGGAGCAGCTGCACTTTCAGCCTCCGCCGTCGATCGAGGGCGTACGCGCGACGCAGACGGAAGAGCTGGTCGACGTGCGCGTGGTCGGGGGACCGCTGCCGCCCGAGCGCGATGCCTTCGACTGCGACGCCCTGCTCCTGCTCGAGACCGACGTGGAGAGCGCGTGCGGGCCTACCCTGCGGCGCGCGCCGACGCAGCCTGCGCCGGAGCCCGACGTGTGCGAGCGGATCTTCCGGAGCCCGACGGGCGGACTCGTCGTGCGCGTGCGCAGGCTCGAGCGCCTGGCCACGGACGCGGATCTCACGGACGAGCTCGCGTCCGACGCGCAGCGGCTCGGTGTCGCCGATGGACGCTACCTGGTCGTGCTCACGCCGTCCGAGGCGTGCCCTCGCGAGCGCGCGTCGCGGCTCTTGCCTCTCCTGCGCTCGGTCTCGCGCCGACCCACGCCGCCGCCCTGAGGCGCTTAGAAGCGCGACTGGCCGTCGTCGTCGT
>Ga0100400_1001939_pt1 | contig 14689 bp, 12 predicted proteins | sample CryGeymeta201524_FD_80420 | JGI IMG/M metagenome (GOLD analysis project Ga0100400, IMG submission 80420) | Groundwater microbial communities from Crystal Geyser aquifers in Utah, USA - Crystal Geyser metaG 2015-24 | ecosystem: Environmental > Aquatic > Deep subsurface > Groundwater | place: USA... | reverse complement strand
CGGAAACTAAACTTTTTAAAACAATGGTAAGTATAGGAGAGGAGGCCCTTCAAATTATAACTGCTGCAACAAACCTTGAAGTGAATAATATAGTACCAGTTGCGTTGCCCGACAGCATTCTTGCAAATGGATTAGCAATAAAAAGAGAGGAGTTTAAAGGTTTTAAGTCAAATGGAATGCTCTGTTCTTATACAGAACTCGGGCTCGATCCAGAATATCTTTCAAATGAAGAAAAAGTAGGAATTTTAATTTTACCAGAGGACACGCCAATCGGTTTAAAATTCGAAGATATTTTACCTATAGATGACACCGTATTAGAGCTCTCGCTTCTACCAGATAGAGCCGACGCCTTCAATGTGAATGGGCTTGCAAGGTGGATAGAAACTCTTAAAGCAAGAGACAATGGTAAAAGAGCTGACTTTTCCAAATTTACACCAGAAGTTAATTTAAGTTTTCAAGGAGAAACAAATTTTGAAATAGATATTAAAAACCCTGAAATGTGTCCTTTTTATTCTGGACGAATCATAAAAAATGTAAATGTTAAAAAATCATCATTAAAACTGAGACAAAAGCTATTTATGCTGAAAATTAGGCCAATTAATAACATAGTAGATATAACAAATTTTATAAACAAATTTTATGGTCAGCCTCTACATGCATTTGATTTTGATAAATTAGATGAAAAAATAATTATAAGGCTTGCAAAAAAGGGTGAAAAGCTTAAAACGCTTGATGAGGTTGAAAGAAATTTAACAGATGACAATCTGGTTATTGCTGATAGTAAAAAACCGATTGCCATTGCAGGAGTAATGGGCGGTAAAAGCACTTCCGTAAAAGAAGATACTAAAAATATCATCCTTGAAAGTGCATATTTTTCACCAAAAAGAATTGCGCAAAGCTCGCGAACATTAGGACTTATTACAGATGCTTCTACTCTATTCGAAAAAGGAGCGGATAGCAATTTTACACCAATAGCATCGCTTATTGCAACAAAATTGATTTGCGAAGAAACAGGCGGAATTCCATACAAAGACAATGCAATCTCTTATTTAGTAAAACCTGATACTGTTAAAGTAAGACTTGAAAAAATAAACTCTTTACTCGGAGAGCTAATTAACAAAGAAGATGTAAAAAAATACTTCGACTTCGAAGGACTGAAATATAAAGATAAAGGATCATTTATTGAAGTATACCCTCCAACATTTCGACAGGACTTAAAGATAGAAGAAGACCTTGTCGAAGAAGTTATCAGAATGAAGGGGTATAATGAATTTAGAGAAACCTTACTGAGTGGTGAATTTAGAGGTTCTAAAAGAACTGAATTTGAAGACTTTATATGGTTCTTAAAAGATAAACTCGTTGCTCTAGGACTTACTGAAATACAAACGACTTCACTAATAAATACAGAGAAACTTAAAATTATAGGATTAGACGAGGAAAAACGATTAATTAAATTGCTAAATCCACTAACCGAGGATATGAACATACTCAGGCCATCACTCTTAACACCAATGTTAGATGTTCTTGAAAGAAATATAAATGCTGGAAAGAATAGCATTTCGATGTTCGAAATAGGTAAAGTTTTCAGAAAGGATGCTTCCTTCCAAGAATATATGGAATTAGGAATAATGCTCTCTGGTGACAAAATAAGCAAAAATGCCTTCAAGAAAGCCTTCTCATATGATTTCTTTTATCTTAAAGGTATTGTAGAAGAATTTCTCGATTCAGTTAGAATCAATTATGATTTTGAAGAACATGCCTTGCCCTTCATGCATCCTTATCAAAGTGCAAAAATAATTTCATCAAATAAAGAAATCGGATATATTGGGAAAATTGAGGATGAAATTTTTAAAAATGTTTTTTATGCATCAATCTACATAGATGGAATCTTTAATGAATCTTTATTCCTCTGTAATCCACACTCTTCTTCAGTGGATTATAAACTGAAAAATTTTGAGGATTTTTCTATATACCCAACAGTAAAAAGAGATATTGCAATTCTTGTTGAAGAAAGTGTCTCTGAGAAAAAAGTAAGAGAAACAATAAGACATTTGAACATCAGCGAACTTAAATGCATAACTTTGTTTGATATATACAAAGGCATACCTCTCCCCAAAGGCAAAAAAAACCTTGCTTATTCGCTTGAATTTTCATCGATGGACAAAACGCTAAGAGGAGAAGAAATAGAAGAATTGATAGAAAAAATAGAACAAGAAATTAAGATTAAGATAGGCGGCATTCTTAGGAAAAAATGACAAACTGGGATATCGCCAATATTCTTCTTCAAACAAAATTACTTTTGCTATTAAGAGGAGAAAAAGAATTAGCAGCAAAATATGAAAATGCCGCTTATACAATTGGCATACTTGATTATCCTGCTAATGATAAGGGTATTGCATTTCTTCCACAGATAATCCAAAGCGATATTCAAGAAATACTTAATACAGGCAACTGTGAAGCAAAAGAAACCCTTGAAAAAGAGATACCTAAAAGCCTTAGAGGTATTGCAAACTTACCAGGAATGAGGGCTCCCGATGCAATAAAGCTTTATGAAAAATTACAAATCGATTCCATAAATGATTTAAAAAGAGCTGTATCTTCTGGTGAAATAAAAGAAAAAAAAGAATTCGGCATTAGATTCGAAGAACAGTTAAGAAGAAGCCTAATTGAATATGAAAGGGATTTTAAGGAGTTGACTTTATTCGAAGGTTATACTTATGCTAAATCAATTATGATGTTTTTGAACAAAGATTTTACTATCAAACTTGCAGGAAGCGTAAGAAGGGGCAAAGAACTAGTTAATAATATAGATTTTGTGGTAGCAGGAGACAAAGAAAAATTTAAAAAAATATTAAATGAACTTATCTCAATAAAGAAAACAGGTAAAGAAAATCAGAATTTTGTTTCAATAAAAGATAAATATAACATTATTTTAAATTTCTATTTTGTGCCCCACGAATATTTTTATTCTGCATTAATTTATTTTACAGGCTCAAAAATATACAGCAAAATGTTAAATGAAATTGGAAAAGTAAAAGGCTTCAATATATCAAAAGAAGGTTATCTGCTTATAGAAGGCCAAGACGAAAAACAAATATTCGAAAAACTCGGAATGCAATACACGCCTCCTGAAATAAGAGAAGGTGAAGAGGAAATAGATTTAGCACTAAGCAATTCGTTGCCAGAACTCATTGACGAAAAAGATATAAAGGGGGATTTGCATATTCATTCAAATTTTAGTGATGGGACAAATAGTATTCGGGAGATAAAAAACGAAGCCTCATTTAAAAATTACACTTTTATTGCAATTACTGACCATTCTCAATCATTAAAAATTGCAAGAGGAGTATCAAAGGAAAAACTATTAAAAGAATTTGAAATTATTGATAAAATAAATATGGATGGTGATGAACCTGTATTACTGAAAGGGATTGAAGCTGAAATAAATATGGATGGAACATTAGATGTAGAAATGGATCTTGAGAAAAAATTTGATATTATAATTGGTGCACTTCATGCTTTTTCTAAAACTAATTACGAAAACACTGAGCGAGTTAAAAAAGCAATTGAAAGTGGATTAATCAATGTGATAGCGCATCCTACAGGAAGAATAATACATGTTAGAGAAGCCATGCCTCTTAACTTTGATGAAATTTCAAAGGCAGCTTCTAAAAACAGAGTAACACTTGAAATAAATTTATTTCCAAATAGAATTGATTTATCATCTGGCTTAGTTAAAGAAGCACGTAGAAATGGATTAAAATATTTCTCTATAGGAACAGATGCACACAATACAGGGCATCTTAACTTCATGGAATACGGCATAAAAATTTTGAGAAGGTCTTGGGTAAAAAGAGAGGAATTAATTAATACTTTTGAACTAAAGGAGCTAAGAGAATTCTTATGGAACAGGAAACATTAAAAACACTTGAATATTTCAGTATTTTAAACGAAATTGAAAATTTATGTGTAACTAAGGGGGCTAAAGAATATGTAAAAAACTTAAAACCGATACTCGATTATAACGAATCCCTTAATGCTATGAAGGAAACCACTGAAGCAAAATTGTTTTATCAGGAAGAAGGTGACTTACCTTTTCTAGAGTTTATTGACATTGAGCCTATTCTTGAAAAAATAAAAGTCCTTTCGCTTGTAACTGGAGAAGAACTTCTAAGAATTGCAACTGCTATAAGCACTTTCACTGAAATCAAAGAAATAGGTGAAGCTTACAAAAATAACTTTTCATTAATTCATTCTTATACATCAAAAATTAGCAATCTTTCAGATATCGCAATAAAAATCAACAAAGCGATTGGTCCGGATGGGAAATTGCTCGATGATGCTTCTCCTCTTCTTTCAATAATAAGAAGGGAGATCAAAGTAAGTTACATCAGAATCCAAACAATATTACAGAAAATTATTTACTCGAAAGACTATGAAGATATAATACAAGATCAGATAATAACAAAAAGAAATGGAAGGTATGTAATACCAATAAGACAGAACTCACGACCTGTGTTTCAATATGTTATACAAGGAGAATCGAGCAGCAGGCTTACATTATTTGTAGAGCCAATTTCAATCGTTGAATTAAACAATAAACTCGTTGATTTGACATCAAAAGAAAAACAAGAAGAAGAAAGAATAATTCTGGAGTTAGAGAACATAACAAGGGATAAATTCGACCAGATACTAAATTCATTAGATATCGTTTATAATCTTGATTTTATGTTCGGAAAAGCAAAACACTCAATCAAAATAAAAGGTGAAGAACCTAAATTAACCACAAAACATGCCTTCAGCATTTATAATGCAAGACATCCATTTATACCAGAAGACAGAGTTGTGCCAATAGATGTAAATGCTGGCGAAGATTCCCACATGCTTATAATTACGGGTCCAAATACAGGTGGAAAAACTGTTACGCTCAAGACTATTGGTTTATTGGTTCTAATGGCAGAGTCGGGACTTCATATACCAGCCTATTCTAATTCAGAAATCGGATTTTTTAAAAAAATTTATGCGGATATTGGTGATGAACAGAGTATTCAGCAGAATTTGTCAACATTCTCGTCTCATATGGGAAAAATTATAAATATAATTAAAAATGCAGACGAGAATACGCTTGCGCTTATCGATGAGCTAGGTGCAGGAACTGACCCGGAAGAGGGTTCAGCTTTGGGTTATGCAGTTTTAAGGGGACTCTACGAACTAAAAGCAGTTTCAGTAATTACAACGCACCATAGCAAATTAAAAGAATTTCCGTATAAATTTCCACTCGCAAAAAATGGCTCTGTCGGTTTTGATATAAATACACTCGAGCCTACTTATAAACTTTATATCGGCATTCCTGGAAAAAGTCATGCTTTCATTATTGCAGAAAAGCTCGGCTTACCCTTAGAGGTGTTAGAGAATGCAAAAAAAGAATTAACTGAAGAATACTTAATCACTCAAACAATTATCTCAAAAATGTCCGAAGACCAAAAAAGGATCGGGGACTCTGCTGCTGAGATTGAGAGGAATAAAAAAGAGCTAGAAGAATTAAAAACACTTTATGAAAATAAAGTAAAACAAACAGAAGAGAAAAAGAGAGCAGAAATAAATAAGGCATATGAAGAGGCAAAAAACATAGTTCTTGAAACTCAAAAAAAGATGAATAAACTTATTGATAATCTTGAAAATTTCATAAAAAGCCAAAAGGCTGTACAGGAAATTAAAAAAGAATTCGAAAACGAAAAAGCAGAAATAGAAACAAAAATTGAATCAGCAATACCAAAGGAAGCTATATCAATGAATCAAATAGAAGAAGGATCGCTTGTTTATGTTCCAACCTTTAAGCGACAGGGAATAATCTTAAGTAAAATCGAAGATAAAGGTAGACTTGTTATACAAATGGGGAGTATTAGGGCTACTGTCTCGATAGAGGACGTACAACCACTCAAAGGAGAAGCTGCAGTTGACAGAGACGGGCAAGAAGAAAGTATAAAAGAATTATCAAACATTCAAGTTCCCATGAAACTTGATTTGCATGGATTCTCAGTAGAGGAAGCTATAGAAAAAATAGACAAATACCTTGATTCTGCGTATCTTGTAGGACTTCCATTCGTGTATATAGTTCATGGTAAAGGAACAGGAACTTTAAGAGAATCAATAATTGAACATCTTCGCAGGAGACCTCATGTTGCACATTTTTATACTGGGACACCTGAAGAAGGGGGAACAGGCGTTACAATAGTTTATTTAAAATGAAAAATGATTTGACACTTATTTTTTTTGATTTAGAAACTACAGGCCTTAACCCTGAAATAGATGAAATAATAGAAATTGGTGCAATAAAAGTTCAAAATGATGAAATTAAAGAAACCTTCCACTCACTTGTAAGGCCGAATAAGAATATTCCAAAATTTATTACTGACCTTACGGGGATCAGTGAAAAAGATGTCGAAAAAGCACCTCGTACTGAGGATTTAAAAGATAAAATCGAAAACTTCATTGGTGATTACCCTCTCATTGCGCACAATGTAATATTTGATAAAACCTTCCTTGAGAAATTGCTCGGAAAAGAACTTAAAAACGAGGTTTTCGATACGCTTGAACTTTCGAGGCTTTTCTTCCCTGAGTTCTACTCACACAGTCTCCAAAATCTGGTTAAAAAACTCGAAATAAAATCAAAAGGGCCACACCGTGCTTTGACAGATACATTGATGCTGTATTCAGTATTCCAAAAAATCAAAAAAGAAAAAGGTTTATTCCCTCAAGAAATTTTAAAAAAGTTCAAACAAATTTTCGTAAATGAAAAGAATTTTGATTCTATATTTGGTGATGAATGGGAAAAGACTGAAAATACTGAAACTTCTTTAAAATGGGAAACGAAAGAGGAAAATTCTAAAAAATTAACTCTACCATTCAAAGAAAATTTAAAAGAAAGCAATTTTAAAGACGGGGTTTATTATGTTGAATCGGATATAAACGAAGAAATTTTGAAAGAAATCACGTCAATTGCAAAGAACAAAGAACTTTTGCTGCTCATTTATAGCGAAGAACTTGGAAAAAGACTCACTCAAATATTCGAAAAAAAGGGTTTCTTGGTTTCCACCCTTAATAATTATGAAAGATTTATATGCCCACAGAAAATACAGTTCTTTCTTGATAATCCTTCCCTTGTACCCCCTGAATTAAGAACATACCTTGCTATTCTTGTGTCCTATATCTTTAAAACCAAAGATTTTTTTGTTGATAGGGCACCCATTCATATACTAAAAAATCCTATCTTAAAAATCCTCTCCTCATGCGAAGAAGATCCTTCCAGTTGTAATTATAAAAGCTTTTGCCCATTAAAAAGGAAAATAGAAGAAATAAAGTTTTCGGAAGTAGTTATAGCAGAACAATCCATATTATTTGACGAAAATTATTTTAAACAAGCTCTTACAAATAGGGGAACTATTGTATTTGAATCATTCAGACTTCCAAAGATTTTCTACTCCCACAAAATGGATTTATCTTTTTTAGATTTTAAAACTCTTCTAACATACAGCAATTTTGACCAAGAAAAAATTGATAGAATTGAAGATACTTATAATTCAATAGCAAGATTTCTTTATGGCCAGGACATAACTAAAGAAATAAAAAGCTTGAAAGACTTACTCTCCGATTCCCGTAATGATCTGATGCAAAAATTTTTTAAAAAACCCGCATACCAAAAAGGTTTTAGAGATGGCAAAATCGTGATCTCTGCCATTGAAAAAGATGCCCAGAAAATATTTAAGGAGAATGTAAAATTTTTCAATCCAATTATTTTTATCGCAAAATATGATCGGATAGGCGATAAAGAAGTTTTATCAGAATTTACCGGCCTTAAAGGAGAAAAAGTAAAAGACAAATTTCCATTTAATAACAAAAATATATTCTCTGTTGTTCCACTTTTTACCCATTCTCCTAATTACGATGAGTTCCCAGAAGAGTTTGTTAAATTTTTTGAGAAAATACACAATAAGGTAAAGACTGCTATTGTTTTACCACAACAAATTTTGATGAAAGAAATATATTATTCTTTAAAAAATAAAGGTTTTGGTGTAAAAGCTTTTGGTACAGACTCTGCTGATGAAAAAAGAGAAATAGATTTATTTCTTTACGATTTACCCACTGGAGAATCTTATAAAGAAATTTACCTTATAAAATTTCCTTTAATACAAAATAATAATTTTAATCCAGAAATGGACTTTTATTCAGCCCTACTTGTTAAAAACATCCTTTATGAAATAGCAGAAAAATCGAACGGGAAAACTATTGTCTTTTACTTTGATAGTAAACTGAAAAATAAAGAATATAGAAGTGCCCTCGAAGATATGTTTATTTCTTTTCCTTTATACCTTGAGAGAGAAGAATCCCTTTTGAAAATAATAGAAAGGGTAAGGAATCAAAACTAACTTGTTTGAAAATATCAAGGTAGCTATATAATTGAGCATGAAAATAATTTGGGCTCCATGGCGAGCAAAATATATCGCAGACATCAAAAAAGAACAAAAGTGCTTTATCTGTGAAGCGGTTAAGAGTACTGATGATAAAAATAGTTTAGTCCTCTTAAGAGATAAGTTTTCTATAGTCATAATGAATAGGTACCCATATAACACCGGGCACATGATGATATCACCAATAAGACACATACAGTTTCCATACGAAATGACCGTAGAAGAAATGAATGAAGTAATGTCACTTATTGCTAAAATGTCGAAGATCATTAATAATTTATTCTCTCCTGGCGGACTTAACATTGGCGTTAATATCGGCAAAGCTGCAGGTGCTGGAGAGGAACATCTGCATTTTCACATTGTCCCAAGATGGAATGGTGATACTAATTTTATTGCAGTTTTCGATAATACAAGGGTGTTGCCTTCATCACTTGAATCAACATACGAGAAAATCAAAAAAGAACTTGAAAATGTTTGAGCACAAAGCATAAACAAATATTGACAGGTTTTAAAAATCACTTAAAATTTACACAGGAAATATTTAATCAAACATTTTTCATTCTGCGCCCATAGCTCAACTGGATAGAGCAACGGTCTACGGAACCGTAGGTTGCAGGTTCGAGTCCTGTTGGGCGCACCAAGCTTTTTAAAATCTAAAATTACTCTTTATTACTAAATAAACAGGAGAAAAAGAACATCATTAAATACAACTATTTAATTGGGATGTGTCCCTAAATTTTAAATTTTTTCTACTTTTTTCTTCTGCTGAAATTACAGCATGTAAAAAAATAAATTAACAGAGAAATCTCGGATTAGAGAAAATAAAATTGCTTTATATCATCTCTGGTCGATAGAGATGCCTTAAGCTTCAAAAAGCAGAGGCATTGATGTATAATTTTATCAATTTTTAGAAAAATTACCGACACGGAGGTGTTATGAACAAATTTTATAAAATAAATTTACTGGTTTAAAATCCTATTTAATTTCAACATGGACTCTTGCATCTAAAAATTTAATTACCAAATTAATTAATCTTGCTTAAATTTTAATTAGTAGTAAAATTTAAACGCTTAAAGGAGGAACAAATATGAAAAATAGAGCAGAAATTGTAAGGTCAATTTATCTTTATCTCGTTTCCCTTACCGGAATATTGATGACCGTCTTTAGCATAATAAATCTATCAAACAATTTGCTATACTATTTCTTTCGCGAGCAACAATATTATGACTACAATTATCTCATCAACTCAAGCGTAAGAGGGCTAGCCTTTCTAATTATTGGTCTATTATTTTTTATTTACCACTGGAGACTTATAACTCACGAAAAAAGAATCGGAAAAAGAGAAGAAATCATCGAAGTTGAAACAAAGATGAATCTCTTTGAGAGCATTTTTTTCTACGCTCTGTCTTATGCCGGCCTGATGATTTTTGCGTTTGCTTTTGCATCGTTTCTAACAGGATTTGCATATGTTAATTATATAGAAAAACCGATTCCAGCAAGTGGAATTCAAGCAAACCCTGTATCACAAATTAGCGTTAACCTGAAAAGTATCATTCAAGGACTAATTGCAATGATTGTAGGAGCAGTATTGTGGTTGCTTGGCTGGAGGCACATACAAAAAGCTTACGCTCAAAGTACCAAAGAAGAAAAGAGTTCTTAGAACAAATACACCAATGAAAGTAAAAGATTTATTTTTTTTAATCGATTCTTTCTCTCCATTTTTCCTTCAGAAGGAGTTTGATAACAGCGGAATACAATTTGGAGATTTAAATGAAAAAGTTAAAAAGATTCTTGTTTCCCTTGATTTAACCAGGGAAGTTGCAGAAGAGGCATTAAAAAACGATGCTAATCTAATAATCACCCACCATCCACCAATATTTTTCCCTTTAAAGAAAATTATTCGAAATGAAAATTCCTCCTTATTTAAAGCTATAACTAACAAAATAAATCTTATCTCCGCTCACACAAACTTTGATCTTGCAAATGGTGGATTAAACGATTACGTTGCAAATTTACTTTCAATTACAAAACTTGAGCCAATAGAAGAAAGCGATGAAAAAATATACAAATTTGTTGTTTACGTACCAAAAGACTTTGCAGAAAAAGTTAGAAAAGCAATTTTTGAAGCAGGTGCTGGAAAAATTGGAAACTACAGCGAAACTTCCTTCAACATGGAAGGGAAAGGGACATTCAAACCCCTTGAGGGTTCAAAGCCTTTCATGGGCAAAAAAGGAATTAGGACAGAAGTTAACGAAATAAAAATCGAAACCGTCGTGCCAGAAAGATTTATAAATAAAACAGTATTTGCAATGAAAAACGCTCACCCCTATGAAGAACCTGCTTATGATATTTACGAAATTAAAGGAAATAAAAGCGAAGGGATAGGGTTAATTGGAAAAACAGCCAAAGAACTTACTCTAAATAAATATGCAATCTTTGTTAAAGAAAAACTAAATGCAAAAAATATAAGACTTATTAAATCAAATGAAAGGAAAATAAAAAGAGTTGCTCTTTGCACAGGCGCAGGAGCAAGTTTATTAAGTAGAGTTAATAATAAGAGTGTTGACGTTTTCATTACGGGTGATATAGACTACCACAAGGCTTTATGTGCTAAAGAAATGGGATTAAATATCATAGAAATCGACCACTTTGAAACAGAAAAATTTTTCATCGATGCAATGATTCAAAAGCTTATAGTTTTGGGAATAAATAAAACTGTGATAATTAAAAGCAAAAGCCAAAAATCACCCTATGAAATATTATAAAAGGGCAGCTTAAGCTGCCCTTAAGTTTTAGCTTAAAAACCTAGCTATTTAAGTTCTACTTTTGCTCCAGCTTCTTCCAGTTTTTTCTTGAGTTCTTCTGCGTCTTTCTTCGGAAGAGATTCTTTGATTTTCTGCGCTTCCTTTTCTGCTGCTTCAACTAAGTCTTTAGACTCTTTTAGACCTAATTGCATGACCTCTCTTACGGCCTTGATAACATTAATTTTCTTTGCTGCATCAAAACCATTAAGAACAACATCAAATTCAGTTTTTTCTTCAACAGGGACAGCTTGGGCAGCACCAGATGCTGCTGCAACTGCTGAAATAGGAGCCATGGCAGTAACGCCAAATTTGTCCTCAAGATCCTTTACAAGCTCTGATAACTCTAAAACACTCATTTTCTCGATTGCTTCGATAATTTTTTCTTTAGTCATTTTTGCCTCCTTAAAATTTAAGCAGATTGAGCTAATTGCTCTTTTTTATCTTTGATTTGACTCAAAACACTAACAAAATCATTCTCTGGCTTCTTAAGCACCGTAACAAGTCTCCTTAAAGGTGAATTCATCAGGTACAAAAGCTTTCCAAGAATAACATCCCTTGGCGGTAGTTTTGAAATTTCAATGACTTCCGCTCCAGAATACCATCTATTACCAATAAGGCCGCCTTTAATATCAAACAGTTGGTTATCCTGCGCGTCCTTTAAATCAGCAAATTTCTTTGCAAGTATAGAAGCTTCACCATCATTAATAGCAATAGCCGCTGGGCCTTTAAAAATGCTTTCATCAACACTTAAACCAAGTTCCCTGGATGCAATTTGAAGAAGATTTGTTTTAACAACCTTATATAATATATTGTCGCTTTTTAGAGATTTTCTCAACTCGGAAATTTCGTTTCCTTTAACATCTTTAAAGTTAACAAAAATTAAATTTTTACTTTCAACATTTTTCAGGTTGTCTTTCAGTTCTTCTAAAACTCGCTTCTTTTCACCTCTGTTCATATGTGCCTCCTTAAACTAACAAACCCCGGGTATAACAACCGGGGTCATATGATAACAAATATATTCATAAAACCTCGGCTGGCATATTTTAAGGGGTTAACCCGCCAACTTTCTCAGGTTAATTTTCTACGCTTTTAAAAGTTCCTGTACGTTTAACCTTAAAGAAGGCGACATAGTTAAAGAAATAAAAGCCTTCTTTAAATACTGGCCTTTAACTGAAGCAGGTCTTGCTTTAACAATGGCAATACTAAGAGTTAGAAGATTATCTTTCAGCTGTTCCTTACTAAAAGAAGCTTTTCCAATAATTGTGTGTATTACACCAGTTTTATCAACTCTATATTCTATTTTACCAGCTTTAAATTCTTTTACTGCAGAAGCAATGTCAGTTGCAACAGTTCCAGCTTTAGGGCTTGGCATTAGTTTTCTTGGGCCAAGAATTTTTGCAATTCTTCCAATAATACGCATCATATCTGGGGTAGCAATAGCTACATCAAAATCAAGAAATCCTTCCTTTTCAATTTTCGTAACAAGATCTTCACCACCAACATAATCTGCACCAGCATCTCTAGCCTCCTGAAGCTTATCAGCTCCTGCAAATACAAGTACTCTCACCTTTTTACCAGTGCCATTTGGCAGAGTTATTACACCTCTAACATTCTGATCGGCTTGTTTGGGATCAACATTTAAAATACAGGTAAATTCGACACTTTCATCAAATTTTGCGCTTTTCAGTTCCAAAATTTTACCCAGTGCTTCATCGACAGGATAAAGCTTTGCATCAATTTTCTTTTTTAATTCGAGATATCGTTTCCCTCTCTTCATTTGTTCCTCCTGTGGTAACGACTAAAAGTCTCCCACAAAAAAATTAATCTTCAATAATGGTAACACCCATGTTTTTGGCTGTACCTTCAATTATCTTAGTAGCAATAGCAATATCAGTAGTGTTCAGGTCTTTAATTTTCATTTTAGCAATTTCAGCAAGCTGAGATCGTTTCAAAGTGCCAATTTTTTTCTTATTTGGTTCAGGAGAACCAGATTCGACCTTAAGCATTCTCTTTATCAAAGAGGATGCTGGAGGAGTTTTTGTAACAAAATTAAAACTCCTATCTTCATAAACATTTATAACTACAGGTATTATAAAGCCTTCTTGACCTTGGGTTGCTGCATTGAATCTTTTACAAAAATCCATTATATTTACCCCTTTTTGTCCTAAAGCTGGCCCAACCGGGGGTGCTGGAGTTGCCTTACCAGCTTCTATCTGAAGCTTAACAATACCTATGAGTTTCTTTGTTTTCTTTGCCATAAACTTCACCTCTTATATTTTCTGAATATACTCGCTTTCTATTTCTACAGGCATTTCTCTACCAAACATTTTCAAAATAACCTTTGTGGTTCCTTTTCCTTCATCTATTGATTCGACAATACCTTCCATGTTTATAAAAGGACCGACAAGAATTTTTACCTTATTACCTACACCAAAGTTAAGTTTTTCTTTGGCTTCTTCTTCACTTATTCTGTTAACAATTTTTTCTACTTCGTCAGGGGTTAAAGGAGTTGGTTTATTACCACTGCCAACAAAACCAAGAACGCCAGGAGTATTCCTAATCATATACCATGTTTCATCATCCATTATCATCTGAATAAGCAAATAGCCAGGGAAAACTTTTACTGGTTTAATTTTTCTCTTACCTCGCTCAATTACACTCTCATGGTCCAAAGGTAAGAAAACATTTAAAACCCGCCCTTCAAGACCATATCCTTTTATTCTCTCTTCAAGTTCCGCAAGAACTTTTTTTTCTGAGCCTGAATAAGTATGTACAAGGAACCATTGAGGAACTTTTGTATCTTCTACATCTCTTTTTCCCATATTACTTGACAATTAGCTCTACCCCTTTTGCAAAAAGAAAGTCCCATACTCCAATATACAAAGCCCAGAAAGCTACAAAAATTACAACAACTATAGTGTACTGTAAAAGTTCTTTTCGAGTTGGCCACTTAACCCTCTGTGTAAGCTCTACCCAAATACCCTTAAGAAAATCTTTTACTCTCGAACTCTTATTGGGCTTTAATTGGCCATGATCACTTTTTATGTTTGAAGTTCTTTCTTTCATAATGCTGGCAGGCCCGGGAGGAATTGAACCCCCAACCCTCGGTTTTGGAGACCGATGCTCTACCTATTGAGCTACGAGCCTATGCCTTTACCTCCTTATGTAAGGTGTGTTTTCTGCAATACTTGCAGTATTTATTTAGCTGCAATTTTTCTTTATTATTTTGTCTGTTTACAGTTGTGGAATAATTTCTTCTTTTACATACAGTACACTCAAGGAGTACTATTTCTCTCATCTTTTCTCACCTTATTCGATAACTTTAGTAATTACACCGGCACCTACAGTTCTGCCACCTTCACGAATAGCAAACCTCTGGGTTTCTTCCAAAGCAACAGGGTAGATCAGCTCAACTGT
>Ga0100400_1001931_pt1 | contig 14729 bp, 17 predicted proteins | sample CryGeymeta201524_FD_80420 | JGI IMG/M metagenome (GOLD analysis project Ga0100400, IMG submission 80420) | Groundwater microbial communities from Crystal Geyser aquifers in Utah, USA - Crystal Geyser metaG 2015-24 | ecosystem: Environmental > Aquatic > Deep subsurface > Groundwater | place: USA... | reverse complement strand
TAAAAATATAACATGCCTAAAGAGAGTCTGATTAGAAAAAAAGCAATTGAAATATTGAGAAGGGAAAGATGGATTACCTGGTATCCCTATCGAATAAAATATAAGCAAAACGATATTTTCGGCATCATCGATCTTTTGGCTATCAAAGGAAAAAAACAAAAAAATATCCAACTAACTACTCTGCCAAATATCTCAACCAAAAGAAAGAAAATAACAAATTTCCTTAAAAAATTTAAGGTAGAACTCCCGGTTGAAATTTGGGCCTGGTCGAAAAGAGAAAAAAAATTTAGAAAAGAAAAAATCCAACTGAAAATTAAAAGGAGACCGAGAGAATTGAAAAAAAATTAAACTAACTTTAGAAATTTTCTTTTGCCAATTTGAATTATTGTTCCCTTTTTTATTTGAATTGTCGCCCGCCAATCGGTCGCAATTTTTCCATCAATTTTCACTCCTTTTTGCAACATCAATCTTTTGGCTTCCGATTTTGAGGAGGCTAATTTTGTTTCAACTAACAAATCTAGGATATTAAGAGTTGTTTCTTTGATTTTAATTTGGGGAATTTTTGTAGGTAATTTTTTTTCTTTAAATATCCTCTCAAATTCTTTTTCCGCTTTTCGGGCTACTTCTTTGCTATAATAAATCATAACTATTTCTTTAGCCAACCTGGTCTTCAAATCTCTGGGATTAATTCTTCTTTCGCTTAAAGTATTTTCCATCTCTTTAATTTCTTTTAAAGGAACCTCCGTACATAATTTAAAACAATCCGTGAGAACCTCGTCGGGCAAGGCCATTATTTTACCGAACATTTCATTTGGTAGAAAAGCCAAACCAACAAAACTTTCGGTTTTTGACATCAATTTCTTCCCGGTTTTTGGATTAATCAAAAGTGGAGTAGTAACGACAAACTTCTCTTTGTTTTTATAGATTTTCATTAGGTCACGACCGATTAACATATTAAAAGTTTGGTCGGTTCCTCCGACTTCGACATCAACATTCATTGCCACCGAATCGTACCCTTGGAATAAAGGATATAAAAATTCATGAAGATAAATTTCTTCTTTCCTCTTTAACCTTTTTTGAAACATATTTCTTTTAACCATCTGCCCGTGGGTAAAGCTGGCTGCTAATCTAATGATTTCTTCTGGTTTTAATCTGCTCAACCACTGACTATTAAATTTTAGCTCAGCTGGATTTTTCTTAGATTTAAAATCTAAAATCTTCATCGCTTGTTTTTGATACGTTTTGCAATTTTCTAAAATCTCTTTTTTTGTCAGGGCTTTTCTGGCAGTTGATTTCCCTGTTGGATCACCGATTTGAGCAGTAAAATCTCCGACCAAAAGGATAATTTTATGCCCTAATTTTTGAAATGTTTTTAAAAGGAAAAAATTAGTCGAATGGCCTAAATGAAGATGCGGGGCAGTTGGGTCAACGCCAAAATAAATAGTTAGCTTCTTCTGTTTTAAAGCGTCCTTAAATTCTTCTTTTGAGGGGTAAATTTTATCTGCCCAACGAGCCAAGGCTTCTTCAATTTTTTGTGAGTCGGTATTAACCTTCATTTTTTAAGAATAACAAAATTAATGGAAATTGTAAATTTAAACCAAATTTAGTAGAATAATTAAGCTTATGCCTCGGAGAAAAATATATCGAAAAATTTATCAAAAGGGTAAAAATAAAAAAAGATTTGGTTTAATTTTAAAGTTTTTGGGTATTTGTTTTTTATCTTTTATTTTTGGTATTTTATTTTTATTTATTTATTATGCCAGAGATCTTCCTCGACCAGAAAAATTCTTAGAAAAGGAGTTCATTCAATCAACTAAAATTTATGACAGAACCGGTAAGGTTTTGTTATTTGAAATTTATGGCGAGGAAAAAAGAGAATATGTCTCTTTAGACAAAGTTCCCATCCATTTGAGAAACGCAGTGATTGTGGCTGAAGATTCCAATTTCTATCACCATTTTGGGATAGATCTAAAGGCGATCGGAAGAGCAATCTTGGCTGATTTAAAATTGAGAAAGCCTGTCCAGGGAGCTTCGACAATCCCCCAGCAACTTATTCGTTCTTCTTTTTTAACCAGAGAAAAAACCTTGGGAAGAAAAATTAAAGAAGTTATTTTAACTTTGGAATTAGATCGAAGGTATTCAAAAGACCAGATCTTAGAATGGTATTTAAATCAGGTTCCTTTTGGACCGAATATTTATGGAGTAGAGACGGCAAGTAAAAGTTACTTTGGAAAATCGGCTTCCGAACTAACTTTAGCCGAAGGGGCAATTTTAGCATCGGCAATCAAGGCCCCGAGTTATCTTTATCCTTATGGCGAGTATTTAGATGAACTATTAGCCAGAAAAGATTACATTTTAGACCGGATGGCAACCTTGGGCTACATCAGCCAAGAAGAAAAAGAAAAAGCCCAAAAAGAAGAAATAAAATTTGCCGGACCTTCTTCCAAAATTTTAGCCCCCCACTTCGTAATGTATGTCAAGGATTTATTAGAAAAAGAGTACGGAGAAGATTTTCTGAAAGAAAAGGGGCTAAAAGTTTACACAACTTTAGATTTTGATCTTCAAAAGTCAGCCGAAGAAATAATAAAAGAGCGGGCCAAAACCAATGAAAAATATCGGGCCTTCAATGCTTCTCTGGTAGCACTTTCTCCCAAAACCGGAGAAATCTTAGCAATGGTCGGTTCTAAAGATTGGGACTCAACTCCTTATCCCGACGGTTGTCTCCCTGGGAAAAACTGTCTCTTCGAGCCCTACCCAAATGTTGCTCTCAGAGGCAGACAACCGGGTTCGGCTTTTAAGCCCTTTGTTTACGCCACTGCTTTTAAAAAAGGTTACGATGATAAAATCCAGGTTTTGGATGAATTAACAAATTTTGGAATCTGGGGACAAAAAGAATACATCCCTCGAAATTATGATGGAAAATTTAGGGGGATTGTGACCTTGCGAGAAGGATTGGCACAATCTCTCAATGTCCCCTCAATAAAAGTTCTTTATCTCATTGGTTCTGCCGCCTCTGGCGAGCCTCGCCCTGATGGGCGGGATGAAAAAATTGAGAAATTGGAAATTAATAATTTTTTGGGCAAGGAAGAAGTTTTTAGCAAAGGACTAGAAGAAAGTATTGAAACGGCAAAAGAAATGGGAATAAATACTTTGACTCAACCAATCTCTTTTTATGGTCCCTCAATTGTTTTAGGTGGGGGTGAAGTAAGGTTATTGGAGATGGTCTCGGCTTTTGGAGTTTTTGCTACTGAAGGACTAAAAACCGAGCCAACCGCCATTTTAAGAATTGAGGATTCAAGCGGTAATATAATACAAGAAAGTAAGAAAAATCCAAGAAGGATTTTAGAATCGGAAATCGCTCAGTTGATTTCGGACATTCTGGCTGATAATGAAGCCAGGGCACCAATTTTTGGTTCCAGATCACCTCTTTATTTTGAAGGATTTAAGGTCTCGGTCAAAACCGGGACAACTGATAATTTCCGAGATGGTTGGACTGTAGGTTTCACCCCTGATGTTGTTGTCGGAGTTTGGGTAGGAAACAATAACCAGTCACCAATGCAAAAAGAGCCAGGTATCGTTGTGGCTGGCCCTATCTTCCATCAGTTTATGGAAAAGATTCTGAAAAATAATTTTTAGCTTGGCTTAATCGGCATAGCCAGATAAAGATAACTTTGGTCATCAACTCCTCTCAAGATGGTTGCCTCTTCTTCGCTATTTAATTCGAAACTAACCTCTGGACTGGGAATGCTTAAAAGCCCATCGATGAGAAAACGAAAATTAAAAGAAACCCCGATTTCTTTCCCTTTTATTTTAGCAAAAATTGTCGAGCGGTATTCTCCTAAATCCGGATTTTGACTCGATATTTCAACCAGTCCTCTCTTTCCATCCGTTTTCAGTTTTATTTCGTTGATTTTAGAAGCGAAAATACTAGCAGCTCTTAAATGATTTAAAAATTCATTTTTATTTAAAACAATCTCGGTGGCAAATTTTTGAGGTAAAATTGTCTGATAGTCGGGGTATTCACCCTCAATTAATTTAGAAACGATTTGAATCTCCGGATGAGGAGTTTCGACCATCTGAGATTCGAAGAGAATCTGATTTGGGGAAAGGAACATTTTACATTCTCCCTCTTTCTCTCCAAAAATATTAATAATTTCTTTGGCCGTCCTTTGGGGCAAGATACAAGAATATTCTTTTTGGATTGGAAGTGGTTTTTTCAAGAAAATCTTTTTTTCTCCCAAACGGAAACTGTCAGTAGCTACCATTTTAACAAGATTTTTTTGAAACGCAAGATAAACTCCGGAAATTTCTGGTCTGGCCGAAGAAAGGATGGGAATTTGGACGATTTGTTTTAAGCCATCGCAAAAAAGACGTCTTTCGAGGTTTATCGGTTCATTTGGAGAGACCTGAGGGATAATGGGAAATTCTTCTGGGCTCAATCCTTTTATTTTTGTGTTGTATTTTTCGGTTTCAATTGTTAAAGTTTGATCCTTAACTTCTAATTTTATTGGTCCGCCTTCTAAGAAACCGATGAAATCGGAAAGAATTTTGGATGGAATAACAATTGCTCCCTCTTTTTCAATTTTAGCTAAATTCCACCATTTTATTCCTATTTCTAAATTAGTTGAGGAAAGACTAAGAAAATTCTTTTCGGTTTTTATTAAAATATTATTTAAAATCGGTAAGGTTAAAGATTTTATTGTAATTCTTTCAATGATATTTAGTCCCTCTTTTAATTTATTTTGTAATATTTTTATTATCATTGTTGTAAGGGTTGTTTATAAATTTTTTTTAAGTATAAATGAAGTTGTTAATTTATCGGAGGGGAGGGTAGAAAAAATCTGCATATCTTCAATCTCTTTATTTTTTCACCCTTTATCCCCATCTTAATCGCTTGATATTCGTTGCTGGATGAGACCGATTTCCTCTCTTAAATTTTCATTTTTTTCCATCTCTTTTTTGATTTTTTCACAGGCATGGATAGCCGTGGTATGGTCCCTTCCACCAAACTTTTGACCGATGTAGGGATAGGAGCATTTTAGAATTTCTCTTAACAAATACATCGCTATTTGCCGCGGTTTTACCACTTCCTTTTTTCTCGAAGGATCCTTCATCTCCTTTTCTTTTAAATCATAAAATTCGGCTATTGCCTGAATGATTTTCTTCGGATTGGCAATTTTTGGTGGATTGGAAATAAATTTTTTCAAAAGATTTTTCGTCGTTTCTAAATCCGGAATCTGATTTTTTAATTTTTGGAAAGCTAATAGTTGATTAAGTGCACCTTCCAACTCTCGGATATTTTTTTGAATTTCCGTCGCAATATAAGAATAAATTTCGTCGGGAAAAACTGCTTCTTTTTCTTGGGCTTTGGCTTTGAGAATAGCCACCCGGGTTTCAAAATCTGGCAAAGAGATATCGGCAGTCATCCCGCCTTCAAATCTTGACCTTAATCTTTCGGCTAGGGCGGGAATGGCTTTTGGTGACTTGTCGGAAGACAAAACGATTTGTTTGTTTTTTTCATACAAAGAATTAAAGATATGGAAAAATTCTTCTTGAGTTTTTTCTTTACCGGTTAGAAATTGGACATCGTCGATAATCAAGACATCGATTGTTTGATACTTCGATTTGAAATTTTCAACATCATGATTTCGGATTGAGGCGATGATACCGGAAGTGAACTTTTCACAGGGAATGTATTTAATTTTTTTCTTAGAGAAATTTTTGGCAATTTCATTGCCAACTGCCTGGAGTAGATGGGTTTTGCCCAGACCCACCCCACCGTAGATAAACAAAGGGTTATAAACAAAACCGGGATTTTTTGAAACAGCCCAAGCCGCGGCCTGGGGTAGTTCATTAAAAGGGCCGACAATGAAATTTTCAAAAGTATAACGAGGATTGAGATTGGTTTCCCGGTCAACTTTGAATTCTGGAAATTCTAATTGCTCAGTCAGGGAAGGGAAAAATGACGGGGTTTCCTTGGCGACCTTTAAACCGGTTTTGCCAATTTCATATTCCACTTCTTTTATTCCTTCATCTAAACTACGTAAAATTTTAAAAATTGATTTATGATATTTATTTTCCAGCCATTCTTTGGCAAAAGAATTGGGGACAAAAATAATAATCTTTTCTTTGTCTCGGTTAACAATTCTTGTGTCTTTGAACCAGGTGGCAAAATTTGCCTGAGAAATATTCAATTGGATTTGGGCAAGAACGGCTTGCCACAATTCTTCTGAATTCATAGCCCTTTGAAATTATATCATATGTCAAATTTTAATGGAAATAAGGCAAGGCACCTTTCTTTTGTTAATAATCTGGGGAGAATTTGTGGAAAAATTTGAAGTTTGACTAAAAAGAAAATATTTGTTAACTTTTAAGAATCCCCCGCGGTGGAAAAATAGGAGGCACCTTCAGTGCCGACGCAAGAAACCGAAGGTGTCTTGAGCGGGGGTCGGGGGATTTCTATGTCAATTACTTACCAACCAAAAAAAAGGAAAAGAAAGAAAACCCATGGCTTTAGAAAGCGGATGAAAAAAAGAGGCGGCAGAAGAGTTTTAAATCAACGAAGAGAAAAAGGTCGTTGGAGGTTAACAGTTTGATATGCTGGCTAAAAGAAACCGTCTTAACAAAAAAAAGGATTTTGAACGAGTTTTTAAAGAAGGAAAAGGATTGAAGGAAGATTTTTTAATTTTGAAAATGGCTGAGAATAATTCATTTCAAAGCCGTTTTGGTTTTATTGTCGGAACGAAAATTTCAAAAAAGGCGATTCTTCGCAACAAGCTAAAAAGGAGATTAAGAGAATTGGTGAGGGGAAAAATAGAAAAAATTAAAAAAGGCTTCGATATCATCTTCATTGCCCAACCCGGTTTAGAAAATAGAGATTTTTGGGAATTGGAAGAAATCTTAACTAGGATTTTCACCCGGGCAAAATTACTCAAATGACAAATTTTTTTATCCAAATTTTCAATACCATTTTCTACCGTCCCTTATTGAACCTTCTAATTCTATTTTATTTTTTGGTTGGCGATTTCGGAGTAGCTATTATTTTACTGACCGTCCTCATTAGGATTTTGTTTTATCCCATAACAACCAAAAGTATAAAATCCCAAAAAACCCTGGAGGGTTTTCAACAAAAGGTTCAAGAAATTCAAGGAAAATACCGGGACGATAAAGAAAGACAGGCGAAGGAAATGATGGAACTTTACCGAAAGGAAAAAATTAATCCCTTTTCTGGATTTTTACCTCTTTTAATTCAGTTCCCCATTTTAATTGCCCTCTATCAGGTTTTCCGCAAGGGATTAATAAGCGAAGAGATGACAAACCTTTATTCTTTTATCCCTCAACCCGGTCAAATCAACCCTTTTTTCTTTAAATTTTTAGATCTGACAAAACCCTCTTTGATTTTTGCTCTTTTGGCTGGAATTTTCCAATTCTTTCAGACCAAAATGACCTTGCCAAAGACCAAAAAGACAAAAACTCAACTAGAACAATTTTCCAATCTGATTCAAAAACAAACCCTTTATTTCATTCCGATTTTCACAGTTTTGTTGCTTTGGAAACTACCAACTGCTATTTCACTTTATTGGTTGGTGACAACGATTTTTTCAATCGTCCAACAATATTTAATTTTAAAGAAGTTGAAATATGAATAGCGAAAATTTAGAAAAAGCCCAAAAAATCGTTAAGGAATTTTTCCAGAAAATGGCTGTTGAGGGAGAAATCGAAATTTTGCCCCCAGAAGACGAAACCTTGATCATCAATTTGAAAATTGAGGACCCTCAGATTCTTATTGGAGAGAGGGGCCAGACCCTTTTTGAAATCCAGCACCTTCTAAAAGCGATTTTAAAAAGAGAAATTTCGGAAAATTTCTATGTTGATTTAGACATTAACGATTACAAAAAGAAAAAGATTGAGTATTTGAAAGAATTGGCTCGTTCAGTTGCCGATGAGGTTTCCCTAACAAAAAAAGAAAGGGTTTTATCCCCGATGCCGGCTTACGAAAGGAGAATTATTCACTTGGAAATTGCCGAAAGAAAAGATGTGACAACCGAAAGCATCGGCCAGGAACCAGAAAGAAGAGTAGTCATTAGGCCCTATCCCTAATTAAAAACCCTAAACCCTAAACCCTAAACCCTAAACTTCTTCTTCCCCTGTCCTTTTTTTCATCTCTCTAATTTTCAAAACCTCTTCTGGGGAAGTAGTAATTATTTGGTCCTCGGCATAAGAGGCCACTATTTTTATTGCCACATGTTTTTGGCCGGCGAAGAAAAGTCCCTCCCCTACTGCTACTTCCAAAAGCATATATTTTTCCTCATCGGTTAAAAGAAATATCTTTTGGACAACATCGATGGTGGCTGGGGATTGTTTTAGTAAAAGTTGCAAAGAAGAGTTAGTGATAATTGGTTGGCCATAGTTAGATTTCATAAAATCTGAAACATCTTGAGTAATAGTAGTTACTCCCAGCCAATATTTTCTGGCTCTTTTGCAAATTCCGTATAAAAATGAAGCTCCGTCTTCGGACTGCATTAACCACCAGGCCTCATCAACGACCAAGATTCTTTTTTTGAGAGTTGCCCGAATGGTTTTCCAAATATATCTCAAAATGATGTAAAGGGCCATTGGCCTTAATTCTTCCTCCATATCCCTGATGCCAAAGACAACAAATTTTTTTTCCATTGAAATATTCGATGGCTGATTAAAAAATGAGGAATAAGCCCCCCTGGTATATTTTTGTAATCTCCTGACCAAGGATTCGGCTCCTTCCATATTTTCTAAAACCGTTTGCAGGTCTTCCATCAAGGGCAAATTTTCATTCCATCTTTTGGGGTCTGACTCTGAAGTAATATCTTTGGCGGCATAGGTTTCGGTTATGGCTCTATCAATGATGGCATCTTCTTCAGGGGTCAATCCCCCTAACATAATTCTGAATAAACCAACCAAGTTAATAATATTTGACCTCAAAACTTCATCTGCAGTTTCATCTTCCCTTGGTACAGGAAGTTCAAAGGGATTGATGCGATTAGGCGAGGTAAGAGAAATTTTAAAGAAAGAACCACCAACCCCATCGGAAAGGAACTGATATTCGTTCTCTGGATCGATGATAATAACCTCTACTCCCATCATCAAGGATCTTAAGATTTCTAATTTGATGGCGTAAGATTTGCCCACGCCGGCCTTGCCGAAAAAAACTTCGTTCGCATTCTCCAAACTGAATCTGTCAAAAAGTATTAAAGAATTATTATGCCGGTTTATCCCATATAAAATTCCCTCGTTAGCGCTCAAATCAAAAGAAACGAAAGGAAAAATTGAAGAAAGGGGTTCGGTGTTCATTGGGGTGTGGATTAAAAGCCGGTCTAAACAATAAGGAGAAGTGGAGATAAATCCTTCGTGTTGCTGGAAAAGAGAAGGCTTAATATAAACCAATCTGGCTTCCAAAATTGACCTTAAAGTCGTTTCGATATCTCTAAAATCTTCTTTTTTGTCAGCATAAACAGTTAGATAAAGACCAAATTTAAACATCTTTTCCCTGGCTGTTTGTAATTTGTCTCTTAATTCTTCCAAATCCCGAAAGGCAGTTTCTAAAACCGGATCTCTGATCAATCCCTTCTCCTCCCTTTCCATAATTTCTGATTGAACTTCGGTCACCCTTTTTACCAATTGCCTCAAAAACATTCCGGTTTCAATGGGGTGGATAAAAAAAGAAATATCTAAAGGGACATCTAAATTGATAATCGGAGATAGCCAGGCCGTGCTTAAATATCGGGGATAGGAAAAAATGAAATAGCTTTTGGCAAATTTTTCCCCCAATTTTAAATAGTCCGAAGAAATTTCAATGGAGGCCGGAGCAATGATATCGGTCACTTTTAAAATATCGGCTTCAAATAATTTCGTCGGCATCTCTATTTCTTTTTTTCTTTTGAAAAATGGTGACATAATTTTTACCGAGCACATAATAAATTATGTGCTACGGTCTAAACTGATAGTTCCGGAGGAATCTCCGGGTAATAACCAAATTCGGCTTCTTTGGGATGATAAAATCTCCAGAATAACTCAACCAATTCCGGGGTAATAAGAGGAATGGCTTGGAGCCCGCATCTTCTTAATCCTAAAGCCAAAAATTCCATTCTCTGCCAGAGTTGGGCTTTGTATCTCTGGAACGCCTCTTCAGTTAAACTGACCGGTTTTTGGTCCTGGGTTTTTTTGGCACCAAATTTCGGGCCTTCTAAAGGGCTGGGATAAAAAGGGATGATAATATAAAAGGTCTTGGTCATAATGACTCCTTCTTTAATCATCGAGGCAATAAATTCTCGATAACCCCGGGTTTGAATTTTCAACAAATCGTTTTCTTGCTTTTCTTCCAATTCTTTCAATTTATCTAAATAGCCGGTAATGTTTAATCTTCGGGTTTGAACAAGAATTTGGCAGGAAAAATCCAGAGAATTCAAAAACTCCTGAAATTGATAGATAATGGCATTTTGTTCCTCTTCTGATTTTAAAGCAAAATTCAAAGAAGAGACCATTAAAATTCCTCTTAAAGTTTTATCTCTCAAAACCACCACTCCTTCTCTAATTTGTTCAATTTCTAAAAATTGTTGGGTCGGCGCTTTTGGCATAATCAAGAATTAATAATTAATACTATATAATGAATAATTTTCGTTACCTCCGATTTTTAATAGTTATAAGACTCGAAGCCAAGATAGCAGCTATTTCCTGTAACTCTTTTAATAAGATATTAATCGTTTCTTTTTTACTCCGCCCCATATCTCTTAAAAGAGCTAACCAGACTTTACTTTCATTAGCTGATCTCAAAGCAGTCCTGAAATAATATGCAAAATCTTTTCTGGAATTTGAGAAGTGAGCCTCGACATAATTAGCTAAAATACTTGTACCACTTCTTATTAACTGATTTCCTAAATTTCGCGAGATGCTATCCTTTGGCAAACCATCTATGAATTTAAGGAGATTTAAAACCCATCTATAGATTTTATTTTTAAACTCCGCTTTAAACTTTTTCCTGTCGTTTTCCATTACTCGCGCTGATTATTAATTATGTATTATTATTTATTAATTATATATTATTAATTATTATTTAAGTCTTCTTGTTTCTACTTGAGTTGATAACTTTTGTAAATTACTTTCTTTAACGATTTTCAATGGCGTCTCTTCAACCTCAGCTTTCTCAAATTTTTTAATTTTGCTGACCTTTGGCGGAATCAGTTTTCTATGCCAAAGAAAAATTTTTGGCATGATTGTGAAAGCGAAAAAATTTTTTATTAAAATTGGCAAAGTATAACCTTTAATTCTTATAAAAGCCAGAGCCAGAGAACCGCCAAATAACAAAATGGCAATCAAAATAAAAAGGGGCATATTCTTCTTGCCAATAAAAAAATAAAGAAAAAAACAGGCCGCCCCGGCAATAGCCACAAAAATAAACTGTTTGAAAGTGAAAGGACCTATCAATTTCGGTTCCCTTTCAACAAATTGAGGAACAGTAAATTCCATAGTTTTGGCAATCTTTTTATATCATACCATAAACAAAAAATAGCCCAAAATGAGCTTTTATTATTTTTAAGACTAAATTTCTTTATTTTATTTTTCCCATTTCGGCGGTTTAAGGATTTTCCAAAAGTTTTCTACTGAAATACCAAAATCTTTTAATATTGATTTAAAAGTTTTCTTTTTCAGCGGTTCTGAACCATGATTTGGGATTGTGGTTTGGCGACTATCTTTATCTCTACGCCAAATTTCATGAGAACCTTTAGCCATTCTACAAGAATAAAAGCCAAGTTTTTTGGCTACTTTCGTTATTTGAGAGTAATTCGCCACCAAGAGCTTTTTACTCATAAACTAAAACTGGAAGATTGAGAGTAATTTGAGTCCCTTTTTTGATTTCAACTCCAGGCAAAAATTCTTTATGTTTTTTTCTTATCTCCAGATGAGCTTTAATTACATCTTCAATATTCTCAATCGTCTCCGAATAACTCTCGCCTTCGGCATGGCAACCTTGAATTGAAGGACAATAAGCAAAATAACCCCCTTCTTCACAAGGTTCAATGATTACCGGATAAAGTAAGACTTTAGTAAATTTTTTAGCCATCAATTATATTTTAGGGTTTTTTAAAATAATGTCAACTTTAACAATTTTCGGTTCCCTTTCAACAAATTGAGGAACAGTAAATTCCATTTTATGTTAGGGTATAGGGTTTAGCGTTTAGGTTATTAGTTAATTCTGAGTTATTTGTTTTCTAATTTTCTTATCATTACATTCAACATTTTTTGAACTTCTTCCAAAAGAGATTCAACTTTTTGATAATTCAGTTTTTGATATAAATCTTTAGTAATTATTAACTGAGTTTCTAATTCAGCAGAAGAACCGTAAGCGACTCGCAGAAATTGCAAATATTCTTTTAAATTCTTCCTTGAATACCCTTCTGAGATATTTGATGGAATAGAAACTGCCGCTCTTCTCATCTAGATTGATATTCCATAAATTTCGTTTTCAGGAAATTCATTAGTGATTTTATAAATCTCTTTCACTAATTCAATTGCTCTTTGCCAAACCTTTAATTCCTTATAAGATTTTAAATACATAAAAACTATACGCTAAAACTCTAAACCCTAAACACTAATTAACTAAACCCTAGACGTTACTCAACTGGCTCCCTATACACATCCATCCTTTTCTGCGCTTCCGGTTTTTCTTCTAATTTCTTTCCTGCCGGAGGAGGTTTGACTGGTGTTCCAGCAATCGGCGCAATTTCTATTTTGTAAAGCTCTTCTAAACTTGTTTTTACCGGATAAAAGATAAAGCGGTTGATTTCTTGGCTGACTTTTTTTGCCACCTCTTTTTCTAATTTTATTTCTTTTTCTAATGTTTCTGGAAGTTCGTCTGGTGGCAAAACTCCAACTAAAACCTGGCCAACATATTCAACAATTTGGTCTAAGTTTTCTGAAATTCCATTTCGTTCACAAATCTCATAAATATTGTTCCCAGTTTCCTCAGCAAAAAGAGCATCCTTTAATTCCTGAGGAAGTTTTTCGTATAACTTCCAAAATTGTTCTGAAGTGTATTTTTTAGGCATATGGCTTGACAAAATTTTTATAGGGTGTATAATAGAGACAGTAAAAAAGAAAAGAGGTGAATATTACATGATAGAATGGCTAATAGGGTTAGTAGCTGCTGTAAGTGTAGTGGCTTTAGCGATACTAGTAACATTGCTCTTTAGAGAACTCAGAGGAGACCGTACTCATCTTGCCCAGCAACCAGCTCAAGTGCCAACTCAGACTGCCGCAGATCTTCGGCGAGCCCGACTTGAAGCTGTTCGTCGTTCTAGAGAGGAGTTAGAGCATCAGCTTGAGGAAGAAGAAGAACTCCTTGAGTTAAAAGAGGATCGAGAGTACTATCGTGAAGAACTCAGAAAAACTAAGGAGGCTCGGCGCGCTCATCGCAAGAAGCCCACTCAATACCCTTAAGGGGTAAGAACAATTCGTTTAAAACTGTTTTTACCCCCATTTTTTTATTTTAAGGTCCTTTTTTCGGCAGTTTTTTTTAATCTTTCAATTTCTTCCCATTTCTCTCTGAGACGTTTTATTCTCTCGATTTTTTGTCGTAACGTAGCTACTCTTTGTTGCTCGGTAGCGAGCCGATTTTCCCAATATGTGGTTGGTTGTCCTCTCTTTCGTAATTCTTCAATTCTCTCACGATATTTTCTTTCTTTGAGTTGTAATTTATCAAACCGAGAAAGCTTTGGTTCTTCTTCCAATATTTCTAGAACCCTCCTTCTTTTTTCAAAAGCAGCAGGAGAAATTGTAGGCTGACCTGAAGGATTTAACATATGTCTTCTTGCTTCTATTTCTATTTCTCTATAAGCTGGAGAGGTTAGAATTGATCGAGCCATTGCTGGATTTATTTTTCTTGCATATTCATCTAATTTCTCCGGAGTGTTCGTAGCATCATTTAATCCACCACGGCCTTCAATAACATCTTTTAATTTTTTATGGCCGAAACTGTCTTGAATTTTTTGAAGATTTCTGGGGTTTCCGAGAGTTAATCCTATTCGAGTAGCAAGAGTATCAGGTTTAATTATCTTTCTAATATCCTCGGGTTTTAATTCTTTAACGTCCGTTGCTGCTGCAGCAGTATCGGTGAGGAATTGTGTTATCTCTTCTGCCGTTAATTTTGCTTTTGCTTTCGCCGTAGCTGCTACTTTATCTTTATCTACTTCCTCCTTAGTAATATATTTTAATTTTAACCCTGCTTCAATTGTTATGCCTTTGTCTCCCAGTCTTTCTTGAATTATTCCTTTTGTTTTCTTAATCTCTTCCTTTATTTCTTTCTCCTTTTCATCTCTATCCGTACCGGTTAATCCAACTAGTTTTGAATGTACCAACTCTTCTTCTCCCATATCTCCTAAAGCCTTTCGGATAGAGTGAGCCTCTTTCTGGAAATAAGGATTTTCTTTTTCAAAAATAGAGGCCCTTACAGCTTTTGCTTCTTTTTGGAATTCTGGGCTGGTGAATTCAAGGATTTCTTTGTCCGCCATTTTAGCCATATATTGTGCTCTCCATTGTGATTTAATTGGTTGCGGAAGCAGGCTGGTCTTAGCGTTAACATATGCTTCTGCTTCTGGCCCGCTCATATCATCTATTTTTTGAAGCTCTTTTCCTGGCACCCTTCTTGCCTTCTCAGCGTATTCTAAAAGTGGAGGAGCAGCAACCGCTTCCACTCCTCT
>Ga0100400_1001928_pt1 | contig 14748 bp, 14 predicted proteins | sample CryGeymeta201524_FD_80420 | JGI IMG/M metagenome (GOLD analysis project Ga0100400, IMG submission 80420) | Groundwater microbial communities from Crystal Geyser aquifers in Utah, USA - Crystal Geyser metaG 2015-24 | ecosystem: Environmental > Aquatic > Deep subsurface > Groundwater | place: USA... | reverse complement strand
TGACCTTGCCGTGTCCGATGCCGGTTTGCAGTGCCTTCCTGAATAACTCCGTTTCAGTAACTGTAAGCGTACCATCATACAGCACCGAAAAAATCCGGATTGAATTATCAGTATGTTGTTTATCGCGAAGCATTTGCTCTTGGGTAGTCCGCACATCAATGCGTCCCTCCGATGGCTCGGCAAAATCAAAAGTTAACAATTCCGGTAGAGAAAAACCATGCTGACTGCCTTTTTGTGCAAGCCATTTTTTCTGATCTTCCTTTTTCAAAAGACCAAGACGTTTACCATTGCGCGTAATGCATGGATTTGCGCGAAGTCTAAAACGGAAACGCTTTCCTGCCTTCAGCGATTTGAGCTTGAGTCGCTCGGTAAGATCGATGGCAGAATTGGAATTTGCCAGCCACCCCTTGATGTTAATACGCTCCCAGTCTGGTAAAATCCTACTCTGCACAAGAATGCGGGGGTACCCCATACTGTCGGTCTCCGGCTCAAGCCTCCACAAGAAAACACCTTTGGGACATTTCTTATCCGGCGGACTGAATGCCCTGCATAAGGTTGAATGAAGCTGGTAAGGATTTGATAGGTCTCTACGAGCTTCTTTAGTACGTAAATCAAGATGAATTCTACTCAAGTACATGATCCACCTCCTGAGGGCATGGTATCCACTCCGAGCGCACAAAACGTGCGCCAAAGCGCCGCTCAGCAAACGATGACAGCGGTTGGTCCATCTTAAGCACACCTGAGCCATCTTCGGAATCCAGAGATACAAGAAGTTGTTCCGGCGGCTTTTCTTCCCACCTGCGCAGAGTCCCTATCCAAGGGTATGATTTAAGAGTATCGAGTAAGGGTGCTTCCTGTATACCTTCCTTGATCCAGATCGGCTCTGCCGGAAGATACGATTTTCGACCTAAGGCGAGGGGCCAAGTCGGGTCTTTCAGTTTATTGTGTGCCTTATTCAGAAGTTCACGATCATCGCCTTCAAGCGCCACGAGAAAAGCCGCGTCGGCAAGGTAGAAGCGGTGAGAAACAACACCATCCTTGGACGGGGTTCCATCCGCCTTGATGACGGTGTCGGTTGTGGCGCATCCCGCCGTTTGGTAGTCCCGCTTTGGCACCCCCGACCGGTCGTGCCGAACGCCCATGGATAAGTGGGTAAGCGGTTCAAGATCTGTCCACTTCTCGCGGTCGATCCCCAAGGCGGCGGCCAAGAGCCCGACGACTCCTGACTTGCTCGGCTCCTTACCGGTATCGCGTTGGTCAAAGCGACTGGTGGTTCCCCATGATTGCATGGGTCCAACCAGGCGAAGCAACAAGGTAGGCATTTTATTCCTCCTCCTTTTTAGAGACTTCGTCCAATGCCCATTTGATAAGCGCTGGGATGCTTTCCAGTTTTTCCCCTAACCCTTCAGCCTTGTACTCCTTGCCAAATACATCTTCAGCCACGGCGTAGCGAGAATTAGCCTTGGTTCCGTAGAGCTTGTCCAGTGCAACCGCCTTTGCAGACAGTCGATCAGCCGACTCCTTTGTCAGTGACTTACCCTTAGCATAGACGGCTGTCTCAAAAGCATTAGCCAGGTTGCGGGGTGCGGTGTTGCGGCGCACTGAGACCGTAATGAACTCCGGCGGATTGTGGGCAGCAAAGGTGTTCTGCTTGCCGGTGGGCTCGGCCACCATGAAGCCTTCCAGAAAGGCCCGCAAACCCTTTTCCGCCAGTTCCGTATCGTCCTGGAGATTTTTCACGAACATCCCCCAGTCCACCACGGCGTAACGGTAGAAACAGGCCGAATTGAACTCTATCGTGCCCATCATGTCGGCGCCGGCGGTATCCTCGGGCTTGCGGTCGTCAACAGCGGTGTAGAAGTCGAATTCCCGCTCGACGGAATGGGTCGAAATAGCGTGGGCCACCTGGCAGGCGGCGTTCTGGTTCTTCTCGGGCATATCGGCCAGCATGCGCCCGAAGAGTGCCACATCCAGCGCCTTGCCGCCATTGAAAACTTTATCAAGGGCTTTCTTCAATTCGGGATCAGCACTTTGGGCAGCCTGTTTCTTGGCCTTGCCTGGCCTTTTCCCTTCGACAGGAGCCGTCTCGGATGCGGTGATGGAATCCCACTTCTCGTGGATGATGTTGGCTATGCTGGAGATTTCGCGTTGTCCCAGAAACAGGAGATATTCGCTCTTCCCGTCCTCTTTCACCGCGAGTTCCATCGCCGCCAATGCCAAACACGCCTTTTTGTTCGCTTCTTCCTTTACTCGCCCCTTATTGACCAAATGCTCAATGAGGGCATCCAAGAGGCGCTTAGTGCGGAAAGCGACATCATTCGATGTCAGGGCTTTTTGTTCCACCAATTCTTTGAAATATTGCCGTACTGCTCTCTTAAGGCACTGGCTGGACACGCGGGCGCGGCGGGTGCCACCAAAAAGGGCATCTTTGGGAGCACCGGTGTCATCTCTATTCAGATTTGACGGGGCAAAGTTCTGCAGGGCGTGGATCTCGATCATGGTCTTCATTTGCTTTCCTCCTTTTGGGTAGTGGGTTCTATTTCCATTTCGTGATTCATATTCCGGTAGAAGTCGCGGGCCCAGGCGTTTTGGGTGCGCTTCTGGTCGTCTCTCCAGTTCAGAAGCCCCTTCAATAGGGCGTCGAAGTCGATTACTTGCTCCTTGAGAAGGGCAATCATCTGACGCAGACGATGTGGCAACTGGTCGGAATCGGCATCGAGCAGCGTGATGAAGCGGCGCTCGGTGTTCGTGGAGCCGCTTGCCGCTTGATGAACCGCACACGCCTTCCCGAGAGACATCGGTTGCCCCCTTTGGTCTTCCCGCCAGTGCGTAGCCCATAGGCCGGCCACCAAGTAGAACATCTCCCTCCGCCAGGAATTGTCTTCATCCTTCACGAAGGGTTCGACGTAGGGATAGGCTGGTACGAATGTTCCCGGGTCGAAGGTGAGGCTGCGCCGCAAGACTGCCCTTACTTTGGTGTCTTTTTCGTTAAGGTTTTCCAGCCACTCGATGAATCCGCTCATACGTCCTCCTTCCTCGGTTCGAGTTTTAGAATCTCATCGTTCAATTCCTTCAGTTTACGCAGCACCGGCCCCTCGGCTTTCACGAGGGCACGGATGGACCAGACATCACCCGTGGATACCGATGCGCTATGCTGCTTCCATGCGGCCCGCAAAGTGTCCTGAACCGACTTCAGCCACTGGTAACGAATATCCTCGAAATCCCGGTCAAGAGTATATTCGCGAAGGATCTCGTGAAAGTGGGATTCAAGGGTGGACCAGTACCAAGGGACCGCGTTTACCGATTGAGCAAAGCATTTAATATCGGCAAGCAGAACATCCCGCTCTCCTCGAGAAAGAAGTGTCTTTGCAAAGACCCCGATACTACTGGAGAGACATGCCTTAATTCCGTCTTCCCCATTCCACAAAGCTTTTCCAGCTTTTTCAGCTTCGATCAAGATGTCTCGAATGTCATGACGAATGTAGCGATTCCCCGCAATTGCTTCAGGAAGGGCAAAGTGTTCATTTCTCCAGAAAGCAATGTTGGGTCGAGGCGGAAAATACCTCTGCCCAAGAATCATCACCCCCTTGGGTAATCTCTTGCGATCCGTTTTGGTTAGAGCTATGGCATGTTCAATAACCTTCGGAGCAAGATGAGCATCATCCGGGAGGAGAGAATCAAAATCTCTCCAAAATCCTTTTTCCCCAAGGTGAATGGTTACTCTCTTTTTCACCTTTTCTTTTGTCCCTGCGTCCATAATTTCCACTATGGTATACCCGAGCATCGGATCAAGTTCCGTTGACTCCGCGTACCCGATGCCAGATGCAAAACCCAATTCGGAGATACCTCCAGAAGGGGATTCCTTAAAAATAATTGAGCGGGTTCGCCATGTAAAAAGATCGACTATTCCAGAAGAACATCTCTCTATGGCTCGATCTTTTTCTTTTCCGGTTTTTTTATCTGACACTTTACACGGAGTTTTCAGATACTCCAGAGATTCTGGCTCCTTTTCCCACGATGGAATATCGTCTTGCATTACCATCCGATTCTGCGGGACGAGGCAGAAGAGAAGGGTATCCAGCAGATTCGTTCCAATAGGAATTGCCATCACAGAACCAGCAGAAGGAGCTGTCCCTGTATGCGAGATTTCACTTTTCCCCGCGGAAACGGCAAAGGTCTGGGTAGCAAGCAACCATCGAGCGGCAGCGGATGGGTTTATGCTACCATACTTTGTAACATCGACGTGATCGAAGAGAACCTTAGCATTATCCGCATTGTGCTCTGACGCGAGAGCCGTCCATGCTCTCCAGGACTTTGGTTTAAATGTTGGTATCTGCCCAAATGGGTATTTCTCATCAAACAGCCAGAACCGATCCCGCCACTTTTCCAGGTAGGCCGAGATTTTTTCTCCCGGCAGACCTTCCTTAAACAGGGACTTGGCCTGTTCGATGTCGGTCGGTCCTTTCAAGGCGCGGTACAGGACTGCAAGCAGAAAACGGTGCAGGGTCGCTACCACCAACGGGGACGAATCCTCGATGGCCGCGATCCCTCCGGATCGCAACAGGGTGTCGCGGATGCCCAGTTCGTCGCGGCTTCCATCAGGAAATCGCACCGGGATCCATTTTTCGTCAATCAGGTTGAATCGGCTCATTCGGCCTCCTTTGTCTCGTACACCAGTCCCAGATCATCATCCAACCGCACGGTCGCATCTTCCGTCCAGCGCCCGTCCGTGCTCAGGATCAGCGGAAAACAGTTGCGCAAGAGCGATGATTTCTTCCAGCCTTCCGGCACTCCCAACTTTTTGAGCTTATTGACCACTCCTTTACGCGTAAGACTGACAGCCCGTAGGAACCACGCTTTGGACTGTACGAAGTCCGGTGTTGCTTCGGAACCGAAACCGTCTTCCGGCCACAACGGGATAGCGACGACCGAGTCTTCGCCAAGCCGGGTTTGGGCCATAAGGGTTCGATGTACGCCGGGATCGTCTTCGTCGTAGAGAACAAATCTCGCTGGATCATTCCATGATGCGTCGTCGGGCAAGCCCATGATCGCTTGATTCGCCTGCCCATGTTTGGCGATGTCTTTTCCGTCCCTGTTCACCAAGGTTTTATATAGTCGCTCCCGCTGGGATTCAGGCACATCCACCTTCTCTTCGTATACATTTTGCACCAAGGCGTCAATCTCGTCCGGTAGTGTCAGATACTGTCTCTTGTGCAATAAACTCCAGGTGCGCAACAGAATATCCTCGTGGTACACAGATCCCCACCAGAGAGGCTTGCCGAATGAGGGCGGCTCGTCTTCCTCAAGGCCAGCCACCAAGAGTACCGGTTCGGAAACAGGCCGTATCTCCCGAGCGTGCCGCCACAGGCGCCCCGCTCGCTGGAGTACGAGGTCAATGGGAGCAAGGTCGGTTGCGATGCAGTCGAAGTCGAGGTCCAGACTCTGCTCCGCCACTTGGGTGGCAATAAGGATTTTTCTGCCACCTCGATTTCCGCCCTCACCGAAAGCTTCTAATGCTTGGTCTTCACGTTTCTGGCGCCGGTCTGCTGGAAAGCGCGCGTGGAAGAGAAAAACTTCCGTTCCATTGGGCAAACGCTTGCCGACACGCTGGCCTTCGCGCTCCAAAGGTTCACCATCTGGGAATGTGCGGTAGAGGTCTTGGGCTCGTTGCACCGTATTGACCAGCGCCAGTCCCATGCCGCCGTTGGCAAGATGCTCCTCCAGAGCAGAACGCATGCCGGGCAGCTCCGGCAGGATCGCTTGCAACCGCAACGGCAGGCGGCGCGTGGGGTCGGCCTCGAAATGTTTTTGGTGCACCTCTTCGCCGGGACAGAAGACAGAAAGACGCGGGTATTTCACCTCTGGTTCCGGCAAGTCGGCATCCACTACTTCTGCCAACTTGCGTCGAATAGACGGTGACAGGGTCGCTGAGAGAAGCACCACCGACGAACCCAGTGATAGGAGCCAGCGTAGCAGGTGAACCAGGAGCGTGCCCGTGTAAGCGTCGTAGGCATGAATCTCATCGAAGACCACTACCCGATTCGCAAGGCCCCACAGGCGCACGAAGTTGTGCCGTACAGGCAGAATAGGCAACAGGGCTTGGTCCACGGTGCCAACACCGTATTCTGAGAGGAGCGCCCGCTTTTTGTTCGTAAACCATTCCCCCGCGCGGACATCGCTGCCCGTTTCGGCGTCGTAAACGCCAGATAATTTCAGATTCTGGAAGGTATCGTTGAGCAGTGTCCCGCCATGCAGAAGTTGCAAGTCGAGTTTTCGATCCGTTCCTTGGTCGCGCAAAAATTTAAGAGTTCGCTTAAACATGGCATTGCCGGTTGCCTTGGTCGGCAGGGCCACATACAAGCCGCGGTGTCCGAAACGTCGTTGCAGTTCCAGATGCGCGAAGAAGGCCGCCTCGGTCTTACCCTCCCCCATGGGAGCTTCCACCAGCAGGATGGCGGGTTCCTTCATAGCGCTCAGTGCGTCGGCGACATTCTGCTGCAAAGGGCGGGGGGCGAACCCAAAAACGTGCTCGAAGGATTTTGGCTCCGGGGAAAGTGGGATTCGTGGTTCCCATCCAATGGCGTCCAGGGCCTGCTCGGCTTTGGCTCTACGCACTTGGAACCATCCCTGAATATCGTTGCAGTCCTTGTGGTTCCCGAAGCGGAACCAATCTTCGTTGGAGCCAATCCAGTCGGCAAAGCTCGTGAGTCCTGATAACAGCATGAAGTCAGGGCCGGAAAGTTTTTGTTTCACAGGAATTTTGTCGGGCTTGAAAACCTCCAGCAATGACTCCAACAGGTCGCGGCGCGCTTCAGTCCAATTCTCTTTCCCCATGGCACGCCTATCGCCCATGAGGTGCTCGAGGGTATTCGGAGAAGCGCGGCTCCCGTGATGGCACCCCACTGCATCGGCCATCAACTCCGCCAATTCACTTGGCCAACCCTTTTCCTGCAACATTTCTGTCAGGGCAATCTGACTTACGAAGGCATGGTTGATCTCGGTATTTGGACTCCGTCCAGAATCCATCCCGGTCAAATTCTCCCACTTGCACTGAAATCCCGGGCAGGCTTTTCCCAGATCATGACAGGCGATGACGAGCAAAAGCCACGCGCGGGCATCCTCCCACTCCATTCCCAGAATTGCCGCCATCCTTTTGCGCGTCGATTCCGGTTCACGCGCCAAGATGGCATCCGCACTGGCAGCTACGTCCAGCAGGTGGAGAATGAGGGGATGCCACCCTGCGTCCCCGCTCTGGGCCGTTTTCGCCCAGAGTCTTGTCAATACGTTATCCATTTTTTTTCATTTCCCCTCCATCGCCAGCCAGATGGCAGCGACCATGCGGGCATCGTCGAGAGCGCGGTGAGTTTGTTTCCCGCGTCGGGGGACACGATCCGGATTTCCTACGGAAATCCAGTCATGTCCCCCTTGCAATCCTATATCATGTTCCTGCCGCATCAAGCCTCCCTCCCCGTTTATACCGTTCGTTCCTATAATATGCCGATAGACGGTCTCCAGTTTGTGATTCCTCAGGTGTGGGAAGCGGTTCCGGCTCATTTCGAGGGTGCAGATGTGCCGCTGGGAAAATCTTATCCCCAGCAGTTCGTATTCGCGGCGGAGGAAAGCAAGATCAAACTGTGCGTTATGCGCCACGAGGATGCTGTCCCGGATGAAGGCGTCTAACGCCGGGAAGACTTCCTCCGGCGTCGGACGCCCGATGAGCATCTCATCGGTAATGCCGTGAATCTGCGACGCACTAAAGGGAATCGCTCTTGGCGCCTGAATCAGGGTGCTGAATTCATCCATCAAGTCACCGCCTTCTATGGCAACCGCGCCGATCTCAATGACCCTGTCGCCTTTCCAGGGCGAGAGACCGGTCGTTTCCACGTCCAAGACAACATATCTTTCCTGCCGGTTTACTGATCCTATCATACCACCCCCGACATATAGCGTCCTATGTGCGATATTTTTTTGTCAGAGGTAATTGCAAAACTATTTGTCATCCCCGAATGCCTCTATCCCCGATAAAAGCATTCGGGGACGGATATGGTTTTTCAAGCAGTTAGAACCAGATTCCCGCTTAAACAATGCGGGAATGACAACCTCTTTATACTTTTGCAATTGCCTCGTCATTTTTTTAATTTCTTTTTTGACCTCTTCCCTCAGCCACTCCGGTTCCAGCACCTCCACCTCTGATCCGTGCCGGAGAATTTCCATCATAATTTCGGTTTCATGAGACACTCTGTGAAAATCACGCCAGTCTTTACGCATCCGACAAAAAGCAACCAGATGCCAGGCGCCCATGTAGTTCACCAGATGGTGCGGTTCCACCGTTCTGAATGTGGTCCGGTTGCCGGCAGGCGAGTAGTAATTTTTGACATGCAACCGGCAGCGGAAGAATTCGATGGAACGCTGGGCCGTTTTGACGGAGCATTCAAATTGCCGGGCAAGGTTTGACGCATTGGGAAAGGTATTTCTTTTCGCCTCGGCGTCAAACCAGGAAAACCGCTCCAGAAAAAGTTGCTCTCCCATAATGCCTCCCTCCGATCCAAGCATTATACTTACGGTGACGCGTTACAATAGATGTTCCGTGATTTCGTCAAATATATATTTGAATTCAGGTGTATGAAACGGAACAGTATGACCGTCGGATAAATGTTTATGATCCCGGCATTCCAATTCAGGTTTGTGCCCTGCGTTGTCGTACCTGAAGATCAGGTTGCCGTCTCTGTTCTGATAATGAAAGGAATAAGACAGTTTCTCGACGCCATAGCGAAGATCCAGGTATTCCGTAAAGTAAAGAGTGGACTCGTTAATGAAATCGATTCTGCCCCGTATTATGCCAACCTTTTCAGTTCTAAAATCGTTTCTTATGTCAGAGGCAAGTATCAGGTTAGCTATGGAATACTTCTTGATAATGGATAGGATGTGGTCAAGATATTCACGAAGCAGCATACTCAATGTCCTTGAGATGATTCAGGTCTTCCATAATGCGCTCCCTGATCTTCAACTCACCTGCCCATTGAATATATCCTTCGTCAGCATTTTTCATATCCTCGGCTGCATAATTCCGGAGAAAATGATCCGATGATATGTTGTATTCCCTTTCAAACTTTTCGATATGCCTGTTTGTCTTTTCCAGACCAATTTCCATCCGCTTGATTTCCGAAGAAATCGCCGTCTTGATCACAGCAGCAACCCTCTCCCGTGCTTCCGACTGTATGTGCAATCGCGTCATGAATGTTTCCTCCTTAAAGCGGTATTCAGTTCATGCCCTTTCAAAAAGCCCATGTATTTTATCGAATTATCCTTAATACTACCTTCATTGTCAATAAATATCCGGAATATGGATTCCCCAATGGAGGAAATCAGCTCCAGATTGGTCTTGTCTTCCGGGGACACGAAACGGATTGCTTCGCAATCCTATATCATGTCCCCGATATCATGTCCCCCTGTTTCAGAAACTTCAATTGGGAAATAACTGAAATTTACGGGCGCCTTCAGAGGCCGTTGCGCCTGCGACGGTCAATCTGTTTCAGGTATTCGGCGAAGAGCGCGGCATTTGCCTCCTTCATCTCCCGGCGGACTTCCGCAAATTCGATTCCTTTGAACATCCTGAGAAACGGCTCGTTGTCGCACAGGACAATGCCTCTGAGAAACAGCTTGGCAGCATGGGAAAGCGAGGGGGTCTGCAGGGCGGTTTTCTTCAGTTCGAAATACCCGTCGGTAAAGGTCTTGAATTCTTCTAAAATCCGGATCTGCTTCGGCCTGAAAAGCCCCTGGACATAGGCGTAAGCGGGGAGCCATTCACAGGCGAGCGATGGATCACAGTCATATTCCTCCGGCAGCCGCTCCAGGAGATCCTTCAGTTGGTCATCCCGGAGATGGTTCCAGTCGAGGACGACCGGATCAATCAGGCAGGCTTCGAAATAGACCTGACGGGCAACCTCCCGGTTGCCCCGCATCAGGTAGGCGTCGCCCAGATAGCCATAGATCACCGCATTGTCCGGCGTCGCAATCAGGCATGCCTGAAGGGAGCGGATCGCCCGATCGTATTCCCCGGTCTGGAGATACGCATAGCCGACGGGAATCCCGTCGGCAAGGAAGGCACTGTCCGCCAGACGACTCTCTCCGATTGCGGCGACGATCTTGTGAAAGAATGGGCGCCGGAGTTCATCGTCGTTCGGGCTGCCGGGGCCAAGTGAACGGCAGAATGCCCCGAAAAAGCGCCATAATTGGAAGAGATACGGAGGACGGTCGGGACCGGATGGCGGCGCGGCGGATAACCCCTCTCTAAGGAAAGAGGCAATTTTGAACTTCCTTTCCACGTCTTCGCCGCCACGATAGAGATCCCTGTAGCGTTTCAGCGACTCCAGGGCGTCGTCGAGGCATAGCGCCTTGAGGGCCGTTGCGGCATCGTTGATCAACATATATTCATCTTCGAAAAGTGGGATCTGTTCCATTTTTAAGGAGATCCTTAATTCCCTGTGGAGTTGTCTTGTTATGAAGAGCGCAAGCCAACCAACCGTGAACCGTGAACCTGACAACATGAGCAGTTACGGGAATTTAATGGCCGGCCTACCTGCTTCTGGTAACACCCACCCTGTCGCAATAGATTGATACAGGGCAAGTGCCGCAGAACGGGGAGATTGGACGGCAGATATTCCTCCCGAAGGCTACCATCAGGGTATTATACAGGGACCAGTATTCAAGGGGCAGCTTCTCCCGGAGGGCGTATTCCGTTTGTTCAGGGGTTTTAGTCCTCACATAACCGAGGCGGTTTGATATCCGATGAACGTGTGTATCCACACATATCCCCTCTTTCCTGTATCCCAGTGTAACAACGAGATTGGCTGTCTTTCTCCCCACGCCTTTGAGGCTTTGCAACTCGTCAACGGTATCGGGGACCTGGGAGTTAAAACGACCGATCAATTCCCTGCAGATGTGGAGAATTGTCTTTGCCTTGTTTCTGTAGAAACCGACGGGATAGATCGCCCTGATGATCTTTTCCTCGGAAAGTTCCAACATCTCCTCCGGGGTGGAGGCGAGGGTGAAGAGCCTCTCCGTAGCCGCCGCGGTGACTTCGTCCTTGGTTCTCAGGCTGAGGATGGTAGAGATAAGGATGGGAAAAGGTCCCCGATGTTCCTCTGCCATAGAAGAAACAAAGGGAATCTCCCGCATTGCTTTCTTAAGGAGATGAACGACATCTGCGATGTTCTGATCATCCATTAGATCGTTATCCAAATACCCTGTGGAAAATAAAGTCCACATGAGAGAGGAAATTTTCCACCCTGAACACAGAGGCGAGGTCTTCCGTATTCAGGTAAGACATAACTTCCCCATCATCTGAGAGCAACTGTTTGAAGGCGATACCTTCCTGCCATGATTTCATGGCGTTTCTCTGGACAACGGCATAAGCATTCTCCCGTGTCATGCCTTTATCTATCAGCCTCAGGAGCACCATCTGGGAAAAGATCAGCCCTCTGGTCATATTGAGGTTGGCAAGCATCCTCTCCGGATAGACAAGGAGACGGTCCGCCATTCCTGCGAAACGGGTCAGCATGAAATCGAGAAGGATGGTGGCGTCAGGGGCAATGACCCTTTCCACGGAAGAGTGGCTGATGTCTCTCTCATGCCAGAGGGCCACATCTTCCATGGACGCCAGCGCATACGATCTCATCAGGCGCGCCAGGCCGGACAGGTTTTCCGAGAGGACGGGATTCCGTTTATGGGGCATGGCCGATGATCCCTTCTGGCCGGGAGAGAAGAATTCTTCCGCCTCTCGGACCTCAGTCCTCTGCAGCAGCCTGACCTCCTGGGAAAACTTGTCGAGGGAGGAGGCAATGATGGCTAAAGTGGAAAAAAACTCGGCATGGCGGTCTCTCTGGATGATCTGGGATGAGACAGGCGCAGGTTTAAGCCCCAATTTGTGACATACGTATTCTTCCACATAGGGATCAACAAAGGAGAAGGTGCCCACCGCTCCGGAAATCTTCCCGTAACTGATCGTCTCCTTTGCCCTCACCATCCTTTCCCGGTTCCTCACCATTTCCTGGTACCAGAGGGCCATTTTCAGACCGAAGGTGATCGGTTCCGCATGAATTCCGTGAGACCTTCCGATCATCAGGGTATCCTTATAGGCAAATGCCTTTTTCTTCAGGACGGCCAGCAGTTGATCTATATCTCCAATAAGTATCGTAGAGGCATCCCTTAAGAGAAAGGCCAGCGATGTATCAAGAATATCCGAAGAGGTGAGCCCAATATGGATGAAGCGACCATCCTCTCCCACCCTTTCCGTGACTGAGGTTAAAAAGGCGATGACATCGTGTTTGGTTGTCTTTTCGATCTCATCAATTCTTGCCACATCAAAGGCGGCCTTTGCTTTGATATTTTTTAAAGACTCCTCCGGTATCTTACCCTTTTCGGCCATTGCCTCACAGGCAAAAATCTCAATGTCGAGCCATTTCTGATATCTGTTTTTAGGCATCCAGAGGGAACTCATTTCTTCTCTTGCATATCTGGGGATCAATTTTCCCTTCCTCCTCTTCCCTTAATCTTTTTTATTTCATGCCGGAATCCGACAATCTTACAAATATAAAACCCCTCTTTTTCAACTCTCCTACTGCCTCGATGATACCTTCTGCTGTCTCACTTTCCGGGTGGTTCATATAACATATTATGACGTCGCCCGGCTCTGCCCTTAATAAGGCATTCCTGACCTGCTCCTGCGAATAGGAGGCCCCGGCATCCCCAAGGATGCTGAATCCGGCAATCTGATAGCCCATCTCTGCAGCTACTTCCACTGCTACCTCATCGTAATACGCTGTCCCGGACCTGTAATACAGAGGCTTCCTCCCCGTCAAAGACGCTATCTTCCTCGCCCCCTTCTCTATCTCATCCACGACTTCCCCTACGCTGGAAGTACCGTTTATTCCATATATGGATCTACCGTTTACAGAACAGGGTTTGTGTGCAAATCCGTGATTTTCAATTTCAAAAAGGCTATTGGTTGCTAATACCTTGAATTCTCTCGGGTACTTGTCTATCCATCTTGCGTTTATGAAAAGTGTCGCCGGGATGTTTTCTCTTATAAGGTAGTCCATCAACCGGGAATCGTAACCATCGTTCTTGGAGCCACAGGCATCGAGGGTAAGCGCGATGACCTTTTTCGTCGAATTCAGCTTGGTTTTAACCCCTGGTACTGTCTCACCCCACTGCCGGGGAACCCTGTCTTTAAAACGCAAGATGATGGTTTCTTTAAATTTTTCGTAATCTCCACCTGTTTCCTGACACTGTCCCGTGGGGCCACAGCCTGCCATCACCGCTAATAATACAAGGGGCATAAAAAAACTGGATTTAACGCTCATAACTTTAACTCCTGAATAGGTTGGAAAATCTATCAAAAAAAACGAAAGAAGTCATCAAAAAACACCTGGAGGGACGCGCTCCGTCGCGTCCGTTCCCCATCGTGGCCACGGTAGGGGCATCAGGATAAACCTCATGGGAGAACCTGCGGAAAAGAGTTGACAGCATCGCTCAAAATAACGAAAATCTTCAAAAACGAAAAAGGTGACACACCATGTACTTACTAGATTTAGGAGTATTAATTGCGCTGACAATACTGATCGTTTTAATTGTAACGCTTCTATGGAGGGGGCATCCCGGAGATGTATCGGCAAGACTTGAATCTTCTATCAAGGAACAATTTCTTGCGTTTCAATCCGGCATACACAGGGAATTAAACTCAACACGGGAGGAGGTCGTTCGTTCCAAGGACCTCATTTCAGAACACACTGTAAAGACAATTGATACCATCAAGGATATGGGTGCAACCATACACAGGATTATTCAGCAGCAGGAAGAGGCCCAGAAGTTGGGGCAATCACTCAAGGATATCCTGCAGGCCCCTAAGCTCCGTGGTAGTTACGGTGAAGCCATATTAGAAGAAATGTTGGAAAGAGTGCTCCCCAAAGGTATCTGGGAACGGCAATATATGATTGACGGGCGAGAGCAAGTGGATGCGGTTGTCAAGTTTAAAAAAATAGTCATCCCCATAGATGCAAAATTTCCCCGGGACGATTATCAAAGGTATCTCGAGGCATCCTCTCCCGAAGAAAAGGCAAGGCATTGGAAAAGCCATGAAAATGCTGTAAAAACACAGATTAAAAACATCAGCACCAAGTATGTAAGGCCGGAAAAGGGAACATCGGAATTTGCTCTCATGTTTATCCCCTCAGAGGCAGTCTATTACGAAACAATAGCAGAAAAAAACTATCTGGGCGAACCGGCAAAGATATACGAATATGCCCAGGAAAACAGGGTTATCCCCGTTAGCCCTAACACATTTTATGCATTTTTACAGGTAATAATTCTCGGCGTAAGAAATATAGAAATCATTAAAAGTGTAAAAAAGTTACAGGAGGGACTTATAAGCATTCAGAATTCCTTTGAAAAATTCTACAGAAAATACGAAGAGATCGGCAAACATATCGAGAAGGCCCATGATGCCTATCGCATTGGCAATAGTCACATTGAAACATATAAGCATCGGTTGGATAGTACGCTCAGGTTGGAAGAATTCCGTGAGGACGGCGATGCTTTACCGACAAAGAACGTGACAGATGATTAATACCAATTCTAAATCAAAGCGCTATCTTTGTTAGCAGCGTCGTCGGCTTCCTCAACGTATGTATAATACGTCTCGTCGCCTCCTCCTTGCCGCCTCGATATCATCTTTGATTTAGAATTGGT
>Ga0100400_1001892_pt1 | contig 14853 bp, 15 predicted proteins | sample CryGeymeta201524_FD_80420 | JGI IMG/M metagenome (GOLD analysis project Ga0100400, IMG submission 80420) | Groundwater microbial communities from Crystal Geyser aquifers in Utah, USA - Crystal Geyser metaG 2015-24 | ecosystem: Environmental > Aquatic > Deep subsurface > Groundwater | place: USA... | reverse complement strand
TTGCTCGATGAGCTTTGTCAGGATGCATTGGTTTCGTTACGTTTTCATACCCGCGTTTGCCATGCTTTGGTTGAAAAAGGCCGGTTGACACATATTATTACCGAATCAAAATCGGGGCGGGAAGCATGGAAGGCAGCGATTTTTGTGGATGCAACCGGCGATGGCGATTTGGCTGCACAAGCTGGTTGTAGTTTCGATTTTGGCGATCAGTCCCACAACAATGCCACACAGCCGTTTAGTTTACTTGGAATCGTAACGGGAATTGAATTCGGGGAAATTAAAGATTGTGCACTTTCTGTCAATCAACCAGCCATTGAAAGCAAACGCAATTTACTGGCCGCTATTCAAAAAGGCGGATTCGAACCTTCATACAGGCAACCCAGCCTGCACCCCATTTCGAACAACCTTTTTAAACTGATGTGTAACCACGAATATGGTTTTTCGGCCATCAATGCCGACGATGTAACCAAAGCCACCCTCATCGGACGTCACGAATTGTGGAGTGTTATCAATGCTTTGAAAAAAGTGGGCGGTCCGTGGAAAAACATCCGCCTTGTAAGCTCTGCCGAACAAATTGGAACCCGCGAAGGGCGGCGGATCCACGGTCGATACACCGTTTCTGAAAATGATTTGCGCGATGGCATTTTTCATCCTGATGCTATTGCCGAGGTTAGATTCGGAGTAGATGTCCATTCCGTAGAAAAAAAATCAGACAATACCAACATTAGTTACAGCCGGGGGATAAAAAGCAAACCATACACTATTCCGCTGCGCGCGCTTATTGCCAAAGAAGTGGATGGACTGATGCTGGCCGGACGTTGTATCAGTGGCGATTTTATTGCCCATTCGAGCTATCGCGTAACAGGGCCGGTAACCACCATCGGACAGGCTGCCGGTCGGGCTGCTGCCATTTCGGTTCAAATGAAAAAGTATCCACAGGAAATGGTATTTGAAGATTTCGGTTTTACAACGATTGACCGCTAAGATTATGAAAAAGCTTACCCGTAAAATTTGCATTGTCGCTATTATTCAATTTTTATTCTTTTCGCTGAATACAAAAGCGCAAGTTTCAACTGAAGTAAAATCAACCGCCGAATTACTGATCGCGATTTCAACCGCAAAACCCGGTGATGAAATCCTTCTGGAAGGTGATTTCAATGGAGAAACCATTCGATTTTCGGCCAAAGGCACGATTGAAAAACCAATAGTTATTAAATCAAAAAACAGTGGAAAAGCCAATTTTACTGTTCCGGTAAAAATGGACGGAGAGTATCTTTCGGTTGAAGGAATTAGTTTTCCGGGACAGGGAAATCTGGAAATTTCAGGAAAGAACTGCCGGATTAGCCGGTGTACCTGGTCGGATGCAAAAAGCGGTAAATGGATTAGGGTGCTTGCCGGAAGTTCAGCAATCGAAATCGACCACAACCTGTTTGAAAACAAAACCAACAACAGTGAGTTGGACCGCAATTGCCAGTTAATTCAGGTAGTGGTGAGGAATGAAAACGAACAACATCACATTCATCACAATCTTTTTCGTGAAATTTCAAAAGGAAAAACGGGAAATGGTTTCGAAACCCTTCAACTGATTACAGAAAACAATCCGTTCGATCCACCCGGCGGGCATAGCAATTCGATAATCGAAGACAACCTTTTTATTCGATGCAACGGCGAATCGGAAATTATTTCAGTAAAATCGAACGGAAATATTATTCGAAGAAATACATTTAGGGCCTGCGCCGGATCACTTGTGCTTCGACATGGCGACGACAATGTGGTAAACGGAAATTTCTTTTTTGGTGATGGTGAAAAAAACAGTGGAGGTGTGCGAATTCAGGGAACAGACCAAATTGTGGCTAATAATTATTTTGACGGTCTTGGACAACTTAGCCTCGGAATGATGGATGGAACCCCTGATAATCTGTACATTCGGGTTGAACGGGCACAAATACTTTTCAATTCATTTATTAATTGCCCAAAAAATTTTGTGATTGGCATGAACCATTCCAGCCATCCAAACGGAACCGTTCCCAAAGATTGCCGAATAGTTGGAAACCTGTTCTATTATGACAAACCTGACATGCCAGATAACTTTATTGAATACGTTCAGAATGACCAGCCTGAAAACTGGGTTTGGAAAGATAATTTTGCTTACGGTGCGCCGGTTTTGAGCGAAATAAAAGGCATTCAAACAATAAATCCACAATTAAAATTTCAGGAAAACGGATTGGCTGTTCCAACATCAGAAACACCTGAAATACGCCAATTACCAGATGTTGACAAAGAAATTCAGTTCGATTTATTTGGACAAAAATGGAAAATAAACCGGTCAGTGGGCGCTATTCAGTTTCCCCTACACACTTCAACTTTCGGCATATTAACCGAAGAAAAAGTGGGTACTTTGGCTTTTTAAAATCACTTTATCGAAAATCCGGAAAAAAAAATCAACTTATCTATTGTCCGTCGCTCAATACTTTTGAATGATAGGAGCAACCATAACCGCGGTTTGAATCTTTATAATATTCGGCTTCACCGGTTTTGGCAGCAAGAGCTGCTTTATCGAGCATTTCGTTGATTTTGTCCTCAGTAAGTGGTTTAAAATCACGTGCCATGTCAATCATCAGCCGCATTTCATCCATATTTTGCATACCGCATACAAGCGTGCTCACCGGTAGCGAAAGCGCATAATGACGGCACAATTCAGCGCTCACCTTCACGCGCGACGAAATACGGTCGAAACCGCCAACCAGTGATTTCATTCCGAGAACAGCAATCTCGCGCTGGTTTGCCACCGGCAAAACCTGTTTCTGGAAACTATTGTAATGTGCATCCATAATATTCAGCGGCATTTGCACGGCATCCCATTCGAACGGCATATTCAGCATATCGAGGTGGATTTTTGGGTCGCGGTGACCTGTGAAACCAATGTAACGAAGTTTTCCCTCTTTTTTGCCTTCAATCAGCGCCCGCAGTGCGCCAGTTTCCGGGTCGAAAACCCGTTCGCGGTCGCCATCGTACTGAATGGAATGTAATTGCACCAAGTCAATCATTTCGGTATTCATCCTTCGCAAGGCGTCTTCCAGGTGGCGTTTTGCTCCTTCGTAATCGCGGGCACAAACTTTGGTCATCAGGAAAACCTTGTCGCGCAAATTGCCTTCTTTTAAACCTTTTCCCACCACTTCCTCCGATCGTCCGCGGTTGTATTCCCAGGCATTATCAATAAAGGTAATACCAGCTTCAATTCCTTCGTGCATCATCCTGACAGCTAATTTTTCATCGATAAATCCTAAATCCCAGCCACCAAAACCAACGATTGAAACCCGCTCGCCGGTTTTTCCCAGCGCCCGTGTTGGTATTGACGACATTGAAGCTGCCTGGGTTTTTAATACCACCGGTCCCAAAAGCACACCCGTCATCAGTGTTTGAATAAATTTCCTGCGTGAAAAACCGTTATTGCTCATTTTTTATCCCATTAAAGAATTCAACTTTGAATCTCCATTTATCTTTATAAAACACATTTTGCGTGTTATTGTTGATAAATCAACTTTAGTTTATTTATCAACGCATCATACATTTCCTGGCGTTTCGATTCAAGCGTACTTTTTGCATGGGCATTCATTTCAATGTGGTTTTCCCAGGTGTTGCACGGATTGGAATAATCCCATTCCACAGGGCCATTCAGGTCGGTGTAGTAGTTTGGCCTTTCACCGGGGAATGGTTTTGTAAATTTTCCGGCCCAACTTTTTTGGGTAGGGTCATCCAAATCGTGTTCAGGGTCAATCACATACAACACCGAAGGGGTATCGCCAACCCTGAAATATTACGCCCAGGATTCATTTTTTACAACCTCTTTTATATGTTTCCCCAAAGCGCCATATACAGATAGTTTTTCAAACATTTCAGCGGGTTCTTCGCCCGTAAACATCCCTTCGTAAGTCCAGTTGATTTCGAGCCACCACATAGTTTTAAATCGGGCATCATTAAAAATCTGGTTACGGCCATGCCCGTTCCAGTTGTATTGTTCACAAGGCTTTTCTGTTTTTTCCCACGATTCAGGAAGGTATGCCCGGTTTGCTTCCATCATCAAGTCGGTGCCGATTGTAATTACCCTGATGTTTTTGGAAAGTTCCGGATTGGTTCGTAAAATTTCCCCAAAACTGACCATACTTCCCCAAATTAAAACATAAAGCGGACTTTTTTCTTCAGAGGCAGCTTTTTGAAACCGGGTTACTGCATCATTAAAATCCACAGCAAAACTATTTCTGACAGCAGTGGGTGCAGGATAACTTTTTTTACCAAATTGAAATTCAGCATAATCTTTTTCATAAGCTGTAACTACCTGTTGGCAAGCTTCCAAACCACGGGCATCCCATCGGTCGGGGACGATTCCCTGAATATCGAGTTGGTTGGCATACCAGAGTAAATGTATCAGCGATTGTCTGTCATCCGGGTCGCCCGAATCTATATTAATATCGGTGAAAACTAAAATACGGGGACGGGTTTCATTTTTCTGCTGACACGATAACATCGCTAAAAAACCGGATAAAATCAGTAATCCAGTTATCAAAATATGTTTCATTCTTTATCGACTTTTTAGTTAAGCAAGGAATAAATATCAGGAAAATTTCAATAGATCCACAAATTTTTTCTCTTTTGTAATTCGGGACCATCTATCGCAGTGGATGTGCGACAAATTCCACGTTTTAAAGCACTGAACAAACAATCAATTTTTTACACCGGTGCTTTAGCCCGGTGTTTATACCTTTTCGGAATCTTTTTTGGCTTTAGCATTTAATTCTCTTAATGGCTAAAGCCCTTTTGTTTTTATACCTCTGTTCACCGGGCTGAAGCCACGGTGTAAAAGATCCAATTTTCTGAAAGCTCATAAAAATATGGAATTTGTCGTGCATCTATCGAAGCAAAAAGGTTTTGAAGTTCTCGATTTTAATTTAATTTTGAAAATCATTCAATCAGAAATCAATGAAAACAATTATTCCTTTTTTAATCAGTATTTTAATTGTGGTTAATGCACATTCACAGCGCACGGTTATCAATCTTGATAAAAACTGGAAATTCAGTAAAGGTGATTTTCCGGAGGCTGTAAACACCACTTTCGATGATAATACATGGAAAAATGTAACCATTCCGCACGATTGGGCAATTTATGGTCCTTTTGATAAAACTGTTGATATGCAGGTGGTTGCCATCACCCAAAATAACGAACAGGTGGCTACTGAAAAAACCGGAAGAACAGGCGCTTTGCCATTTATTGGTGTGGGCTGGTACCGGACTGAATTCAGTGTACCTAATTTTAAACAAGATAAAAAAGTACTGTTGACTTTTGATGGCGCAATGAGCGAAGCGCAGGTTTTTGTAAACGGGAAAAAAGTAGGTGAAAGACCTTACGGTTACAGCTATTTTTATTTCGATATAACTCCGTTTTTAAATTCTGAAGGGAATAATTTGCTGGCGGTGCGGCTCGAAAATCAACCGCAATCCTCACGCTGGTACCCTGGCGCCGGAATTTACAGGAAAGTGCAAATCATTGTGAAAGAAAATATCAGTTTCGAACACTGGGGGACTTTTATTACTACGCCATATATTACTGAAGATGTGGCCAAAATAAACGTAAAAACAGAATTGAACGGAACCGGTTTTCGGCAATTCACACATTTTTTGGGTTCCGACCTTCGACTTGAAACGGAAATAAAAGATACAAACGGAAAATTGGTAGCCAAAGTAAGCACAACGGAAGTGATTGATAACGATATTGAGAAAAACCTGGCTGTAACAAATCCGAATCTTTGGAGCCCGGAAAATCCGTATTTATATTCAGCTACCCTGAAATTATTTCAGGAAAACGTTTTGAAAGATGAGCAAACCATCCGTTTTGGCATTCGAAAAATTGAGTATTTGGCCGACAAAGGATTTTTACTTAATGGCGAAGTAACCAAGTTTAAGGGAGTTTGCCTGCACCACGATTTGGGCCCATTGGGTGCGGCAATTAATACAGCAGCTTTAAAACGACAACTAACTATTTTAAAAGACATGGGTTGCAATGCCATTCGATCAGCGCACAACATGCCATCGTTGGAACAACTGGAACTGTGCGACGAAATGGGTTTTATGATGATTGCCGAAAGTTTCGACGAGTGGGCAAAACCAAAGGTAAAGAATGGTTACAACCGCTTTTTTAACGACTGGGCCGAAAAAGACGTTGTCAACCTTGTTCGGACAACCCGCAACCACCCGAGTATTGTAATGTGGAGCGCCGGAAACGAGGTTCCCGACCAGTGGGGAAGCGAGGGTGTAAAAAGGGCCAAATGGTTACAGGATATTTTTCACCGTGAAGACCCGACACGCCCGGTAACAGTTGGAATGGACCAGGTAAAAGCAACCATGGAAAGTGGTTTTGGCGCTTTGCTCGATATTCCGGGAGTAAATTATCGCTTGCATCTGTACGAGGAAGCGTATGAAAAATTTCCGCAGGGTTTTATTTTGGGATCCGAAACAGCTTCCACTGTAAGTTCCCGAGGAATTTACAAATTTCCGGTTGTTCAGGCCAAAAACAAAGAATACGAAGATGGACAATGTTCATCGTACGATTTGGAGTGTTGCAACTGGTCGAATATTCCTGATGACGATTTTGTTTTGCAGGACGACAAACCCTGGGTGATTGGCGAATTTGTGTGGACCGGTTTCGATTATTTGGGAGAACCCACGCCGTATGATGATTTCTGGCCGTCGCGAAGTTCATATTTTGGCATTTGTGATTTGGCCGGATTGCCAAAAGACCGTTACTATTTGTACCGCAGCCGCTGGAATACCGGGGATGAAACATTGCACATTCTACCCCATTGGAACTGGGAAGGCCGCGAAGGCCAAATCACGCCGGTTTTTGTTTATACGAATTACGACAGCGCAGAATTGTTTATTAACGGCAAAAGCCAGGGAATACAGAAAAAGAACAACGAAACTCCCCAAAACCGCTACCGGTTAATGTGGATGGACGTGAAATATGAACCCGGAACACTTAAAGTAATTGCGCTTGACAAACAGGGAAAACCATTTGCTGAAAAGGAAATTCGCACTGCCGGAAAACCACATCATTTGGAAATATCACAAGACAGCACTTCATTGTCTGCCAATGGAAAAGATATTTCGTTTGTAACTGTTTCAGTGGTTGATAAAGATGGGAATTTATGCCCGAATGCCGCTAATCAGTTGAATTTTAAGGTGACAGGAGAAGGAACTTTCAGGGCGGTTTGTAATGGCGATGCCACTTCGCTGGAGATGTTCCATGTGCCCACTATGAAAACGTTCAGCGGAAAACTGGTAGTTTTGGTGCAATCAACAGAAACTGCGGGTGATATCAAACTGGAAATCGAAAGTAAGGGACTAAAGAAAAGCACATTATCGTTAAAATCATTGTGAGCCAAAATAAAACTATAAAAGATACGAACTGACTTTTTCGCCATTCTCTTTAAATACAAATTCAAACCGATCAAGTTTTTCGTTCCGAATGATTACCTCGTATAAAACCTCTTCGCCCCGGTGTATAATTATACCATTCATTATTTCGCCAAAAGAAACACCTGAATTTTTAATTGCTTCCGGCAATTCATCGGGCCAAAGATTTTTTTTGTATTCGATTAATTCACCTTTTTTCGAAAATTTAGCAATATGTTCAATATCGTTTAAATAGAAAATGGCTTCATTAATATCATTTTTAACCTCCCAGTCGATGTTTTTTGCACCGTGGAATTTTTTTTCAAGCTGTTTTTTAACTGTACCGGGAATATGTTTTGAGTAGCTTTGAAATATTTTAGAAAAAGGAAACTTCATTTTTTTTTAATTTGTAATCGGTTTTTTAATGTCAAGACTCAGAATTTAGTTTTCTGTTTTTGTAACTATTAGACGAAAAATAAATAAAAAGTAACCATCCATTAATCAGGTCCAAACATTTTGAAGTACAAATACACCACCCTGGTCCTGGCCCTTTTCAGCCTCATCTTTATTGCGTCTTCGCTGGTTGAAAGCGAAACAGCAATTTCTTTAACTGAAAGCGAGTCTTGATATTTCATCATTAAAAGCGCTTTTTCCTCAGGGTGAATTTTTTCGAAAACCTGCAACAGATTTTCATAACTGATTTCCGAAATTTCAGCATCAGTTTCATCAATAATTTCAGGCAGTTCATTTTCCTGGTTCCAGTTGGGGTAGTGTAATTGTTTCTTTTTACGGAGATAATCGATAACAGTGTTGTAAGTGATTGAATACAGCCAGGAAGAAAATGAGGACCTTCCCTTAAAACTATCCAGTTTTTCAAACGATTTGCTTAAAATGTCGCTGGCAAATTCTTCCGATTTCTGCCTGTCTTTAAAAAAACTGTAACATTTGTCTTTTACTTTAGGTAAATATCGGTCATAGAGAACCTCAAAGAGTTCATTCTTCCCCTCCTGAATTATTTTGCCAACTATTTGCTCGTCCGTTAAGTCCCTGAATTTCATATCATCCATACAGCACAGAAAAACGAATTACAGAATTTTTTTGGAAAAATACATTTTTTTTTGGTTTGAACTGTTACTTAATGCCAACCCTCCGTCAAAATACATGAATGAAATAGAAAATAACATTCAAAAAAAATAAAGTTTAACAAAAAAATGATTCTCATTATGAAAAAGATTTTTTATGTATTGTCGATTGTTGCTGCAACAATCTTTTTTACCAGTTGCGCTAAAGCGCCACAAGCTGAAATTGATGCCGCTAAAGCTGCTCTTGAACAGGCAAAAACTGCACAGGCCGACCTTTATGTTGAAGCCGATTATCTTGCAGTTCAGGATTCATTAAACGCTGTAATGGTTGAAATTGAAGCTCAATCTTCAAAACTTTTCAAAAGCTACGGTAATGCAAAAGAAAAATTAGTGGTAGTTACAACACAAGCTACCGAACTGGTTGCAAAAACCGAGGTTAGAAAAGAAGATATTAAAACAGAAGTTGCCACTGCCGAAGCTGCAACACTTGCTTTAATCGAAGAAAATAACCAGTTGGTTACAAAAGCTCCGAAAGGAAAAGAAGGCAAAGAAGCTATTGAAGCCATTAAACTTGACTTGACCGGTATTACAACTTCAGTAGGCGAAGTTTCAGGATTAGTTGCAAGCGGCGACCTGCTTGGCGCACAAACAAAAGTAAATGCTGCACAGCAAAAAGCTACTCAAATCAACGCCGAGTTGAAAGGAGTTTTGGACAAAGCAAAAATTAAATACTAATTAGTAGTAAACCGAATAAGAAACGCCGGGGCTTAAAACCCCGGCTTTTTATTGTAAATTATGAGAGTACGCGCATTTGCCAAATTTTTTATTTTTTTGTTTACAGTTACCATACTTGTTTTTATAGGGTACTCTGTTTTTATATACAAAACCAACAAACCACCTCTTGAAGAAATAAACTTTGCCCGTGAATCACTTGCTTTGGCAAAAAACAAAATGGCCGGTCGATATGCAAATGAAACTTTAAAGGATGCAGAAAATTTGTATAACTGGTCGATGAAAGAATGGAAAATCCAAAACGACAAATTTTTTCTATTCAGGGATTATTCCCTTACGCGCGATCTGGCATTAAAATCGCTAAACAAAAGCACAAATGCCGGGAATGAAGCCAAAAATGTTAAAAGCAAACTTATAAACGCTGTTGAAACTGAACTTTCAAAATTGAAAAATCAAATTGAAAGGTTTGAAAAATATTATAAAACCCTGGTGTTGAATAAATCGACGCTCAACGCTTTCAATAAAGGTAAGACCCGCTTTTTGGAAGCACAAATTGAATATAAAAAGAATGATTTTCAGCAGGCGGCAAAACTGGCAAAGAAGGCATCGGAAAGTATTTCGCAAGCTGAAAAATCGGCCCATGTTAAACTGATTGAGTTTTACGAAAACTATCCGGTTTGGGAAAAAAACACAAAACTGGCTTTCAATCTTTCGAAACGGGGACAAACGGTGATTTTAGTCGATAAAATACAATCTGCCTTAATCATCCTTAAAGGAGGAAAAGAATTTAAAACATTCCCGGCGGAATTTGGTACAAGTTGGATGGGTGACAAGTTGCATGCCGGCGATAAAGCAACTCCCGAAGGCGTTTATAAGGTAACTGAAAAAAAAAGTGGTTCCAGAACCAAATATTATAAAGCGCTGTTAATTAATTACCCGAATGGTGAGGACCAGAAAAGATATGATAAAATGGTGAAATCGGGAGAAATATCCAGAAAAACGGGAATTGGCGGATTGATTGAGATTCACGGAGACGGAGGAAAAGGTGTTCACTGGACCGATGGTTGTGTTGCCCTCGAAAACAAAGAGATGGATGCAGTTTTTAGTCAGTCGGGCGTTAACACTCCTGTAATTATAGTAGGTTCGCGTGTTTCGCTTGAAGAATATTTAAATTAAGAAATGGGAAAAGTTAAAAAATACATTGTCTGGTTTTTGTTCATAATTGTATTTGGACTTATTTTTTTGATGTTTGCATACATTAATGTGATGGTAATTCCCGAAATACAGTTTTCGAAATATCAGGAAAAACTCAGTGTTAAACCGGTGATTGATACAACTATTAGTGTTGAGACCGAATTAAAAGCGCTCGATAAAACGCTTAACCTTTTAAGTAAAAGAGTTGACCGGTTAACCCCGGGTGATGCTTTTCTGGTTATCAATACCACCAATAACACTTTCGAATTATATAAAAACAACCAGATTATCAGAAAGGGACTATGCTCGACAGGAAGTTTTATTCATTTAGAAGTTGACAGTACAAAATCATTCATGTTCGAAACTCCGAAAGGGGTGATGACTGTGAAAGGGAAAAAAACTAACCCGGTTTGGACTAAACCCGACTGGGCTTTTATTGAAGAAGGCTTACCCGTTCCGCCCAGAGGCCACTCATCGAGATTTGAACCCCATGTACTGGGCGATTATGCCCTTACACTGGGCGATGGATACATGATTCACGGAACACTATACCAGAGATTGATAGGTTCGCCGGTAACCCACGGTTGCGTAAGGTTGCTCGACGACGATTTGGAGGCAGTTTATAAAACCTTGCCGGTTGGGGCAAAAATATTTATTTATTAAAACCGGAAAATGATGAACGAAACAATACTAAAATACAAAGCCGGTTTGATAATCATTGCCGTTGTTTTCGCGATTTTACTGGCACTTACAGTGGTTAGATATGTAAAATCAATGGATGCGGTTCGGGTAGCCATCGACGAAAAACTGATGGTAATTCCCGATGAGGAAATTCACGATACCAGTTGGAACATACCTGAAATACAGGAAAAAAAGAAAGAAATTAACTGGCTCGAAAGACAACTGCTTTTGGCCAAATCAGATTCTTTAACCTTGGGAATCAATATTAACGACAGCATTGTTCAGGTGCAGTTGAAAGGGACAGTACTTGTTCAGGCTAAAATGATTAAACAATACCCTTTACATTTTTTCGAATCGCTAAATTATGGCGCATACCACGATTTTACAAGAATTGCCGCCATTGTTGAAGAGCAGTCAACCATTCCGAAAAAGCCAATTAAAAAAGTACAGGCCCCAAAAAATGAAAACGAGTTTCAGGCAGTTAAGCACGATACAATACCTGACCCGTTGCTGGTATGGCAATTCAGCCTCGATAACCGGATTAATGTCGTTATTACGGGAGTGGGATTAGACAAAGATTCTGTGTTGAATTTTCAACACAAGAAAAATCTGATGGATTACAACTACCAAAATCTGAAAGAAAACCTGCTTCCCGAAACCTACACACCCACCCTTTATATCTGGCTGAACGATAAAGATGCAAAGTCGGTTTACCGGGCAATTCCCGAAAAAGGCAAAGTAGTCTTTAAAAATTAAACCATTTTATTTCTTAGCTTTGTTCAGTAAATTTTAAAACTGAAAAGATGAAATTAATACTGATGGCAACCTTGTTTGCCTTTTCGTTAATGATTTGTAACGCACAGGAAACCAAACCGGGTCCGCAGCCACCGCCCGAAACCGGGGAAAAATTTAAAGTCGGAATGGCAGGTTACACTTTTGTAAAGTTCGACCTCGACAAAACACTGGAAACCCTAAAAAAGGCAGATGTTCATTATTTGTGCATCAAGGATTTTCATTTACCATTGAAAAGTACCGATGAAGAAATTGCTGCTTTTCATGCAAAACTGAAAGCCAGCGATGTAAACGGATATGCCGTTGGGCCAATTTATATGAAAACCACCGAAGAGATTGACCGCGCTTTTGCTTACGCAAAAAGAGTTGGCGTGAAATTGATAGTTGGCGTGCCCAATTATGAATTGCTCCCTTATGTTGACAAAAAAGTGAAGGAATATGATTTTAAATATGCCATTCATCTTCACGGGCCCGATATGCCGCTTTACCCCGATGCCGAAGATGTTTGGAATAATGTAAAGAATTTGGACCCGAGAATCGGAATGTGCCTCGATATTGGTCACGATACGAGAAATGGAAAAGATCCGGTTGCCGACCTGAAAAAATATCACACCCGCGTTTTCGATATTCATATTAAAGATGTTACCGGGCCAACCAAACTAGGATACTCGCTTGAAATTGGCCGGGGTGTTATTGATTTTCCGGCGTTTGTAAAAATGCTCCGCAAAGTAGGTTACACAGGCGTTTGCAGTTTAGAACATGAAAAAGACATGACCGACCCATTTATGGGAATTGCTGAATCCATCGGTTATTTCAGGGGTGTGATTGAATCAACAAAAAAATAAATAGATAAATATGTACACTGGATTATTACACACCCACAATTTGTTTCGCTGGTTAGTTCTCATTGTAATTGTTTTAGCAGTTGTTTTTGCTTTGGCAGGCTGGTTCAGAAAACGTGACTGGACTAAAAAAGATAACATTACAGGATTGGTTTTGACCATTTTTATGGACATTCAGTTTTTGGTTGGAATTATTTTATATGCATTTGTCAGCCCTGTAACCAAGGTCGTTTTCAGTGATTTTGGCGCTGCCATGAAAAACTCAGCGCTCCGTTTTTATGCAGTTGAACATATTTTATTAATGGTAATTGCATTGGTTTTAGTGCACATTGGCCGTTCAAAATCGAAAAAGACAATTGCACCCTGGAAAAAACACCGTGCTGCGGCCATTTTTTATGGAATTGCATTGGTACTAATTTTGGCCGGAATTCCGTGGGACAGAAAGCTATTTTAAATGTAAGGGTTTAAAATTTTTAGGTTATATATCTCCTGGTTGTGCTGCAAATCCTCTGAATACAAAATTTCGCAATTGGCGCACAAAGCCGTGGCTATAATCAGGGAGTCATAAAATGAAAATTTAAATTTTTCATGGATTTCCAATGTAAAAAAATATAATTCTTCCGTTGGAAATATTTTACAAATCGGAAATAATACTTTTGAAATATAGTGTTTTGCTTCTTCAGAATTCATAGGATATTCAAATTTCTTTGTCGAAACATTTAAAAACTCTTGAATCACCTGAAAACTAATAAATCCTTCTCCGGAAAGTGCGTTCTTAATTAACTTCTTTGAAATTGTTCTTTTCAAGGAGTTATGCAAATCAAAGGAATAAATCAAAATATTTGTGTCCAAAAAAAACTTACCTTTCATTCATTTCGTCTCTTGTAAACTTTCTACCGGAATAAACATGTTTAAGTGATTCCATCACCTGGTCATATTCTTCCGAAATTCTTTCTCTTTCAGCATATTGCTTTAACCATTTTCGAAAAGCTACATTCAATGTAGTTTTTTCCATCATTGCTTTTTCTCTTGCCTTTTTAATTAAATCTTCTTCGGCGCTAAAAGTAATATTCAATAACATCGTGTACACTATTTTCGTGTAAAATTACTTCATTCAAATGATTTAAACAAATTGGATTCTGTAAAATATTTTATTTCTTCAGCAAATCATCGGCTGCCAGCACCAGGAACATAAAATGAGTTGCACCGCCGCCCATTACATATTCGGTTTGTTGCCAGAAATAGGGCCACTCTTTTAACTCCGGAAAATCGGGGCGTATAATTCCTGTGCCGGAAACCACGCCGCCCGGAATAAACGAGCGGTCGGCGCGGTTTACTCCGTAAGCTTGAAGTACTGAACGCGAACCGACTCCCGAAGCAAAAGAAGATGTATTTTCTCCGGGATGGTTTCCAAGAACAAAATTCAGGGCATTAAAAAGCAAATCTGTACCAAACATTTCGGGCAGGTTTTTATGCAAAAAATACTGTTGCATTCCCAAGCGCTGAATTCCCCAGCCATCGCCCCAAATGGCAATATTGTACGGCACGCCAAATGGATTTTCAGTTTTTCTTTTTTCCAATTGACTGCTTAATTCTTTAAATGCAGCTAAAACTTCTGTTTTGAATTCCTCATTTTTACAACGGCTAAAAATTCTTGCAATCGAAGCTCCGGTTTGCGAAAGACTTCGAACTACCTGATCTTTCATATCATAAATATCTCTCTGATATTTTGCATCGTTGGTTGTAAGCAGCAGTTCGCAAGCTGCATTTATTTTACCGGAACTGTTTCTTCCCGAAACCTGTCTTTCCACATCGTAAAGTTCTGTTGCTGCTTTCAGGCAGCGGGCAGCCAAATCATCATTGTAACCTTTCAGAACCCTTGCTGCGGCAGCCAATCCCTGAATTGCAGTGTATTTATGCCCTGCATTTTCTTCGGTAAAAACCCAGCGGTCATCAGTTTTTCCCGATTCAGTGCCGGTTTTTTCGTTTATTCCAAGCGCCGGATTGTATTTCAAACCATCCGTCATTGACGAAGCATCGCCCAACATTACATACTGCCTCAAACTGTTGCAAATTATTCCGCG
>Ga0100400_1001879_pt1 | contig 14908 bp, 10 predicted proteins | sample CryGeymeta201524_FD_80420 | JGI IMG/M metagenome (GOLD analysis project Ga0100400, IMG submission 80420) | Groundwater microbial communities from Crystal Geyser aquifers in Utah, USA - Crystal Geyser metaG 2015-24 | ecosystem: Environmental > Aquatic > Deep subsurface > Groundwater | place: USA... | reverse complement strand
CGTTTGGTTTTCCGGCCAAATTAAGAAATGCCTTTGAAAGGGGTCTCTTTCAGCCTGTTATTTCCGAACCCATGATCGAGGAGATCATCGAAGTCTTGAAACGACCGAGGATCAAGGACAAATATGGCATCACAGAAAATGACATCCAGGAGTTGGTGCTCCTCATAGAGGAAAGATCCCTGCCTGTTTTGGTTTCGGGTTCACTCAAGCTCTGCCGTGATAAAGATGATGACTTCATCATCGAAGCAGCCATCGTGGGTGAGGCCCAATACCTCGTGACTAGAGATGACGATATGAAATTCGACCCGACTCTGGCCTCGATCGTCTCGGGGCATGGGGTCACCATCACGACAGTGTCCAAATTCCTTTCGGCCATTACAACTGGCTAAAAACATCTTATATTATAGCCACCTATATCCAATTATTCCTTCTTCATTTCTCACTGCCCCCGTTCTGCATTCCGACTTTCCCGCTCACCCTTTATTCTTAACTTCCCAACGCCTCCCTCACTTTCCGCGCCAGTTCCTCCATGCTGAGGGGTTTCTGGGTGAGGCGGGAACCTTTTTCGACCACACTGCGTTTGGGGATGATGTCGGCCGTGTAGCCTTATATGAACAGGCACTTGAGGCCTGGCCGGGTTTCAAGAAGCCGCCTTGACAATTACCCGACCGTCCATCTGGGGCATCCCCGCGTCGGTCAGGAGAAGCGGGATTTCCTCGGATGGTTCCCTGGCCAGCCCAATAGCCAGGTCGAGCGTCCCCCCAGTAAGCACCCTGTACCCAAACCGTTCCAGAGGTATCTCTAGTATCCTCCAGCCACAGCAGTAATGATGGCTATGGCCCTTTGCCATGTAAGGGCCGGTCGCCCCATTCCTCTTCCGCCCCGGCGGGCCGCCCCGCCCGGCAAAAAACGGCGCACCGCAAGTCCCTCTTACGGCCATGCCCGGGCAGGGCACAACAAAGGATGAAAATCACCCCCCCACCGATCCCTCCCCCTTCGAGGACAAGGGATAAAGGGAATGGACATTTTCATATAAAAAGACAAAATTATTGAAAACCCCTGCCTTCATCAACTATAAGAAAGCAGGACAGGGGCATATCCAGGTTATCGTTAAATGACCATTGTCTGTTCCGATAGCTGGTGCCCGGGATCTATTTTCACGGCCAAAGGAGGCGTTTCAGCCGTGAGCTTTTGTGAAAGGAAAATTTCAATGGTTCAAAAGATTTTAATTATCGGGGCGGTTGCACTTGGGCCGAAGGCCGCCTGTCGCATCAAAAGGCTCTCTCCTGAAACCAAAGTAACCATGGTGGATCAGGGAAGCCTCATTTCTTACGGCGGATGCGGCATACCGTATTTTGTATCAGGTGATGTAAGCGACGCAAGCCAGCTTCAGTCCACAAGCTTCCACATGGTCAGGGATGAGAAGTTTTTCAGAGAAGCAAAAGATATCGAGGTAATCACGAGGACAAAGGCTAAATCCATTAACCGGGCTAGGCAGGTGGTCCTGGTGGAGGATCTTCAGACCGGCGAAGAGAAGGAGCTGCCCTACGACAGGCTCATTCTCGCGACCGGGAGCAGGCCCAGACGCATTTCAGTACCCGGCTCAGACCTCAAAGGAGTATTTACTGTATCCAATCTGGATGAGGCAATGGCCATAAAGACAAAGATCGCAGCCGGAGAGGTGGGTAAGGCGGTTATCATAGGGGGCGGGGCAATCGGGCTTGAAATGGCTGAGGCCCTGAGCGATCTCTGGGGTATAGAGACCACCGTTGTGGAGATCGCCGACCAGGTACTTCCCGGCGTAATAGGTAAAGCAATTGCCCGTATGGCCCAAAACCACATAGTTGAAAAGGGCGTCTCACTTCAACTTTCCAGTCGCGTAGTAAGCATGGAGGGAGACGGTAAAGTGAGCGCCGTAGTGACAGAAAAGGGCCCTATAGAGACGGATATGGTTATCATTGCGGCAGGTGTAATCCCTAACAGCGATCTTGCCGGAGATGCCGGTCTGAGGCTGACTGAGAGAGGGGCTATATGGGTGAACAGCAGAATGCAGACCTCAGACCCCAGCATTTACGCGGGCGGCGACTGCGTTGAGATACCCAATCTCATAACCGGGAGGCCGGGCTTTTATCCCCTCGGTTCCATGGCCAATCGCCAGGGAAGGGTCATAGGGACAAACGCCGTTGGAGGGAGGGCAAATTTTGAAGGGGCCGTCGGATCTTTTGTCATAAAGATCTTTGACCTTTCGGTTGCAAGCGCCGGGCTCACCCTTGGGGCAGCTGAGAAGGCAGGCTTCGATCCCGTCAGCGCATTTGTGGTGCAGTTTGACAGGGCACATTTCTATCCTGAAAAGGATCTCCTATATCTTGAACTGGTGGCAGACAGAAAAACCAGGCAGGTTCTTGGAATCCAGGGCCTCGCTGACAAGGGTGATTCTATGCTTGCAAGGATAAACGCTGTCGCCTCCCTTCTAAGGCACAAGCCCGAAGTGGCTGAGATAGGAAACATCGAGATACCGTACTCTCCTCCGTTTTCAAGCGCGATGGATATAATAAACGCGCTCGGCAACACCGCTGAAAATATCATCGAGGGGAGAAACAAGGTTATTGAGCCTGAGGACTTTGCCTCATGGTGGGAGAACCGGGGAAAGGGCGATGCCTTCTTCCTTGACTGCAGAGGCTGGGGTAATGCCGAGCCGTTTGTGAATAAATATCCCGATCATTGGATAAGCATCCCGCAGGATGAACTAAGGGCAAGACTGGGTGAAGTTCCGAAGGACAGGCCAATAGTGCTTATATGCAACACCGGAGTGCGTTCCTACGAGGCCCAGCTCATCCTGAACCAGGCCGGCATTACCAATACCTTCAACCTTCAGGGAGGCATGGCCGCAATCAAAAAAAGCGGCATACGCCTATGACGCAAGAAACCATTGGTTTCTCGAAAAGTAGTAGATGCTGACAATAAGATTAGTGGTCGTTGACAGGACAAGAAACGCCTTTCTCAAGGAGGGGGAGGAGTTTTATATAAAAAGGATAAAACGGTATGCGCGTCTTGAATGGATCGAGGTGAAACCGGAAGGCAAAAAGGCCATTTCCTCTCCCGAGGATGCGATGGTCTCCGAGGGTAAGGCCATCGCAAGGAAACTTGTTCCGAGGCAGTACGTTATCTCACTGGACAGGGAAGGCAGGGCATTGGATTCCATTGAATTTGCAAGGCTCATCGAGAGGCTTTCCATGCATCAGAGCGGCATCTGTTTTATCATAGGCGGAGCGCTAGGGATATCACGCGAGGTCCTTGAAAGGTCAAACGAAAGGATTTCCCTTTCAAGAATGACCCTCACCCACGAAATGGCCCGCATGGTCCTGCTCGAACAGCTTTACAGGGCATTCACCATACTCAATAACGAGAAATACCACAAATAGGTCTTGCCTTATCAGGCAAGAGAACCGCCATCCACCGTGATGGTTTCGCCCGTGACGAACCCGGAGAGATCAGACGCGAGGAAAAGAACGCTTCCCACAACGTCTTCCACCTCGGCAATCCTCCCCATGGGAATCATCCTGGTGAGTTCAGGAAGAAGGGATTCGTTTCCCCAGAAAAACTTGCTGAAGCCTGTTTTGACCATGCATGGAGCCACGGAGTTAACGGTTATCTTTTCCTGGGCAAGCTCCACCGCAAGCACCCTTGTGAGCATCTCAAGGCCCGCCTTGGCCACGCAGTAAAAGCCCATTCCCATCGCAGCCTTTCTAGCGGCAATAGAGCTTATGTTTATTATCCTTCCCTCACCGGACTTCCTGATGAGCCTCACCGCCTCTTTTGTAACGATATACGGCCCTTTTAGATTTGTCTCCATAACCTTATCAAAAAGAGACTCATCCGAGTCTATCAAAGAGGGAGTAAAAATGTTCATGCCGACATTATTTATAAGGATATCAAGTCGTCCTAACTCCGCTTCAAGCGATTCAATCAGTGACTTGACCTGATCTGCTTTCCCGATATGGGCTGGTCTTGCCATAACTTCATGGCCCAGAGACTTGAACTCTGCCCTGACTGCATTGAGCGTATCTTCCTTCCTTCCGCAAATCATGACCTTAGCACCCCTTTCCGCCAGGGCCAGGGCGATTGCCTTGCCTATTCCTCTGCTTCCACCCGTAACCAAGGCCACCTTACCCGAAAAATCAAGTTCCCTCTTATCCACAGCTTGCCTCCTTATGTGTTATTGTCCTCAAAAGGTTCACCTCGAATTTATATACCCGATTCCCCCTCACCTCGTAAATACCTTGCATTTTTCTCAGGATTGTTCACAATTCTTTGTTAACGTAGCGACGCAGGAGGATATCTTAATGAAATTCATAGTAATAGGAGGGGATGCGGCCGGCATGAGCGCGGCAAGCAGGGCAAAAAGGAACCTGCCTGAACTTGAAGTGACTGTTCTTGAGCAGGGTGAAGACGTATCTTACAGCGCTTGCGGAATGCCCTATAATTTAGCTGATCCTTTTCGAGAAATGGATGATCTTGTCGTAAGAAGGGCCGAGGTCTTCAGGGAAAAGCAGGGGATAGATCTCAGGCTTCGGCATCGAGTTGATGCCATTGACAGAATAGGGAGCAGCGTTAAAGGGACTGATAATAAGGGAAGGCCGTTCTCCCTTTATTACGACCGACTCCTGATTGCTACCGGCGCGTCACCCCTGGTGCCGCAGATACCAGGGACCGATCTTCCCGGGGTATTTGTGCTCAAGGGACTCCACCATGGAAGGCAGATCAAGGACTACCTCAGAAAGGTCCATGCTCATAAGGCAGTAATCATAGGGATGGGCTATATCGCCCTTGAGATGTGCGAGGCATTCAGGGCGCTTGGTATTGAAGTCGCGATGGTAAAGCCCCGGCCGGTTCTGCTGCCGAGGATGCATAAGAGGCTTTCAGAAATTATAAAGACTGTACTGGAGAAAGAATCTGTTGAACTCTTTGCCGGAGTCGAACCCCGAAGTATTGAAAAAGAGGGCGATCTGGTGCGGCTGTCTTGCTCCGGTCAAGAATTCAAAGCAGACCTTGTGCTCGTCGCCGCGGGGATAGAGCCCAACAGCGGACTTGCACTTGATGCGGGGCTGGAATTAGGGCCATCTAATTCTATTGCAGTTGACCGGAGTCTAAGGACTTCGGATGAAAAAATATTTGCCGCCGGTGACTGCTCAGATGCCTATCATGTGGTAACAGGCCGTAAGGTATGGATACCGCTCGCCTTGAGGGCAAACAGGGCCGGATGGGCTGTGGCGGATAATGTTACCGGCGGTGAGGCATCGCTCGACGGAGTTGCAGGCACGGCTGTCTTCAAGGTTCTTGAGCTGGAAGTTGCGACAACAGGCCTCAATATGGAAGAGGCTAAATCAGCCGGATTCGACCCTGTGGAAGTGGTTATAGAATCAAGGTCAAGGGCGCACGCGCACGCCGGGTCATCAAATATACTGGTTTATATGGCTGCGGACAAGCCTAGCGGAAGGCTTCTAGGGGTGCAGATGGTGGGCAGGGAAGGCGTTGCCCACCGGATAAACTCCGCTGCAGTCGCGCTTCATCAGCACATGACAGTCGAGGCATTCAGCCAGTGCGATCTGGCCTATGCCCCGCCTTTCAGCCCGGTATGGGACCCGCTGCTCACAGCCGCAAACCAATTACTCAAGGCCCTGTAGCAGTTTATCCTCATGGAACGGCAAGAGGGCAACCATATAATTGCTTCGCCTGCTTACCGGATCACTCCTTGGCCCAGATGGCAAGCCCCATTGAGTGACGGTTTTCAATTATGGGATGATTCGGAGTCACCCTGACATTTACCCCGAATTGTCCCACCTCCTCAAACCGCACATCGGCTGCGTATCTATATGAGCGATCAGCGAAGGCCTCGGCAGGTTCCATGGGATGTTCAAAGCGATCCAGGAAATGTCCCGTATGATCAAGCCGGCCGCAATATGAACCTACCATGACATCCTTGGGCTCCAGCTCTCCCAGCGTGACATCTGCCTCAACGTGATAGGTTCCTCCGACCTCAAGCTCTGATATCTGCTGCATCCTTACCCCCTTTATGGAGACCCCGGACCAGTTATACATGATCTTCTCTCTCCAGGCCGCCAGCTTCTTGAGCCCATCTCTTTCGGAACCCATCAGCTTTTCTTCATGTACGGCGGCCGGCAGATAAAACCTATCCCAGTATTCCTCAACCATGCGATGGCTGTTGAATACCGGGCAAAGTCTGCGCAGGGACAATTTCATCATGGCAAGCCATTTGCGGGGCAGCCTGTCCGCGCCCCTGTCGTAGAATAGAGGGACAACGTCTTTTTCCAGTATATCGAAGATGGCCCTGCTCTCCAGATCATCCTGAAATCCCTCGTCCTGATATTCCTCGCCCCTGCCTATTGCCCAGCCGATCTCTCTGTCATATCCCTCGTCCCACCATCCGTCCAGGACGCTCATGTGCAAAGCCCCGTTTGCCACGGCCTTCATGCCGCTCGTGCCGCAGGCCTCAAGGGGTCTTCTAGGCGTATTGAGCCATATATCCACCCCCTGAACCAGTTGGCGCGCTACCTCCATGTCATAGTCCTCAATAAACACTATTCGGCGTCTGAAATCTTCCATCTCGGCAACCTCAACCAGGTGTTTAATGAGTTCCTTTCCCATGTGGTCCTGCGGATGGGCCTTGCCGGCGAAAATGATCTGCATCGGTTTGGTGCTGTTAGTAAGAAGTTTATGAAGCCGATCCATGTCTCTCATTATCAACTGCGCCCTCTTGTAGGGAGCAAAGCGTCTGGCAAATCCTATCGTGAGGGCCTCGGGGTCAAGTATCTCATCAACTATCGCTATGTCCCTGTTTGAAAAACCCCTCCTCGCCATCTGATCTCTCAGTCTGCGGCGGCAGAATCCCACCAGCCTTGCCCTTGCCTGCTCATGTGTCCTCCATAGTTCCGTGTCAGGAATCCTGTCAACGCGCTCCCATACCTTTTCGTTGTCAGGGTCTTCAATCCATCTGGGCCCCATGTACCTGTTGTAGTGTTCGGCCATCCCCTGGCATATCCATGTAGGTATATGAACACCGTTTGTAGTGTAGCTTATTGGAAGATCAATTTCAGGGGTCTTAGGCCATATCTTCTGCCACATTTTTCTGCTCACCCTGCCGTGGAGGCGGCTTACGGCGTTATTCCACGTGGAAAGCCTCAGCGCCAGAACCGCCATTGAAAAAGGCTCTTCTCGATCTCTGGGATTTTGCCTGCCGAAACCAAGCATCACATCAAAGCTTATCCCTAGGGACCTAGCGAAATCCTCGAAATACGCCCTCATGAGATCGGGATGGAAAAGATCAATGCCGGCAGGAACAGGGGTATGTGTGGTAAAGACACTGGTTACCCGAACAAGCTCCAGGGCTTCGTTAAAAGTCAAATTCGCCTCCGCCTTAAGGCTGCGTATCCTCTCAAAAGCGGCAAACGCGCTATGCCCCTCGTTCATGTGAAAGATAGTGGCCTCTATGCCCATCTCCTTCAGCATCCTCACCCCGCCTATTCCGAGAACGATCTCCTGCCTGATCCGCATATCCCGGTCCCCTCCATAGAGCTGGGATGTAATGCTTCTCATCCACGGCGAGTTCTCAGGCACGTTCGTATCGAGAAGATAAAGTTCAGTTCTTCCGACATCGACCAGCCACACCTGTATCCAGACCTGCTCACCCCTGAGGGGAAGGACGATCCGAACGGGAGTTCCATCCTGCCTCTTAACCAGTTTCATTGTTGTGGACGTAAACTGGATAGCGGGATAGGTCTCCATCTGCCAGCCCTCTTTGCTCAGGTACTGCCTGAAATATCCCTGCTGATAAGCCAGGGATATCCCCACTATCGGAAGATTTAAATCGCTAGCGGACTTGAGATGATCCCCGGACAATATCCCCAGACCCCCGGAGTAGATGGGAAGACAGGCTGCCAGGCCGCACTCGGCAGTAAAATAGGCCACTTTAAAGGGAGTCTCCCTCTCACCGAATATCTTTGGATTTCTCTTCTCTGCCCTGTACCTGTTGAATTCCTGGATCACCCTGTCCATGTGGGCGAGAAAACCCTCATCGGAGGAGAAGTTATCCAGATCACCCTGCCTGAGCTTCCCCAGAAGGGCAACCGGGTTTCTTCCGGTCTCCTCCCAGAGATCCGGATTGAGTCTCCTGAACAGGTCATTAGTCTCATAGTTCCATTCAAACCAGACATTGTGGGCGAGATCTTCGAGCGGTTTTAACCTCTCCGGGATGTGTGGCTTTACTTCGATGGATGCAATCGGGATTGTCATGTCGGCTTAACCTCTCTTGCTAATTATTTATGTAAAGATGGCAACTGCACAGTTTTTCAGGTTCACGGTTATCGGTTCACAGCTCACGGTTATCGAAATCGAATTCCTCTGTAATATTATGCATTGATGATCCGGCGGCATCTTGTATTTGTTTATTCGTACGCGTTCAAAAATCCGGGGTAGGTGCGGCTTCAGCCGCACCGAAATCGTGCGCCGTGCGCCTGAAGGCGCACCTACAGAACCTGATTCCTTAGTCTGCATGTCCTGATCGGCGCAAATCCGTCCCCCCAATTATTGAGCTGATACGATAGTTTTATCAAACGCTCATGACAGAAATATTTTGTCGCCCCCCGCTAATGAAAATCCTCCTCCGGCTCCACACTCTACGAGGTCGAGGATTTCCCTCCCCCCGCGCGGGGGAGGGTCGAGGTGGGGGGTGTATTTTCACGGTAAATTCAAGGCGAATGATCATTTTAATCACAGAAATACATTAAGGTAAACAGCTATCCAATCCTTGTTCCGGCCTTAGCCGGAATGACGACCCGGCTTCCGGATCGAGCCCGGCTTTTTTAGATTCGGCATTTTCATGCAACCAGCCATAATCTACACCAAGGTCACTCCTTGTTTTTGAACTTGAACTCCATCTGCGTCGGTCTTATGTGCACCACCTGAACCCTGTCGTTAGGGAGAAGCACTTGATCCCTGTTGACGGGAAAAACGGAATAGCCCAAATGAGCCAGAGAAAGATCAATCTCAATTTTGACGTCACTGACTGAAAGTGTGCTGGCATCCCTTCTCAGACCTCGCACTGTAAGGTTCACCCTGGGGTTTACCGGTTCCACTATCTCTTTGTTTTCCGGAAGGTTGCGCAATACCGGAGGCACGGCAAAGCTTACTTCAAAATCCTGCTGGCCTGCAAGGAGAAGCCAGATGGCCGAAACACCCAGCAGGGATATAAGTTTGGGCAGCCAGTTGACTGTTACATAAGAACTGATTTGCGATCCCCAAGAAAGACTTGGAGAGGCCTTCGGTGCCATGCCCTCGGAGATCATGGTCGAAAGCGCCTGCTTTTCTTTTATCTCCGTAATCCTTCCGCCCCTCGCTACAGAGACATTTCCCCTTTCCTCCGACACGGCTATGACCCAAGCGTCGCACCTTTCGCTCAGACCCAGGGCGGCCCTGTGTCTTGTTCCCCATTCATTGGGAAGCCCGTCAGCCGAACTCAACGGGAGATAACAGGCCACCCCGGCTATCCTCCCATCCCTTACTATTGCTGCCCCGTCATGGATCGGCGATTCCTTATGGAATATACTCATAAGCATCTCATAGCCGGCATCCGCATCAATAGGATGCCCGCCTGTAATCAGCTCGTCAACCCTTTCGGCCCGCTCCAGAATTATCAAGGCCCCAATCCTGCGTGAAGCGAGTCTGAATATCGCGTCCGCCAAATCGTCCACCCAGTCGCTGGAGGCTTGAGACTTCCTGTGACCAAGCATCCTGACAGGGTTCACCTTTTCAAGCACCTGTCTAATCTCCGATTGAAACAAAATGATGAGCAGGATGACGAGTACCTGCCATAGTATCTGAAAGACCCAGGTAGTGAGGAAAAGGCCCCAGCTCTTTGCTATAGTAAAAACGACCCCGATTACCATCATCCCAATGAGGGCTTTATAGGCCTTTGTCCCCCTGAACCACAGGTAGAGATAATAAACCAGTGCGGACAAAAGCAGGATATCGGCTATGTCTCTTATCCGCATTGTCGTCAAAATAGCAAGAAAATCCATTGCTCGATATTTGTCCTCGCGTTCGTTCCAACGCCCGGCTGGGGTGGGAAAAGGTATTTCCTTGAGGCCGGGCTTATAACGTCTTTACTTGCGCCTTTTTTCTTCTCCGCCAAACGGATCGTAACAAGATAATTAAAAAAGGCAGGGTGATAAAAGCTGCATCGTCCCATCTACCCGCTGAAAAGTCCGGCATGAAATAGTAAGTGATACCACCTGCTAACAGACTTATTCTTATGCACCTTCCATATCCGGCAAAGGTGAACACACGCAGGAATATAAGGTATAGAAAAGACCAGAAGAAGAAAAGGGCAAAGTTGGTAATGACCCGGTATCCGGGAGGAATCAGGCCGGCTATATGCCTTGCTGTTCTGTCCAGAATGCCTCGCTCTTCCCTGAGCCTTATTCCGGCAACTTCTCCGACGGTTATCTTATCGTCTATATGAACGCCCGCCGGGATGAGCATGTCGAGCGTAACTGGGCATGCGGTCTTATGTAGCTTATCGTTTAGAGCCCTGAATGGAAGGCGGCTAACATGGTCTAGAAAGAGATATGCCCCTGCCCCAAAAGCGATCAGCAATAGGATCGGGGTCAAACGCCAAATATGATTTGCCTTCCCAGTCGTTCAGTTACCCCGGGGCTTAGGCTGCAAGGCCTTTTCTATTCGTTCCAACATCTCTTTGTCCCCTGCTGAAAGCTCTCTGGCCTTCTCGAAGTGGAACCGGGCCATCCTCATATCCCCCTTCTTCTTGAAGAAGAAACCGAAATTGAAATGGGCATGAGAAAGCCTATCAAGTTTTCCGTATGATACACCTAAATTATGAAACACATCATCCCTTACCGGGGGAAATGCCTTGAGCCTTTCATAGATAGACACCGCCTTTTCATGCTCTTCTTTGCTTTGATAGCACCCGGCAAGGATGAAAAGAGCCGCCTTGTCATCCCTGTCCTTTTCGAGGACCTTGTTCAATAAAGCTATCGCATCCTCGGTGTTCCCACTTGACTGATACATCTCCGCAAGGCCTCGTGACACTGCCGCCGAGTGGGGGGCGTAACGCATCGCACGGGACAGGTATTCGCTCGCCACGGCAAAGTCCGCCCTCTGCTTCATAATCAGCCCGAGACCGTAATAACCTGGAGCCGATTCCGGGTTCTTCTTTATCTCTGCCCTGAATGACCTCATGGCATCAGATGAGTCCATGTGAAGGGCCAATACAGATGCCCTGAAAAACGGATATTCCTCAGCGAGGCGAAGGGCCTCTTCCCTCTGAGCCAGATCTGGATGTTCCCTCGTCAGGGTGTCAATATTTGCCATGCGCTCAGGTCCGGTCGGATGGGTAAGCAGGTAGGCCGGGACCTTATCCGTTCCCATCCATCTTCCCCTCTCTATCTTCGAGAGAACCGAGACCATGGAGCCGGGATCAAGTCCAGCGCTCCTCATATAGGAAAACCCCAATTGATCAGCCTCGCGTTCATCATTTCTGCTGTAATGGAGCTGCGTCTGGATGCCGGCCGCCATAGTGCCGGTAATTATGGCCCCGGCGGCAGGCCCGCCTATCAGCACTCCCGCCAGGATTCCAGCCAGTGTAGCAAGCCCTATCTTCTTACCCTGGTCCACTCGCGCGGACAGATGCCTTGCGGATACGTGGCCCAATTCATGGCATATCACCGCCGCAAGCTCTGGAAGTCTGTCAGTCTCCGTAATAAGTCCGGTAAATATAAATATGCGGCCTCCTGGGGCCGCAAATGCATTCAAAGAACCGTCCTTTAAGATATAGAACCTGAAAGGAAATGGATTAACCTCGATCGCCTCTGAAAGATATTTACCAACCCTGTTTATGTAATCATTAAGAAAATCATCTTCTACTACAGTGAAGTATTTCTGCACTTGAGCGAAAAACTCATCTCCCAAGGTGGTCTCCTCTTCTATTGATAGGGCCATTGCATCCTTAGGAGACCAGGAAATGAAGCTCAGAAAAAGGACACACAAGACAGCTCTATAAAGTCTTTGCTGCCGCTGTAACCGGCTTATAAACAAGATTATCTTCTCCTTTTATTTGCTCTTGGTTTTGATATGCTAACATGTTAGAAGGTCATTTGCAAACTCGGAGCCATGACTGAAATTAATCTGAAAGCTACTTTCATAGTGAAAATGCACCACCCGCCGCAAGCCTTTCCCGCCGGTCGGCACGGGGAAAACTCACGCACGGGGGTGAAAGAATACACGTGTCATGAAGGTTTGGCTGGAGGCGATGCCTGGTATGACTAAAAGACCTACCTATGAAGAACTGCTAAATAGGCTTTCACAGCTTGAAAAGGATGCCCTTGTAAGAAGAGAGTTTGAAACGGCCTTTGAAGAAGCACAGTTTACACTTGAAAGGAGGGTTGAGGAAAGAACCGCGGCGCTGGTTGCAGCTAATATCAGGCTGAAAAGGGAGATGGAGGAAAGGATTGCCGCTGAAAGGGCATTAAACGCAGGCGAGGAGAGATACAGAAATATCCTGGAAACCATGGAGGACGGATATTTTGAGACGGATCTAAAGGGCGATCTGGTTTTTTGCAACCTGGCGCTCAGCGAGATAACCGGCCTGGAGAGAAGCGAACTTATCGGCATGAACAACCGCTCTTATATGGATTCGGAGGATGCTAAAAAGACCTTTGAGGTATTCAGCAAAGTTTACTCAACGGGAAATACCGTGAAAGGCTTTGAGTGCCGCATCACGCGACCGGATGGGTCAAAACTCCATCTGGAGCTTACTGTGTGCCTTTTTAGTGATCCGGCCGGACATCCGAAAGGATTCAGGGGTACCGTAAGGGATGTGACGGCCAGATGGATTGCTGAAAACGCACTGAGGGAAAAGGAAGAAAGATACCGCACGGTCTTCGAGACGACGGGCACCGCAACCGTGATAATCGAAGAAGACATGACCATTTCGATGGCCAACTCCGAGTTTCAGAGGCTAAGCGGATACAGCCGCGAGGAGATCGAAGGCAAGATAAAATGGACCGTCTTTGTTGCCCCTGAAGACCTTGAAAGGATGAAGACGTATCACCTGGAGCGCAGAAGCCGGGGCAAAAACGCGCCGGGAAGCTATGAATTCCGATTCATTGACAGACACGGCAAGGAGACGGACGTCTATATCAAGGCGAGCCTCATAGGAAACACCGGCAGGAGCGTGTCGTCTCTTACGGATATAACTCCATTGAGACAGGCGGAAAGACTCTTCAGAGACCTATTCAATAATGCCGAGGTAGGGCTCTTCATTGTTCAGGACAGGACATTTCGGATCGTCAATCCTGTCTTTTCAAGGATGACGGGTTACACCATAGAAGAACTGACAGGCATGGATTCCATGTGTCTCGTTCCCGCTGATGAAAGAGAGAAGGTAGCCCGGCAAGTCATCACCATGCTCAAAACCGGGCATTTTGCCCCTTATGAATTGAGGGTAAGGGACAAGATAGGCAGAGAGAGATTCGTTATGGTTAGCCTGGGAGTGATACTCTATGAAGGGAGGGATGCCCTTCTCGGCAACTTTATGGACATCACTGAGAAGAAGGTCATGGAGGAAGAACTCCTTAGGGGGCAGAAACTAGAATCCCTAGGTCTCCTCGCCGGAGGAATGGCCCACGACTTCAATAATCTTCTCACAGTAATACTGGGAAACATTGATATCGCTCGCATCGAATTGCCAAGGGGTTCGTCCGGCCACATGAACCTTATGGAAGCCGAAAAGGCCTGCTTTGCCGCCAAGGATCTGACTCAACGATTTATCACCTTTTCAAAGGGCGGGGTTCCCGTAAAGAAAGAAGGCATTATAACTGATACGATAAAGGAAACGGCCAGTCTTGCCCTTGCAGGATCAGCCGTCCAATGCGAAACTCAAGCAAGCGAATCCCCCTGGAAGGTATCTTTCGACGAGGTGCAGATTAGACAGGCCCTCAACAATGTCCTGGTAAACGCCAGAGAGGCGATGAGCGGGTCGGGACGAATCGAAATATCGCTAAGAAATGTCGAGGTCGGAGATGAGGAAATACTCCACCAATCCTTCAGGATCAGACAGGGACAATATCTGCTGATTTCAGTCAGCGACAACGGTCCCGGTATCTCTAAGGAAAATCTCTCAAAGCTTTTTGACCCTTACTTTTCAACAAAGGAAAGGGGCGCACGGAGGGGAATGGGGCTTGGACTTACAACGGCCTACAATATAATTAAAAAACATGACGGATATATTCACGTGGAGTCGAAGCCGGGAGCGGGAACCACTGTTTTTCTATATCTGCCTGCAAAAAAACCTGCCCAGCCGGCCGCAAGTGTTAAGGATACAAACAAGGCTACCATGCATGCATCGGCATCTATACTTATTATGGATGATGAAGAAACCGTTAGAAGTCTCACACAGGAGATACTTGAACGACTGGGATTCAAGACAGTGCTTGCCTGTAACGGGGATGAGGCTGTAAGGCTGTACAAAGAAGCAATGTTGCGCGGGATGCCCTTTGATATTGTATTTCTTGATTTAACCGTGCGGGGCGGCATGGGAGGCAAGGAGGCAATGGAGAAGCTGGTTGATCTTGATCCAAAGGTGAAAGCGATTGTGACAAGCGGCTACGACAATGATCCCGTCATCAAAGATTTCAGAGCATTCGGATTCTCAGCCGCCATGCCGAAGCCTTTTTCCTTTTTTGATCTCAAGAAAATTATGGAATCAACCCTTGGAATCCAGTCCTTGCCTATATCAGTAGAACAGGATTAGAGGAATATGTTTTACGGCAAACCTCATTCGTGTCCATCCGGAAATGGCTATTTTCACCGATTT
>Ga0100400_1001872_pt1 | contig 14937 bp, 16 predicted proteins | sample CryGeymeta201524_FD_80420 | JGI IMG/M metagenome (GOLD analysis project Ga0100400, IMG submission 80420) | Groundwater microbial communities from Crystal Geyser aquifers in Utah, USA - Crystal Geyser metaG 2015-24 | ecosystem: Environmental > Aquatic > Deep subsurface > Groundwater | place: USA... | reverse complement strand
GAGTGCCGCTCCGCACCCTGAACGCCCGCGCCAGAAAGGAGGGGTGGGCGGCATGATCGAAGTCAGGAAATACCGGAAGGCCGATGGGTTCATCACCCGGTATTGGGCCGTGTATGTCGATGGCGACCTGCTTGCGGTGATGCTCTACCGCAAGGGGGCCGAAGCCGTGGCTGACATGCTCATGCGTGGACGCTGCCGAAAGGAGGCCGGGGATGCCGCGTAGGCGCTCCAGCATTCCTCCCACTTGTTTCATCCCGTCCTGCCCTGCGGATTTCGTGGGGCAGGCGGGCAAGGTGGCGGAAATGCTGCTGCGGAAGGCCGAGTCGCTGCGGGCGAATCCGGACCGGTCGCTCAAGCTGCTGGTCAGCGGTGCTCCCGGCATCGGCAAGACCAGCCTCGTGAACCTCGTCGCCGGGGCACTCGTCAGACACCACGCCGCCATCGAGGACGTGAATGGGCGGGAGGTCGGCTTGGACACCGCACGGGAGTGGATCCGCGGTCTGGGCTACGGCAGCCTCTTCGGGCCATGGACGGTGAAGGTGGTCAACGAACTAGACCGCTGCTCCAAGGACGCCCAGGACCTGCTCCTGACCTACCTCGACCGGATGCCCGCCGGCCACGCGTTCCTCGGGACCACGAATCTGGACATCGGCAACCTGACCGAGCGGTTCCAGACGCGCTTCCAATCCATCCGCCTACAGCCACCCGCAAACGAGGTTCTCGCGCAATTTCTCGCCCGGCGCTGGGGCGCTCCCATCCGGATCACCCGGCAGATCGCCGAGGGCGCAAACGGGAACGTCAGGGCGGCGATGGCGTACCTCGAAATCTGGGAGTCCACGGACGAGCAATGAGTAGAATCGCGCAAAAGTGCGCACTTTTCATCACTTTAGCTTGTCAGGGAAGGCCAGGGCGCTAGCCTCGGGCCTCCAATGAGCGGGACACAGGAATCAGGCCCAGCAATGCGATCAAGGATCACCGTCCTTCTGGAGGATGAGGAATATCGCCGGTTCGATGCCTATTGCAGCGAGAAGGGCTTCAAGAAAAGCACGCTGATCGCCCGGCTGATCAAGGAGCACCTGGACAGCCAGAATTTCGGGATGCAGCAACAGCTCGCGTTCGCCCAATCCTCCAAGCCCGCCCGTCGTGCCGGGACCGACGACGCCCGTCCAAGATGAATCCCTACCTACTACTTCGCCCCTCGGAACTTCCCTCCCCGAAGCTCACGGCCATCGAGCTTTTCTCGGGCGCGGGCGGCATGACCCTCGGTGTGGCCAACGCAGGATTCCAGGTGCTCCTCTCCTCGGACATCGACGCCGCGTGCAGCGAGACGCACACCCACAATCTCCCGGAAATTCCCTTCGCCCGGGATGACATCCACAACCTCGACACCCGCCGGATCAAGCGGAATACCGGCTTGCGGAAAGGGGAACTGGACGTGTTGTTCGGAGGACCGCCGTGCCAGGGATTCAGCATCATCGGCGCACGACGCGACGACGACCCGCGCAACAGCCTGTTCCTCGAATACATGAGGATCGCGACCGACCTCGCACCCAAAGCAGTCGTCATCGAGAACGTGCCCGGCCTGGCGACACTCGGACGGGGGAAGATGCTCACCGCCGTTGGAGAGGCGTTCTCGAATGCCGGCTACAACGTCTCGGGAGCCGAGTTGGTCGCGGCTCAATACGGAGTCCCCCAGATGAGATGGCGTTACTTCTTCATCGGCTGGCGAAAGGACCTCGGCATCCGCCACGCCGGGTTCCCCGCGCCGACGCACGGAAGTTCCGGGATCGGCGACCTGTTTCCGAACAGGACGATTTCCCCCGAAGAGGAGGCCGGATTCATCAATACCGCCGACGCCATCGGAGACCTGCCCCATGTCGATTCCGGGTGCTGTGAGGATTCCTATTCCGGCAAGCCGACAAGCATCTACCAGAAGGCCATGCGCCACGGCCTCTCGGAGGAGTTGTGGAATCACTACGCGCCCGCGATGTCGCCCGCCAACCTCGCGAGGATCCGGCACCTCGCACCCGGGCAGGACTGGCGTGATCTTCCCGTCGAGCTGCTGCCGGAGGGGATGAAACGGGCATTGCGCAAGGACCATACGCGGCGCTACCGGCGCATGCGTTGGGACGGCATCCCCCGATCGATCATCACCAGGTTCCGCGACCCGAAGTCCGGAGAATACACCCATCCCGCGCAAGACCGCACGATCACGATCCGGGAGGCGGCGAGGATCCAGTCCTTTCCCGACTGGTACCGGTTCATGGGAGGATACTCCCAGCAATACGATCAGGTGGGCAACGCGGTCCCTGTCCTCCTTGCCCGGGCGATCGCTCGTGAGATAAGGGGAGTGTTGCTCGGCGAGTCCGACGTCACCGGACTTCCTCCCAAGACCAGGTACTCGATTCCTTCAATGGTTCAGACCAGCCTTTTTGCGAACACGGCGTAGGAACTCCTCGGCACTCACTTTCGAGGTCGGTTTGATCAGTGCCTTGGAGAACGTCTCAACCGTGGTCCTGTGGGTCGAGACATGACCGAAGCCCATCTGGCCGTTTGGCTGGATCGTGCCGTCATAGTCGAACACGAGAAAGGTGACGTCCCAATCGTCGCCCGTCGTCCATTCAATGTCCGTCCGCCTGATCAGGTAGTCGAACGGTCGCTTCTGAGTGACGACATACAGCTTCGATCCCCAGTCCACGAGCATCGCGGCCTTCTCGGCCACCTGCAATCCGAGCCTCTTGTAGATATTCGCCGTGTTCACCCCGTAGGCCACGGTGTCCTTTCGGCCCTTCCGCTTCGCTTCCTCGGTGAACCTCCTTCTCCAGCTTTTCGGATCGCCTTCCAGAATCGAATGAAACGCAGGGCCTACCCCGCCTCCCCGCAGGTCGATGGCCTGCGCCTCGATCGCACAGAACCTTTGTCCCTGCTTCGGAAGCGCGATGAAATCGAAGGACTGGCGAGGATGTGTTAGGACAACTTCCGGGACGATGGCAACCTCGCCAGCCTCTTCCGGCCCAAAGAAGTCATCCACGGCCATGGAGATGGGCGAACCATCGAACCGGTGATCGCAGACCGCATAGATTTCCGCGGCCTTGTCCCCGTCCGCTTTGTATGTCACCGAGCAGTAGCCGTAACCGTACTGCCTGAACTTCTCGCACTGGTTTCCCGCGAACGGGCAGATCCTGGAAGTGAACGCCGCCCGGCTTTCCTCCGAAGTGAGATCGCGGTGATAGCCGAAGACCTCGACAATCGGGAACGACTTGTCCTTGTCCGGGAAGTCATCAGGTCCGAAGGGCTTGGTCGGCTCGAATGGGGTGCTCATCTGCTGATAGAAGGGGTGGCCGGCTCCGTCGCTGGATTCGCGACGGAACGGTCACTGCAACGGGCGCGGGAATGCAATAACCTTGAAGGTGCGGGCTTGCCAAGGTGATTCCAGACCGCTCCAGCGATTGCAAAAGAGTCACAAGTGACTGACGATCAACAGGAAATCTATTCCCGAAGCCGCCCAAGTCCTTGGGTCTCCCCACCCCCATCCAAATCCTGAGAAAGGAGCCAAACGTGCTTTACACTTTTTCCGGGGCGGTGCCTGGCCGCTCAGGGGAAGGAAACCTCGGCCCGCCAGCCGAGACAGGTCGCTGATTTCAAGGTGCTTGCGCGGGTTTCGGGCACGTCGGTCGGGTGGCCCGGGTGGCGCTCGATCACGGCCTTGCGACCTGTAAAGCGCTCGGCCTGCTTTACCATTTCGAGGACGGAGTGGTTCCGGCCGGTGCCGACGTTGAAGACGGCGAAATCCGCACCCCGGTAGCCTGCCGCGAGCGCCACCGCCCGGGCCACGTCGGAAACGTGGGTCAGGTCGCGGCGCTGGGTGCCGTCCCCGTTCACCCGGACCGGCTGGCCGTCGTTGAGCGCCTTGGTGAAGGCGGCGAGGGCGAGATCCCGGCGCTGGCCGTCACCCCAGACGGTGAAGAACCGCAGCGCCACGAAGCGGATGCCATGGAGCCGGCTGTAGAGTTCGCCCCACTGTTCCCCCTGGGACTTGGTCAGGGCGTAAGGACTCATCGGGTGGAGCGGATCGGACTCGGCGGACGCGCAACCCTTGCAATCGCCGTAGACGCTGGAGGACGAGGCGAAGACGAACTTCCGGATGCCCTGCTCCCGGCAGAACTCCAGGAGCCGCACGGTGCCGCCGATGTTGGCGTGGACGTAGTCGAGCGGGCGGTCGATGGACGGGCGGACGCCGGCAAGCGCGGCAAGGTGGACGACCGCATCGAAGCGCTGCTTCGGGAACGGGTCGGTGCGGATGTCGCAGCGGAAGTAGCGGACGCCTTCCGGGAACGGATCGCCGGGCGGGCGGAAGTCGAGCGCGGTGACATGGTGGCCGAGACTGGTGAGGTGCCGGACGACATGCTGGCCGATGAAGCCGGATGCTCCGGTGACGAGGATGGATGGCTGCTCCACGACGGAGCGCCGGGCGTCAACCGCCTGAGACGAGACCGATCAAGCGCCCCAGGTGGTCGGCATCGAGCTCCTTCGGTCCGAGGCGGATGACCCGCCACCCCGCAAGTGCCGCCTCGAGGTATTTTTCCAGGTCGGCGGCGAATCCGGCGGCGCGGTTGTGGCGGCCGTTCACGTAGATGCCGCCCTCGATCTCGATGAGAGTGCGGCTGGGCAGGTGGGCGAAGTCGGCCCGCCATTTGCGGGTCGGGTGGAATCGGAACTCCCTCTCCAACTCCGGCCCCTCAAGTGCCCGCCACAGCGTCTCAAAACGCTTCTCCAGCCTGCTGGTCGGCTTTCCACCCCTGAACCTCTCCCGCCGTCGCAGCTTCATTCCAGGCCATCCAGGTTCGGCTGGGCCGGGTCCGGCACCGACACCTCGATCTCGTCGGTCGTCACCTTCGAGAGGCGGCAGGTCACCTTGAGCTTCGTGGGCGAGTGCGAGCGGTTGAAGGTGGCGCGGAACCCGAGGCTGAACTTGCCGTCTTCATCCGCGCTGTCCTCCGCCTCGCGGAAGTATTCGTCGAGGAGTTCGCGGATGGCGCTCAGGGCGGCGTCCTTTTCGGCTTGGGCGAGGTCGTTCATGATGGTGGGTTACAGTTGGTCGTAGATGGAGATCACGGGTTCGAGGTCGCGCTTGAGGGCCTCGCGCTGTTCCGGAGTGGCCTTGTCGAGGAAGCGGTCCTGCTGCATCCGCCGCCACCAGCCGACGAGCCGGTTCACGAACGGGATGTGGTTCTCGATGCCCTTGTCGGCGGGCTCGGGATCCATGTCGGCATCGGTGGCGATGCGGCCGAGGTTGAGCGATTTGCGCAGGCGGCGGGTGGAGACGCGACGGCCGGCGGTGTCCTCGGCGACGCAGGTTTCGATCCACTTCTCCTGCTGCTCCCGGGGGAGCTTCGCCAGCAGCCGGTGGTGCTCCCAGCTCAGCCGTTCGGTGCGCAGCGAATAGGGAATGCTGCGGCTGACGTAGGCGTAGTTCTGGAGCGTGGACAGGTCGAGGCCGGTGGCGGCGACGGCCAGCTCGTAGGAGGCGGCATCGACCCGCTTCTCGGGAAAGCCGTCCGTGCCGAAGAGGTTCTGCCCATAGACCAGCCAGTCGCCGACGATGAAGCCGATCGAGCGGGCCGCTTCCCCGATGGTCTCGGCCAGCTCGCTCCATTCCTCGAAGCTGAGTTCCTGGTCGATGCGCAGGCCGGTGCGGGTGATCGTGACCTTCGGGTTAGGGAGACTGACGGCGGCGTTCATGGGATCTGGTGGTCCGGATGCGGGCATCCCGGTAACGCTGGCGCGCTGTCAATGAGCGCATGGCGCGGGAGGGCGGCAGATCGAGGAGTTCGGTGATCTCCACACAGCGCTTCGACACCGCGGCCCGGGTGACTCCGTGGCGCCTGGCGATCTCGGTCATCGAGTCGCCGCTGTAGACGAGCCCGCTGACCAGCGCGATGCACTCGGTCGTGAGCCGGGCGTTGTCGTGGTAGAGGATCTCGGCGACCACGCGGCGGATGGACTGGTGGACCATCTCGGCGTCGAAGGACACGGGCGGTGGCTCCGGGTCGGGTTCGGGCTCAAGTGCCGGATCCTTGCCCTCGCTCATGAGCGGGCTGTCGGCGGCGTCCCCGTTGGCGGAACCGGACCCGTGGCGCTGGAGGGCCGGCTGGTCGAGACCGTCCTTCTGGAGTGCGGCCCGATCCTCGGGCGGCAGCGACTCGATCCACTCGCGGTACTGCTTCTCGTAGTCGGCATCGCGCTCCGATTGCCTGCGTGCGTAATCGTCGTTCATTTCTCGGCCCAGGTGGTGCAGATGTTCGCCTCGACCTCGACGGGCACCTCGGGGAAGAGGGCGGCCATCGCCTCGGTCATGGATTGGGAAAGAATCGAGCGGACGGTTTCGGCATCCTGTTCCCCGCATTCGACGACCAGCTCGTCGTGGACGGTGGAAACGATGCGGGCGTCGGCGGGGATTCGCTGCGCCACGAGGACGATGGCCCGCTTCATGCCGTCGGCGGTGCCGCCCTGAACTGGGGTGTTCACCAGTGCCGTGAAGCGTTCCCAGTTGGAGGCATCTCCGGGGATCAGGCGGCGGCGGTTGAGACGGGTGCGGACCTCTTTCGCGCCGAACTCGGCATCCTGGTGGGCGTTGGTGTGCCACTCGCGCAGCGCCGGGTAGGCCTTGAAGAATGCCGAGCGGATCGACTTCGCCTCCTGACCGGTCATCGTCACGCCGTAAGAGGTCGCGGCATAGCGGACGAGACCGGGTGCGGACTGGCCGTAAATGAGCCCGAAATTTACCGATTTCGATAGCTGCCGGTCGGCCTTGGTCACCTCCTCCAACGGCTTGCCGAGCACCTTCGCGGCGGTGAGCCGGTGGAGGTCGGTGCCCGCCTTGTAGGCATCGATCATGCGGGTTTCGCCCGCGATGGCAGCCGCCGCACGAAGCTCGACCTGCGAGTAGTCGGCGACGACCAGACGGCGGCCGGGTGGCGGCGTGAAGGCCTCGCGGAGCTGTCCTCGGCCGATGTTCTGGAGGTTGGGCTCCTTCGACGAAAAGCGTCCGGTGGCGGTGCCCGTCGGCTCGAACCGGGCATGGATGCGACCGTCGGAGCGGATGTGACCGAGAAGACTCTCGGCCTGCTGGGCGCGCTTCTCGGCCTCGCGGAAGGCCAGCACCAGGGGAACGAGCCGACCGTCGTCCGCCGCCTTGAGGGATTCCTCCCTGGTGGATTCGAGGGCGATGCCCGCCGCACGGAGCGCCGAAAGGAGCTGGGCCGGGCTGGACAGGTTCAGCGTAGGCATGCCGAGGGCTTCGCGCAGCGCCTCCCTGGTCTTCTGCGCCTCCCCCTGGGAAGCATCGCGGACCGACGCGAGCATTTCGGCGTCCACCGCGATCCCCGCCGCCTCCATGTCGATGATGCAGGGCAGCAGCTCGCACTCCAGCGCCCAGACCTCATCGAGGCCGTTGATTTCCAGTTCCGCCTCCAGCACGCCGGCGAGGTCGTGGAGGAAGGCCACGTCGCGGGCGGCGTAGGCGAGCTGGTCGTCGGTGAGGAGCATCGAGCCCCAGTCGGAGCGGGCCTGATCGTCGCCGGGTGGGATGTTGAGGTATCGCTCCAGGCACGAGTCGAGGTCGTTGCCGGGCTTGATGCCGGCGGTGAGCAGGCGGGCGGCGGTGAGCGTGCAGAGGACTTTCGGAGCGTGGAGGCCGCACTTCAGCCGCAGCCAGCCGAGGTCGAACTTGGCGTTGTGGGCGATCAGCGTGGCCGACTCGAGGACCGGCTTGAGCGGCCCGAGGTCGTAGCCGACCGCCATCAGGTCCACCGTCCAGAGCGGCCCGGTGTGACGGCCGACGGTGAGCAGGCGGATGTCGCCGTTCCACGGGTCGAGGCCGTCGCCCTTGCGCTGGCCGTAGGTCTCGATGTCCAGCGCGATCCTCGTTGCGCCACGAAGGTCGTCGGCGACGAGGTCGAGGTCGGCCCGGGAGGTGCAGACGGTGGCCCGGTGTGATGTGTGACGTGAAGTGAGTGGTTCACCATCCCCCCTGTTACCCCCCTTTAATTCAGTACTGTTATTCCCTTTGTACTGATTTTTTTCCTTGGCTATGGATGCATACAGACTTCCTCCCAATACGTCACACATCACACAGTCGGGAGCGGGAGGTGTGTGAGGTGTGTGAGTGACCGGGACCAGTTCGGCGCAGTCCCGTGAAAATCGATACTTGCAGTAGTTCGCCGAGGTCCGCTGCACGCCGAAGACCACGCCGCCCAGCTCGCGGCCGTCGAACCTGGCGAGCAGCTTGCCGAAGGCGACCGTGCCACGCCTCTGCGAGAAATCGATCCACTCGAAGAGTTCCTGGACCGCTTCGGTGTCACGTACCCAGGCATAGACGTCGTTCTTGAGCGTCCAGTCGTTGCCGAATCGCTCGTGGCCGAGGGCGAAGAACTGGCGCATGGCGCGGGTGTCCTTGTCGCCGGACACCTCGCTCTCCTCGTGGGGCAGGCACGGATCGGGAATGCCGCAGGCGGCGAGCACGCCCCCGACGACCCGGCCCCATTCCGGGAAGGAGGTGAAGGGTGTCGGCCCCGGCGGACATCCCTCGCGCACCCAGTGGGCGACCAGCGCGGCCACGGCGGAAAGCAGGTCGGAGCGGTGTTCGCGGACCCAGCCCAGCACGCTCTCGTGCTTGTATCTGTGGCCGTTGACGTGCTCCGGGGTGAAGCGCAGGCGGATGCGGCGGCAGCGGCGCTCGATGTCGGGCTCCCAGGTGGCGTTGTTGGCCGAAAGCGAGAACTCGGTCTCGTTGCGCAGCACGATCGACTCGCTGGCGCGAAGCACCCGGTCCTCCCACCAGCCGGAATTGTCGGTGGCGGCCTCCAGCGAGGGGTAGCGGACGTGGCCCTTCATGTTGGCCAGGTGGAAGAAGCGCGCACCCTGCATGAGGGCGGAGGTGATCCGTTTGCGCATCTCGTCGTCGCAGTCCTTCGAAAGCGGGGCTCCGGTGACATTGCGCCCGGTGTAGAGGTTGTGGGCTACATCCGCGCAGGTGTCCTTGCCGCTGCCCTCGCGGTTGCCGTCGTAGATCCAGAGCGGAGTGCGCTTCCACCCCATCAGGCCCCGGCAGAACGGCGTGATCAGGCGTGCCAGGGCGTGGACGCGGGCCTGTTCGTCATGCCACCAGAACCCGCCGTTGGCGGCGGTGGCGAGCAGTTCACCGAAGATGAGACGCAGGGCCTCCTCGAAGCCCATCGTCCGGATCTTCGGCGAGTTCGGATTGAGCCACGTCTCGAAGCGGGGATCGTATCCGGGTTCCGGGTACACGAGCTTCCCGTCGTCTCCCAGTGTCGGGACCGGCACGTCGAGGATGCGGGTGATGTGCGGGAGGCGGCGCAGGAACTGGTCGTTTTCCGAGGTGATGCGGGCGTGCTGCTCGTTCATGCTGGTCGGCAGGAAGGTCTGGTCACCGGCGTCGTCCTTCTGGAGCACGCCGGTCTCGACGGTGCGTTCGATGGATGTGACCAACCGCAGCGGCTTCACGGCGCGCAGCATGTGGCCCGGGATCTCCCCCTTGCGGGTGGCCTTGCGCTGGAGCTTGATTTCCACGAGGGAGTCCCCGTGGGTGAAGAGGTCGAGAACCGGGGCGACCGCCGCTCCGAGTTCCGCGCCGAACTCGCTCTGGGTCCGGCCGATGGCTGGAAGCACGACCCTGGGGCGGCCGAGCCTGTTCTTCGTGCCGGTCTGCCAGACACGGATGTCGGCGCAGTGGGCGGCGATGATCCCCGGCTGCCGCTCCTCGCACCACTCGATGAACTCGCGCGCCCCCCGATCCTCGCAATGGGCATGAAGACAGCGGAAGGCCGGCATGGTTTCGGGCGCGTTGAAGATCACCGTGTCCGACCCCGGCTCACCCTTCGGCCTGTCGCTGTGCCGGTCGTGCCACGGGCAGCGCACCGACCATTTCGCGGCGTCCGGATCGATGCAGTCGCCGAGAATGCCCAGTTCGCGGGACACCTTCACCAGGTCGAGGGTGCGCAGGTCCTCCCGCCACTTCGCCCACCACGGTTTTTCCTTCGGCGGGCGGCCGCGTTTTCCCGTTTCGGGGGTTTCGAATCCGAACCATTGGCTGAGCCGCGCCCACGAGACTTCCGGGATCCGGCCGGTCACCTCCCAGGAGTAGGTGTGGCCGTTCTTGTGGACCGACGGCGAGAGGACGATGTTGAGCCCGTCCACATAGAGTTCGGCGGTGACCGCGTCATTGACCTGCACGCTCGGCGCCTTCTTCGCCCTGGCGATCTTCTCGGGCAGGTCGCGGCAGATGAAGACGAGGTGTGCCCCGCCGCCGGTGCGTTCACGCGGCACGCCGGCCAGCTCGGGTTTGTCGCCCAGCCACTTTTCGACCGAGGCCCCGTTGTCGGGTTTCGAGTCGAGGTCGATGTGGATGAAGGGGGCGCGGACGACGCAGCCGATGTTGTGGCTGGAGCCGTTGGCGAAATATCTGGTCAGGAAGTCGGGCGTGATCTCGGTGGCCCGGTGGTTGCGCCAGCCCTTGAGGATCGGCTTCTTGCCGCGCTCGTGATGATCGCCGCGATCCGGCGCGTTGAGCGGATGGACCGCCCAGCCGAGCACCTCGTGGTAGTATCGGGCGGCGGCCAGTCGGCCGAAGGATCCGATATCGTCGGGAATGAAGAATCCGGTGCCGTTTTCCGTGGCAGCAGGGCTCGGAATGGCAGCACGGAGCTTGCTGCCACCGCTGCTGCCACTTTCGGCACCGTTGCTGCCATTCGTGCTGCCACTTTCGATGCCTTTGCTGCCACTTTTCGGACCGCTGCTGCCATTCGTGCTGCCACATTTGGAACCGTTGCTGCCACTTTCGGTGCTCGTGCTGCCATCCCTGCTGCCACGTTCGGCCTCGTTGCTGCCACTCGCACCTCCATCTTCAGCACCGTTGCTGCCACATCCACCGTGCTGCCATCCTTCCTTCGACGATCGTCGGAAGATGGTTCGCTCGCTCACGCCGAACCGTGCCGCCACCTGACGCAACGATTCGCCGGACGATTCGTAGTGCCGCCGGATCCTCGGCCAGTCTGGGACGGCGTCTCCGTTCATTGGGCGGCGCTCCTTTCCAAATGAAGCCGGTAGGCTTGCTGGGCGGCGGCTGCCCGCTTGCTCCAGGCATAGCGCGGGTAACGGGGATCGTGCGCGAAGAGCGGCCAGCGCCAGGGCTCGGACGGGTGATCCGGTCCGCGCATGAAATCTGGGCCGCGGATCAGCCGCACGAGATCCGCTCCGCATTCGACGGTGAACTCGTCCGCGAGCAGGGAGAACTCATGAGGGTATGCAAGCGCCGGCCACGGTCCCGGAGTGCGGACACCGAGGGTGATGCGCCAGACACCCACGTCGGCAGAGTAGTCGCTGACGGCAAGGGCGATGCCCCGTTCGATCTCAAGCAATCCGTAGCGGCGGCGACCGGTTTCGATCCCGGCGGCGGCAAGCCCACGGCGAAGGGTTTCGACCAGATGGCGCTCGGCTGCCAGCACGGCGGATGTGGACAGGCGGTGGATGTTCATGGGATTCGTTTGGTGTGGAAGGCGAGCGCCCGCTCGGAAACGAACACGCCCTTCGGCCAGTCCTTGAGATGCAGACCGTCGAGCGTGCGGACGCGGGAAAGGGCGACGTAGGCCTGGCCCGGCTCGCGGGCGGCGCGGATGTCAATGAAGGCCTCGTCGAGCGTGAGCCCCTGGGCCTTGTGGATGGTCATCGCGTAGGCCAGACGCAGCGGAAACTGCTCGAACCAGGCGGCCCCCGGATCGCGGGAGTCGTAGCGCCAGCGGTAGCGCTCGACTTCGATCTGCTTGCCGTGGCTCTCGACGACGACCGACGAGGTGCCGATGGCGACGACCACGCCGGTCTGGCCGTTGACGAATCCGTCGTCGGGGCGGTTCACGGTGAACATGACGCGGGCCTTCGGCTTGAGGCGCAGCACGTCGGGCGTGAGCAGGTTCTTCTTGAGGAAGTCGATCTGGTGCTGCGGACCGTAGGTGACTGCCTCCCGCACCGATTCGGCACCGGGCAGCTCTCCGAGGCAGTAGTCGTTCCAGCGGTCGACCTGCGCGTTGTGGGTGAGCAGGCGGGTCAGGTCGCGGGACGGGAAGCTGACCACCCGCGGTTCCAGCAGGCGGCGCACGTCGCGATCGATCTCGCCGCGCCGGACTTTCGAGAGGGCGGCGGCGAACTCGGGATCGTCCTGCCGCATGATGCGGGTCAACTCGACGGTGCGGAATCCGGCCTCATCCCACGCGGGCGAGTCGAAGAACCAGTCGTAGGGCAGGCGCGGGTTGGTGCGCACCGGGGGCAGTTGGAGGGCGTCGCCGGTGCCGATTATCTGGATGCCGCCGAAGGGCCTGTCGTCCTCGCGGATGCGGCGGCAGTGGTAGTCGAGATAGCTGAAATGTTGTCCCGAGAGCATGCTGATCTCGTCGATCACCAGGCGGTTGCAGCGGCGCACCCGGTTGAATGCGGCGCGGGTGGACGGGCGGACCTCGCGGGTGAGCTGGGCAAAATACCGACCGAAATCCTCGCCCCGGCGCGGACCGAGCAGCATCCCGCACCAGCGATGGACGGTCATGCCGCCGACATTGAGCGCGGCCACTCCGGTCGAGGCGGCGACATCGGTATCGCGGTGGGAACCGGTGAAGCGCTCGATCTGGAAGCTCTTCCCGGTACCCGCCGGTCCGGTGAGAAACACGTTCCCTCCGGACGCGGCGAGGTCCTGGAACAAGTCGCCGGGGCTGCGCACCGCCACGCTGTGGGATCTCGGGCTCATGGCAGGAATCAGCGGGTGGCGGCGACGGCGGCGGGCGGATCCTCGTCGTCGTTCGGTGCGTCGCGAACCGGGCAGTAGTTCTTCTGCCAGACCCACAGGTCGCGGGCGGCGAGGAAGGCGCGGAAGAAGCCCGGCTTGTCCCCGTCATCCCAGACCTTCACCTCGACGGGCACGGGCTCGGTGGACCCGATGACCACCGACGCGATGGCCGCGTTCGCCAGCCCCTTGTCCTTCGAGGCCAGCGCCTGCCGGTAGGCTTCAAGCTGCAAGGGCCAGGTGTCGTGGAGGATCGGCTTGAAGTTGCCCGCCCTGTCGCGGCGGGTCTTCTGGGTCTTGAAGTCGATCACCGTCGGCCGCCCCGTGGAACGCAGCGTGGCTACCAGGTCCACCCGCCCCGCGTAACCCCATTCAAGGTGCGCGGTGGCAGTTTCGACCGAGTGGACCTGGGTCACCTCCGCGTCGAACCACTGGCGGGCCGGCTCGAAGAGGGCGGCGACCTCCTTGTCCTCGGGTACCCAGCCGCCCTGCGCGTAGGTCTCAATGGCGGCATGGATCGCGCTGCCGCGGTCGGCGGCGGAACGGACCTCGCCCGACATGTCGGTGATGACCCGCTTGGCAAAGGCGTCGAGCGGCTCGTCCGCCTCACGGGGCAGGGTCAGGGCCGCGAGGATCGCCTGTTCCTGCTTCCAGGCCTCCAGACCGGGCTTGGCGATCACGCCGAGCACGTTGGTGACGCTCGGGAAAAGCCCGAGCTTGCGGGCGTCGCGGAGGTTGGTGGGTCGCTGGCCCTTCCCGTCGGCACGCGCCACCTCGTGCAGCGGCGTGCCGTCCGGGAAATACCAGTGCGACGCGGATTCTCTGGGAACGATGACCATGGCCTCAGAAGGGTTCGTCGATTTCCTCGTCGAGTTCGGACGCCATCGCCTCGCTGGCCTGCTGGAGCGCGGCGATGAGGTCCCGGTCCGCCTTGAGCGGCTTCTCCTTCTCCAGGGCGACCGGAAGCCACTTGCCGAGCAGGGCCATCACCGCGTCCCGATCAAGATCGCCGAGATCGAGACCCTTGTGCTTGCCGACGTGGACCTTCGTCCGTCGCCAGTCGGGAGTGGAACCGCCGCCGGATGCCGGACGGAACTTGCCGTCCTCGTCCTGCTCGCGGTCTTCTATCCGCGTGTAATGGCCGCTGGGCGCGAGCGGGCTGTCGGACTTGTCCGGCCGCACCAGGCCGATGTTGGCGTAGGTGTTGCCGTTGTAGTCGTTGTGAACGATCGACAGCCGGGCGGTGCGCCCGATCAGGCTCTCGGTGTCGAACTCATCGAGCTCGGCGGCGGTCAGGTCACGCCCGAACCATTGCTTGAGGAAGGCACGCAGGGCGCTCTTCTCGTGCAGGCTCGGGGTGAAGTTCCGGGACCACACCAGGAACGGTCGGTCGTCGTCACGCAGCACGCCCGACTCGAAGACGAGCTTGAACACGTCCCGCTTGCCGAAGGAGGTCTCCTGGCTCTTGAGCGGGGTCACATCGACGCACACGGCGGTGCAGTCGGCTTCGGGGTGGGGCTCGAAGGTCGAGCCACTGGCTTTGTTGCTGATCTTCATGATCGTTGCAGTTTGTTGGTTGGATTGAGTTGGGTGCGAGCCGGTCGACTGGCCCCGCCCTCCGGTCCGGCCCGCTGGCACCGGAGGAGCGGGGAGATTCTTCAGGGCGAGCGGCGGCTGAACTGGCGCGGGTAGCGCTCGGCGATGCCCTCCTCGGAGCGCATCTCGGCGACCAGGAGCCGGTTCACCAGATCGCTCAACGACGTGTTGCGGGAGAAGGCGTAGCGCCTCGCCGCCTTGAGCGTGGGCACTTCCAGATAGAGGGTGACGTTGGTGCCTTTGCGGCCGGAGCGGGGTCTTGCCATGACTCAAGTAAGCGGATTGGGGCGAATTGCTGCCGCTATTATTACCACGGTAAAAACAAAGGCAAGATTCTCTTGCATGTCCGGTTTTTACACGTATAAAAACCGTGTGGCCCGTCCCCGAACCAACCCCGACAAGCACCGCAAGAACGTCGCGATCACCCTGGATCCCGACCTGCTTCTCCAGACCCGGGCGCTGGCGGCTTCCCGGGGCCGCTCGCTCTCCCAGCT
>Ga0100400_1001836_pt1 | contig 15099 bp, 12 predicted proteins | sample CryGeymeta201524_FD_80420 | JGI IMG/M metagenome (GOLD analysis project Ga0100400, IMG submission 80420) | Groundwater microbial communities from Crystal Geyser aquifers in Utah, USA - Crystal Geyser metaG 2015-24 | ecosystem: Environmental > Aquatic > Deep subsurface > Groundwater | place: USA... | reverse complement strand
TCGCCGCCATTCGTCTGGAACGGGCAAAACATAGTAACCGACCGCGACAGCAGTTATATTGTCACTTACAAAGACATTTCGGGAATGGATTCAACCCTTATCCTGAATGTAAACGTGATTCCGCTGATGCCGCCGGTAGCAATTGATACCCTGTTGTGCGAGGGAACGGCAACATTTACCTGGAACGGCCAGACCATATTTACTGACCGCGACAGTGTTTACCAGGCAACGCTGACCAGTTCGGGGGGTTGTGATTCGATAGTAACGCTGAATATTAAAATACTGCCAACTTCAGTTACGGTTATTGACTCAATCGTGGTGCAGGGCTCGCCAGTATTTGTCTGGAACGGCCAAACCATTCAGACCGACAATGACAGCATTTACCAGGTGGTACTGACCAATGTTGCAGGCTGCGATTCAACTGTAATCCTGAATGTGGATGTTACACCGCAACCAGCCATTGTTACCGATACCATTGCCATTTGCATCCAGGATGTTCCCGTGGTTTGGAATGGTAATGAATATAAGGCAGATGGTTTGTACAGTGATACCCTTACAACTGCTGCAGGCGCTGATTCTATCGTTCAGTTGCGACTGATTCTGATTCCTGAAATTAAACCGACATTCGACCAGCTTGGACCATATTGCCAGTTTGCCAAAGCTGATGCTTTACCACAGGTATCAAAAGAAGGTATCACCGGCACATGGACACAAACAGAAATAAATACTTCTAACCTGGGAAGTCAGCTAATTATATTTACACCCGATTACGGCCAGTGTGCAACCAGCGTGAACATGGAAATACAAATTACAACCAATATTACGCCGGCATTTGCAAGTATTGGCCCGTTCTGCGAAAACAGCGTGGCGCCGCCGCTGCCAACAATTTCACTGAATAATGTAACCGGAACGTGGAGTCCGTCAAGCATCAATACACAACTGGTGGGTAACAGAACCTTTACATTTACACCTGATCCGGGTCAATGTTCACCACCTGTACAAATTGATATTAAAATATTACCACTGGTAATACCTACATTTACTTCTTTGGGTACACTTTGCCAAAACAGCATCGCGCCTGAGCTGCCTTCAGTTTCAATGAATGGTGTTGACGGAACATGGGAACCGGCTGTAATATCAACAGGTGCTGCCGGAACGTTTACTTATTTATTCACACCTGTTGGAGCAAATTGCGCTGTACCGGTTACCATGACTATTTTGGTTACACCGGAAATTACCCCGGTATTTGTTCAGATTGGTCCGCTTTGTCAAAACACTGTGCCACCTGCGCTTCCTTCTATTTCAACTAATAGCATTACCGGAACATGGAACCCGGCAGTTATTGATACAAAAGTTGCAGGAACGTTTACATTCATATTCACTCCTGATGCCGGACAATGCGCTGTTCCGGATACTATGGCTATTGAAGTTACTCCGGAAGTTACTCCTGTGTTTGCTGCAATGGGGCCATTCTGCCTGAACAGCATCGCACCGGCGCTTCCTTTGGTTTCTGAAAATGGAATCAGCGGAACCTGGAGCCCTGCAGTAATTAATACTACGGTGATTGGTTTTGCAAATTATACATTTACACCCGATCCCGGACTGTGTGCTGCTGCCACCACCATCCGTATTGAAATAACCGACCAGATTAAGCCTGTATTTGCTGCAATCGGGCCATATTGCCAGTTCAGTGTTGCATCTGCTTTACCTTCAGTTTCTCAAAATGGAATTACCGGTAAATGGTTGCCCGATACAATTCTGACTACTATTGCCGGAACAGTATCGCTGAAATTCATTCCTGATCCTGATCAATGTGCTGCAGAAATTACAGTACCAGTGGTAATCCTACCTGAAATAACTCCTGTATTTGTCCAGTTGGGCCCATTGTGCCAGAATACAACTGCTCCTGTTTTGCCATCGATTTCTTCCAATGGAATTACGGGTAGCTGGAGTCCGGCATTAATCGATACCAAAGTTGACGGGGCTTTTGATTATATATTTACTCCGGATGCAGGACAGTGCGCAGTACCCGATACCATGAACATTGTTATTAATCCTGAAGTAAAACCTGTGTTTGCACAAATTGGCCCGCTTTGCCAGTTTAGCGCTGCACCTGCACTTCCGCTGGTTTCGTCAAATGGAATCAAGGGAACCTGGAGCCCTGCTGTAATTAATACCAGTGCTGATGGAATATTTACTTTCATATTCACACCTGTAGCCGGGGAATGTGCAATTCCGGATACCATGACAATTGAAATTACACCTGAAATTACACCTGTGTTTGCACAAATAGGTCCGCTTTGTCAAAACAGCATTGCACCCGCTCTTCCTCTGGTTTCTGAAAACGGAATTACCGGTACCTGGAGTCCGGCGGTTATCAATACAAAAGTTGAGGGTACATTTACTTTCACCTTCACACCTGCACCGGTATATTGCGCGGTTCCGGTTACCATGGATATTGTTATTACTGAAGAAATTACCCCGGTATTTGAAGCATTTGACCCGATTTGTCCATTCAGCGTTGCACCGTTGCTTCCTTCGGTTTCAACCAATGGAATTAAGGGAACCTGGGAACCGGCAGTGATTGACACTGATAAACAGGGCATATTTACCTTCACCTTTACTCCCGATTCAGGACTGTGTGCTACTAAAACTACCGTTGAAATTGAAATTACGGACGAAATACCACCAGTTGCCATTTCCCAAAATATCACCGTTTACCTCGATGCGGATGGAAAAGCATCGATTACCACTGCGCAAATTGACAACGGATCTTACGATAATTGCGAACTCGACACGTTGTACCTGTCGCGTTATGATTTTGGGTGTGATGATGTTGGTGCAAACCCGGTTACCCTTACGGCGATTGATAGGGTTGGATTAGTTGGAACAGATGAGGCAATCGTGACAGTACTCGATACCATCAGTCCGGTTGTAATATGCCGCGGCCCGTTTGAGATTCAGCTCGATGAAAATGCCGAATATAAGTTGACCGTAGCCGAAGTTTTAGAATCAGTTGATGACAATTGCAAAAAGATTGATACGATGTATGTTTTCCCGCATGAACTGGATTGCTACCATATTGGGCTGACCACAATTACGCTGATGGTAACAGATGTGAATGGAAACAGTTCGTATTGCCAGACAGAAGTAATGATTTACGGTAACCGGCCGCCAACTGTTTTGGACGACAGTGCCAGAACATTGGAAAATACTCCGGTTGTTATTGATATCATTGAAAATGATTATGATGAAAAAACATCAATCGACATCTCGACACTGGCCATTTCAATAAAACCGCGTTACGGAACGGTTTCAATAAATCCGGTTAGTGGTGATTTAACTTATACGCCAAATAAGAATTTCTCGGGTGTTGATGTTCTGCAATACCGCATTTGCGATGACGGAATTCCGTGTGAGCCCGAATGTGGTGCCGCTTATGTTTATATCGTTGTTGAACCGGTTAACGATAAGCCAGAGGCTAATGATGATTATTATTTTGCCGGTTGTTATTCGATTGTCGGGAATGTGCTTGACAATGACACCGATCCTGACGGAACAGACAATCTGTATATCAATACCACTACTTTGGTTCCGCCAAATCACGGTGAATTAATCATCGATCCGGATGGAATGATTAGCTATTTCCCGAACGAGGGCTATATAGGCATCGACAGTTTCCAGTATGTGATTTGCGACAATGGAATACCGTCGCTGTGCGACAGCGCCTGGGTATATATCGAAGTTGACTGTTCTCAGGAAACCCGGGAACCGCTGGATTGCGAACTGTTTATTCCTGAAGGATTCTCGCCAAATCAGGATGGAATACACGACTTCTTCCGGATTATGTGTATCCACAATTATCCGGATGCCAAACTGATGATATTTAACCGCAACGGCGATTTACTGTGGCAAAAGCAAAACTATGGTAACTACGATGTGTGGGGCGACCAGTATAATGCATGGTGGTGGGGAACTTCTGTTCTGAGCAAATATGATATTGGCCGACAAATGATTAACGGAGAACCAAAACTAAAAGTGGGCAACTATATCTATGTTTTGGAATTGGGCAACGGAGGAATTAAAAATGGTACGGTGATGATTTCGTATTAAAAACAGATTTCAATTTGAAAAGATAAAAGTTACAGGTTAATCAGAAAGTATTAAACAACAGTATAAAGAAAGAATAACAGTTGTAAAAATAAGAAACCGGCAAAATCAATGATTTGCCGGTTTCTGTGGGTTGTACTGGATTCGAACCAGTGACCCCTACCCTGTCAAGGTAATGCTCTAAACCAACTGAGCTAACAACCCTCTCGCGGACAAAAATAATAAAAACGAAAAAAGGCACTGTAAAAGTGCCTTTTAATTTATTATTCTGTTCAAGAAAATTTTCAAATAAAGAATTTCAACAAAAATAAAACGGCCAATACTACAGTCACTATCGTAATATCTTTGAATTTACCTGTTAATAATTTTAAAAGTACATACGTAAGTACGCCAAACAGGATTCCTTCAGAAATTGAGTAGGTTAATGGCATCATAATAATGGTCAGGAATGCCGGAATTGACTCCGTAAAATCATCGAAATTGATATTTTTTACCGGGGTCATCATCATTGCTCCAACCAATATCAAAGCAGGCGCGGTTGCAGCACCCGGAATCATCAGGAATATGGGGGAGAGGAATAAAGCCAGAAGAAAAAGACCAGCTACTGTTAACGAGGTTAATCCTGTGCGGCCACCTTCGCTAACCCCCGCAGCGCTTTCAACATAAGTTGTAACGGTAGATGTTCCCAGCATTGCGCCAACTGTTGTTCCAACGGCATCGGCCATTAAAGCCTGTTTAACGCGTGGCACCCGTCCTTGTTTATCCAACATATTTGCTTTCGACGAAACACCGATTAGGGTCCCCACAGTATCAAACATATCCACAAACAGAAAAGTAAAAACAACCAGCAGCATATCCATGGTCAGGATTTGTGTCCATTCGAATTTCAGAAAAATCGGACTTAATGACGGGGGGGTAAGATCGAAGTTAGATGGCAGATGCGATACTCCGGCAGGAAGACCAATAATTGCACCGATAAGAATCCCGTATAAAAGGGCGCCTTTCACTTTCAGGGCAAGTAAAACGCCTGTAATCACCAGCGTTACCAGCGCAACTGCGGCTCCTGCATTTTCGGTTAAATTGGTAATATCGCCAAGGGTTACAAAAGTTGCAGGATTACTAACAATAATGCCGGCATTTTTTAATCCGATGAAAGCAATAAACAATCCGATACCGACTGAAATAGCATGTTTCATATTCATGGGAATCGAATTCACAATCATTTCGCGAATGTTAAACGCGGTAAGTACAATAAAAATCAATCCTTCGATAAATACCGCAGTAAGTGCAAACTGCCAGCTATGGCCCATTCCCAAAACTACAGTAAAGGCGAAAAAAGCGTTCAATCCCATACCCGGCGCCAGCGCAAAAGGTAATTTGGCATAAAGCGCCATTACGAGGGTAGCAACCAGCGCTGACAAAGCAGTAGCTGTAAATACAGCGCCTTTGTCCATTCCTGTGGCGCTAAGTATATCGGGATTAACCGCCAGAATATAGGCCATGGTCATAAACGTGGTTAACCCGGCCAGAATCTCAGTTCTTACGGTTGTTTTGTTTTGTTTCAGGTTGAAAAATTTTTCTAACATAGTTTTAGTTTTATAATGTCCATTTCAAAGCAATTGTTGGTTTTACCCCAAATTCATTTTTATCAAAGTTGCTACTCAATTCAATCTCAGTACCTATCGAAAAATTCTTTGCAAAGTTGTACCATATTTGTGGCTCCGACAAGAAACGGAAATCAGTTTTTTCTAATTTGTTTCCTTGAGCATCAAACCAAACGTCCATTTCCTCTTTCCAAAAATCGGCAAAACCTAAAAAGCTAATTTTTCCTTTCAGCATTTGAAGGGTCCAAACAGCCGTTAACTGAAATGAAGCATTTTCCTTGTCCTGAATATATTTATAATTCGCCTGTAAAGTCAAAATCTTTGAAAAATCTGCGGAAGCCCATGTACGTTCAATACCGGCCAGATAATCGTTTTCTATCGGGATAAAAGGCGTTTCATCACCATCTAATTTAAAAACACCACCATTGTACTCAACCCGGGGCATAAATTTTTGGTTTTCATTCCATTGAAAAGCCCTCGCAATTTCCCAGTAAGCTAAAGAAAGGCCGTTGTTTATGTTACGTGCATCCGAACTGTAATCCATGTCGATAAAAAAGAAGGTAGATCCATATTTGTCGGGTTTAAACATTTCAACCGTTGAGGTGAACAATTTTCTGTTTTCCCCAAAGTCATAATGAAGTTGAATGTTTTGAGCTCGTGAGACATAACCAAAGGCAGCAATTGCTAATAGAAGCAGGATTTTTTTCATAAAATTTAATTTTAAAGTTTAGCCGCCAAAAATAGATATTCCGTTCAATTATGCGAAGTGGGTGTTCAAAGAATGTTTTAGAATGTTTATAAATTGCTTTAATAAATTATTTAAACAGGTCGGAGTTAGTGCCGGTATTTAAAAACAATAGGGTTAAAAGGTTGTTGTTTTGCCGCCATATTAAGAGCCAGTCGGTTTTTATGTGACACTCCCAGCAACAGGTATATTTGCCTAAAAGTTTATGCGGTTTGTATTTATCGGGGAGTTTGCCGGTTTCCTGGAGAATTAGCATAACTTCTTTTTAAAGTGCAATATTGAAACCTCTGCTTTGACACTTTAAAACATCTTTTTCGAAGCGGTTTGTAGTTTGAATGAAATACATTTTCAGGATATTTTTTAAAAAAAATCATCAACACTTTTGTATTTATTAATTTTTCCTTCCTGCGCCTCTTTTAATGATTTATCTAAAGCCGGAATAGTTTCGGAAGTTTCAAAAATTCCTAAAGACAACATAAAATCAATAGCCTTTTTTGCCTTTGGGTTATTGGCGTTGTATTTTAATGTAATTGTAGCCATATCGGATTTTTTTAATATGTGATTGTAAAAATACATGAAATTTTTAAAAATGAAGTTGTCAAAAGTCCTTAATTTAATGGTTGTTTGTATGACCCGGCGTATTCTGCGACTTCCGATCCCGTTTGGGTGTCGCGGATTTTATCCGCGATTTTTTAAGGCTGTTGGAAACCGCCGCATATACTCTATCAGCGGTTTCAAACCGCTGCACCCGGACGGCAGGTGCAATCCGCCGCACCCGATATTACGTAAACATTAAACAACTTCTGTTTATAAATTGCTATATTGACCCCGGAAATTAATGATATCTGAAAAATGAAAAACATCAATCGCAGAAATTTTATTCAGAAGAGTTCGATGGGTTTGGCCGGAACTTTTGCTGCCGCTTCGGGGCTGATAAACCTGAGTTTTATTCCGGCATCGGGAGCAATGATTGATACGGTTCAACTGGGAGAAACGGGGATGAATGTTCCCCGTTTGGCGCTTGGTACTGGTTCTTACGGCTGGAAAAAAACATCGGCACAAAAGAAAATGGGCGCAGATAAATTTATTCAAATGGCCCAACATGCCTACGACCGCGGAGTGAGGTTTTTCGAAACTGCCGATATGTATGGCACACACGAATTTGTGGGCAAAGCCATGAAAAAAGTGGGCCGCGAAAACGTTACACTACTCAGCAAAATAATGGTGTACGAACACCAGGACTGGTACAAACCTGAACCGTTCCAGAAAAGTATCGACCGCTTCAGGAAAGAACTTGACACGGATTATATTGATATTCTGCTTTTGCACTGCATGGTAAACAGCGAGTGGCCCGATGAGTACAAACGTTACATGGACGAGTACAGCGAAGCCAAACAAAAAGGCATTATTAAACAGGTCGGTTTGTCGTGCCACGATTTTGGGGCCATGAAAATTGCCGCCGAAAATCCCTGGGCTGATATTTTGCTGGCGCGGATTAATTACGACGGCGCCAAAATGGACGGAAAACCGCAGGATGTTATGCCCGTTTTAAAAAGAGCAAAGGAGAACGGAAAAGGTGTAATTGGAATGAAAATTTTTGGTTGCGGCGATTTAACCGGTGAGGAACAACGCCAAAAATCGCTCGAATATGTGATTAAAAGCAAAAACGTGGATTGCATGACTATTGGTATGGATAGCATTGAACAGGTTGACGATAACATTGAAAGAATAATGAAACTAACAAGTTTATAATCAAAAACCCCGGTCAGGACGGACCGGGGCGTATTTTTTAAATCGGGAAGATAAAAAATGAATGTAATCAGTGTTGTCCGGTTAAAAAGTAATTTAAAGATGAGATTCTTCACTTCATTTCATTACGTTCAGAATGACAGCAAGTTAGGTTGGTACGGGCATTTGGGAGGGTTGGTTTTGCGGCGAAGCCGCAAAACCAACCCTCCCAAATGCGAAAGTATCCAAGAACCTGTCAATCTGATGCGGAGCGAGGATTCTCATAAAATTAACCGGCCAGTATTGTCTTAGAATTATAAAAAAGTAACCCCATTGTATTTGAGTTTTATAAATTATTATCCAAAGCCTCGTTTAAAAATCGGTTAACGGGGTATAATGTTTGAAATGATTCCACCAATTTTGCGATATAATTATCATTTAAAACTTCCGTTTGGGTAAACTGTCTCATAAAAGCATACGATTTGTAACGCAACAAATCAATAAATTCGTGATCGGGCGAAAATCCTTTAGGGGCTGTTTTCAATTTATCATCCATCATTTCGGGATATGCTTTTTTAAAGTTTTTATGATTTGTCAGCGATAAAAACTCCTCCCCGTTTTCGGCCATATACTCGCGAATGGCTTTTAGCGGTTCAGCAGCAGGCATGTAAATTCCGCCGCCTGCGAAACTTCCGGCCGGGTCGATGTGAAAATAATAACCGGCATACACACTTTTCCGGCCCCCTTTGGCCATAAAACTTCCGAAGTTGGTTTTGTAAGGCCGCTTATCATGCGAAAACCGCACATCCCTGAAAATGCGGAAAAGACAATCTTTTGGGTCAAGCAACGGAATTTCAGGATCAAATTTTCTGATTTCGTTAATGACAACTTCGGTTAAAAACAACGCTTTTTTGCGGCTTTCATCATACCGGGTTTTGTTTTCCTGAAACCATTCGCGGTTGTTGTTTTCTGACAGATCCTGAAGAAACCGGATAACCTGGTTCATAGCTGAAATTTTTTAAAGTATTTTTACCATTCGAATTAAAAACACCGTAGAAATGAAAAAGTTTGCATTAATAGTGGCGGGAGGCAGCGGCAACCGGATGAATAACGCTGTGCCAAAGCAATTTATCGAAATTAATGGCCGCCCTGTTTTGATGCACACTTTCGATGCTTTTATCAATTTCGATTCAAAATTAGAATTTATTCTTGTGCTTCCGAAAGATCAGATAACGTTTTGGGATGCGTTGTGCCAAAAACATCAGTTTAAAACTGAATATAAAATTGCTTTTGGTGGTGAAACACGATTTCAATCTGTAAAAAATGGTTTGGATTTAATTTCCGATGATGGAATTGTTTTTATACACGATGGTGTCCGGCCGCTCGTATCGGCAAAAACACTGCAAAATTGCCTCGATACTGCCATTGAAAAAGGTAACGCACTTCCGGTAATTCCAGTTACCGAATCGGTACGTTTTGCCAATGGTTCAGGTAATCAGCCGGTTGACCGTTCGAAATACTTTTTGGTGCAAACCCCGCAGACATTTCAAACCCGGTTAATTAAAAATGCCTACCGGTTGGCTAAAACTGATGCGTTCACCGATGATGCTACGGTTCTGGAAAGCCGGGGAGAAACCATTCATTTAGTTGAAGGTAACCGTGAAAATATTAAAATAACCTATCCCGAAGATTTGGTTTTTGCCAGGTTATTTCTTCCCCGGCAATAAAAAAAAGCCCTTTTAATGGAAAATATTCGCCATTCACCGATTTTTTTTGCGGAAACTATTTCAGTTCCGATAGTTTTGCAGTGCATTGAAAACAAACATTGTATTGGTTTGTTAAGCTATGATAAACTTTGGAAACCCTGTAAGTTTCCAAGGCTCAAAAATATCACGATAAAAGATTTAATGGAAGACAGAAAAGAATACATATTAAAGAAAGCCGGGGAATTATATTTTAAATTCGGCATTAAGAGTGTTACCATGGATGATGTGGCCAGTGAGCTTGGATTCTCGAAAAAAACACTTTACCAGCATTTTAAAGACAAGGCTGATTTGATTTCGCAGGTAATTGATTATTACATTAAAAATCCGCAATTCAGTTTAAACAACGTTGAACACGGGAATTCCATCGATGGATATTTTGCATTTCGCTCTCACATTATTTACGTGCTGAAATATTTTCACAACACCATTGAATTCGACCTGAAAAAACTTTACCCCAAATTATACCGGAAAGTACATAAAATGAAGCGCGAAAGAATTTTCAGCAATACGGTTGAAAACCTCAATGACGGAATTAGCCAGGGTTGGTACCGCAGCGATTTGGATGTGGAGGTAATAGCCAAACTCCAGGTTGGGCGGATGCTGTTAACCTTAAACCCTGAAAACGGGATTTTTACTGAAAGGGAAGTTTCAGGCATTGAACTGTTTGACAAAGTGATTGACTACCACATGCACGCGGTTTGTACCGAAAAAGGAATAAATTATTACAAGCAACAATTAAACAAGATTAAAAATGATGTTCAAAATTAAATTGGCGCTGTTAGCTGCGTTTCTGGGTTATGCCATAAACCCGAAAGCACAGGAGGTTACCAGTTCGTTTTCGCTGAATGAAGCAATTGAATTTGCCATGGAAAACGCTTATGTTTTGCATAACACAAAGCAAGACATCGCAATTGCACAAAAAAAGGTTTGGGAAACCATTTCTATAGGGTTACCCCAGGTTTCGGGAACTGCAAATTACAATGCGTTTTTAAACTTGCCGGTTTCGCTTCTTCCTGGTGAGTTTTTTGGGGGAGAACCCGGAACTTACATCCCGGTTAAATTTGGGCAGGATTTTAATTCCGACTTTGGATTTTCAGTTTCTCAACTGATTTTCGACGGGTCGTATATCATTGGCCTTGGCTCGGTTCAACTTTATGTAAACCTTTCGAAACAGCAGCACGAAAAAACCGCAATCGACATTCGCGAAGCAGTTACCCGGGCTTATTACATGGTTTTAGTCGGAATGAAATATAAGCAAGCAATGGATGAAGATTTGGAAAATGTTAAAAAGCTCTGCAACGAAACAAAAATTCTTTATGAAAATGGTTTCCGCGAAGAACAGGATGTTGACCAGATTAAATTATTGCTGCGAAATTCAGAAAATGAAGTACTGAAAGCAGAACGTGAAATCACCATTTCGAAAGTGGTTTTAAAATATACTATGGGATTCAATCTGGATACTGAGATTGCTTTGAATGATAACATCGAAAAATTTTTAGCCCCGCTTATTGCCGCTCCTAACAAACTCCAGTTCGATTTTAACCAGCATATCGATTATCGTTTGGCAACTTCAAATTTTCAGGTTTCACAAAAACTGGTGGGTATCGAGAAAGTAGCTTATCTTCCTAAATTAAGCGGGTTTTACAATTATTCCAAAAGCGCTTACAGTAACGATGCCAATGTATTTTCCTCAAAAACAGCGTGGTACCCCTCATCACTGGTTGGCCTTCAGTTAACAATGAGCATTTTTAATTCAGGCCAAAAACGGTCGAAAGTGCAACAAGCACGAATTGAGGTCGAAAAGGCGGAAGTACTCCGGAACCTCACCGAACAAACTCTTCAAAAAGATTACCTGACTGCCGTTGCACAAATGGAATCGGCGCTGGAAAGTTTCGACAACGATAGTGAAAATCGCGAACTGGCGGAAAAGATAAGGCAAAAAACAAAAATTAAATTTGATAACGGAATCAGCACCAGCACCGAGCTTTCGCAAATTGAAACGCAGTATATCAATGCTTACCGGGCATTGGTTACCTCTACTTTGCAACTGTTGCAGTCCGATTTATATCTGAAAAAAGCCACCGGAAATTTGTAATTAAAAACAGAAAAACAGAAATACAATGAAAAAGATTTTAATGGTATTAACCGCAGCAATTATTATTGCAGGCTGCAGCTCACAATCTGCAAACGACGAACAAGCCAAACGGAAACAACTTGAACAGTACAAGCAGCAAATGCAGGCGCTGAAAGATCAAATTGATTTACTTGAGGCCGATTTAAAAACCACGGAAAAAGAAAAAGTAGTGAATGTGAGGGTGATGGAAATTAAACAGAAACCCTTTGAACATTTTATTGAAGTAACCGGAAACGTGGAAGCCGAATACAATATGGATGTCAGCCCTGAATCGGCAGGGGTAATTTCAGAAGTTTTTGTTACAGAAGGCCAAACCGTTCAGAAAGGTTTTGTGATGGCCCGACTGAATACCGATGTTCTTGAACGTAATATTGATGAGTTAAAAATACAACTCGACCTGGCAACCACTACTTACACCCGGCAAAAAAATCTTTGGGGACAAAACATCGGGTCAGAAATGCAGTTGCTCCAGGCGAAAAACAATATGGAAAGCCTCGAAAAAAGGATAGAATCATTCGAAACCCAAATTGCAATGTCTGAAGTTAAATCGCCTGTAAGCGGGGTTGTCGATGTGGTTTACCAGAAAAAAGGACACATCGGAAGTCCGCAAACTCCATTTGCCAAGGTGGTCAACATCAGCGAAATAAAAGTTTATGCCGATATTTCTGAGTCGTACATTACTGCAATTAAAAATGGCGACCTGGTAAAAGTATTTTTCCCGGCGTTAGACAGCGAAGTTGATGCTCCAATCAGGCAAATCGGTAAAACCATCGACCCAAACAACCGCACTTTCAGGGTGAGGATGAACCTGAGTAACCCCACCCAAATGATTAAGCCAAACCTGGCTTCGGTGGTTAAAATCCGCGATTATTACAACGAAAATGCAATTGTTATTCCTTCGCTTCTGATAAAGAAAGATTTCAAAGGCGACTACACCTACATTGCCGAAAATGTGGACGGTAAAAACACTGCCCGAAAAGTGTATGTTAAACCGGGAGTAACCCAGAATAACATGACCGAGGTAGCCGAAGGTTTGCAGGCCGGCGTAAAAATTATTTCCGAAGGGTTCAACCAGATTTCTGACGGAACCATTGTTATGTTTTAACCAGGAAACGCTTAAAAGAACAGGAAAATGACAAAGGAAAAAGAGTTTAATGTGGACCAGGTTACCCGAAAGTTCAAGCCCACTTTTCTGGCATTAAATAACAAAACCACGGTTTACATATTTACCGCGCTGATGATATTTTTTGGCATATTTTCATACAACAAGATGCCCCGCGAGGCAATGCCCGAGATTGTAATTCCATACATTTTTATTCAAACCATTTATCCCGGAAATTCACCCGTTGATATCGAAAATCTGATAACCCGACCTATTGAACAGGAATTGAAGGGGTTAAAAGGGGTTAAAAAAGTATCCTCTTCCTCCTACCAGGATGTGAGTACTATTGTTGTAGAATACAACACCAATTACACCATCAAACAGGCGCTCCAGGATACCAAAGACCGGGTTGACAAAGCCAAATCGGACTTGCCCGGTGATTTGGAATCCGATCCGTTGGTAATGGACATTGATTTGTCGGAATTCCCGATTATGAATGTGAACATTTCCGGCGATTTCAGCATGGACGACCTTAAAAAATATGCTGAAATTCTTCAGGATGAGTTCGAGGGTTTAAATGAAGTTTCGGAAGCCAACATTCGTGGAGTTGAAGAAAGAGAAATTCAGATTAATGTTGATCCCTACAAACTCGATGCGATTGGATTAACATTCGAAGATATAGCCCTTGCCATCCGGACTGAAAACATAACTATGGGTGCCGGCGAATTTACTGCCGACCAGGCCAGGCGTATCATCCGCACCGAAGCAAACTATAAAAATATCAGCGAAATAGAGAATACAATCATCAAGGTAAACAACGGCAAACCGGTTTACATCCGCAATGTGGCCACCGTTCTCGACGATTACAAGGAGAAATCGACTGTTGCACGTTTAAACAACAAACCCGTTGTAACACTTTCGGTTACAAAAAAATCGGGCGAAAACATCCTGGCTGCATCATCCAATGTACTCCGGGCGATTGACGAACAAAAGGAAAAAGGGTACATTCCCCGAAATCTCGAAGTTATTGTTACCGATGATATGACCCCGTACATCCAGGACACCATTTCCAATTTGGAAAACAGCATTATTCTGGCCATGATTTTGGTAACTTTTATACTGTTTCTTTTCCTGGGTTTCCGGAACGCCCTTTTTTCAGGATTGGCTATTCCCCTTTCCATGTTTCTGTCGTTTGTAATATTGCAGCAAAGTGGTATAACCCTAAATTCGATGGTACTGTACGCCTTAATACTGGCACTTGGTATGCTGGTTGACAACGGGATTGTTGTTGTTGAAAATGTTTACCGGTTGTATTGTCACGGTTATTCCTTGCTTTCAGCAACCAAACGGGGTGTGAGCGAAATCGCAATTCCCATCATTGCATCTACATTAACCACGCTCGCTGCCTTTTTCCCGCTGCTGTTGTGGGAAGGCGTGGTTGGCCAGTTTATGGCCATTTTGCCCAAAACATTTATTGTTGTTTTGGCCTCGTCGCTTTTTGTGGCATTGATACTTACCCCTCCTTTTATTGCATCATACATGAAAATCGATGATATCAACAGTAAAATCGACTGGAAAAAATCTTTGAAAAAAGCCGGAATATTTGCCGTAATTGCCATTCTTTTTTACGTGGCCAAAATTTATTTACTGGGTAATATTTTAATGACCATCGCACTGCTGTTTGTTTTAAACTTTCTGGTATTAAGACCTTTAGCGCGTTGGTTTCAAAACAAATTCCTGGTTTGGCTCGAAAATATTTATACCCGCCAGTTGCGTCATGCGCTCTCCGGGTACTGGCCTTTGGCCTATTTTGGAGGCACCATTTTACTGATGATTTTTTCGATTGCATTCTATTTTGGCAGTAACCCCAAAGTTGTATTCTTCCCCGAAACCGACCCGCAAACCATCTA
>Ga0100400_1001795_pt1 | contig 15277 bp, 17 predicted proteins | sample CryGeymeta201524_FD_80420 | JGI IMG/M metagenome (GOLD analysis project Ga0100400, IMG submission 80420) | Groundwater microbial communities from Crystal Geyser aquifers in Utah, USA - Crystal Geyser metaG 2015-24 | ecosystem: Environmental > Aquatic > Deep subsurface > Groundwater | place: USA... | reverse complement strand
CCTGACAGCCATGTTTTTTATCGCAAAAGCAACATCATTGTAGTTTCTTGCATTAAAAAATTTTAATTGAAATGGGAGTTTTCTCTGGTCAATCATTTGTATAACATTTTTTTCCATCCAGACCGCTCTAATGTTGATTGTTTTGCTGTTTATTTTCACTTTCATAAGATGTGATTTGTTTTGAGTGTTTTAACCTTTGCCATGAATGAGTCTGTTTTAAGAATTTAGAGTAAGTTCGCAAGTTTTTTTATGTCTTTGTTTGCAATATGTGTATAAATTTGAGTTGTTTTCAGATCTTTATGACCTAAAAGGCTTTGAATGTACCTTATGTCCGCCAGCCGTTAAATTAAATTATTACTCGGCAGACGCTGAAATTTATTAGGGCAGGAAATAGAAACATTCATATATAAGGGATTATATATTGATTATAGGGTGATATAATGGGTGAAGCCACAACGATTCAGCTTGACAGATCAATTGTTAATGCTTTAAAAGCAGTAAAAGAATATCCCAGACAAACATATAATGAATTAATTAAACATATGGTTCAGGTATTCAAAAGTGTGAAAAAAAGAAACCAATATGATGAATTTCTACATAAGGTACAGCAGGCTAAGATGAAAGAATTATGGGGCAGCAAAGAAGACGAGGCTTGGGAAGATGCCTAAACCAGGAGATGTTGTTTTAACCAGGGTTCAATTTACAGATACCTTTGAGGTTAAGAAAAGACCTGTTTTGGTGTTGTTTGAGGAATATGATAACGTTGTTGTAGCTGGCATAACGAGTAATCTAAAAATGAAGGGAATACCACTCACTAAAAAAGAAGGTGCTGTAAAAGATAGTGTTATAAAACTAAACTATATTTTTACTGTTTCCAAAATTATGGTTGAAAAGACACTATTTCATTTGTCTGAAGAGAAAAAGAAAATGGTTTTTGATGAATTAATCAGTAAATTGAAATATCTCTCTTAATTCTCAGCCTTTCCCAATGAATTTATATATTCACAACCCCATATAAAAAATGGTGATTAATATGGACTGGGGAATGAAAAACAGGGTTTCAAGAATAATAAAAAAAGACGGACACACAGTCATGCTTGCTGTTGACCACGGGTACTTCATGGGTCCAACAACAGGACTTGAAAACTTAGGGAAAATGGTGAACCCTCTGCTCAAGTATGTGGATACACTGATGCTTACAAGAGGCGCACTCAGGAATTATATACCGCCTGAGAATGATATTCCAATAGTCCTAAGGGTTTCAGGGGGAACAAGCATAATAGGAAAGGAATTACTGCATGAGGGCATTACGGTTTCCATGGAGGATGCAGTACGCCTTAATGTTTCAGGTGTTGCGTTCTCAATAATGGTCGGCGCTGATTTTGAGCGTGATACATTGCTCGATTTTACCAAGGTTGTGGATGAGGCAGAAAGATATGGGATACCTGTTCTTGCAGTGACAGCTGTTGGAAAGGAAATGAAAAAGGACTCAAAATATCTTGCGCTTGCATCAAGAATGGCTGCTGAGCTTGGAGCAAGAATAGTGAAAACATATTACTGTGAGGATTTTGAGAAGGTTGTTGATACATGTCCTGTTCCAGTTGTTATCGCAGGAGGAAAGAAAACATCAGAAAAGGATGCATTGAAAATGGCTTATGATGCAATACAGGCTGGCGCATCTGGTGTTGACATGGGAAGAAACATTTTCCAGTCAGACAATCCTGCTGCAATGATAAAAGCTGTAAGGGCAATAGTTCATAAGAAGGCAACGCCTGATGAGGCGCATGCGGTGTTTGAGAAAGGGTAAGGGTGAAAATGAGTAAATAGTTCGGATATAACACCGAAATGGAATGATATACGAACTAAGTTCGTATATAAGGAGTTAAGTGAAATCGTGGACGGGGATATCAGATGGGAAAACGATTGATTATCTCTCCTTTTGTCTAAAAAATTCTGCGACAGTGACCTTTATATACTTCCTCACCTATGCGGATAATATGAGGCAACGAGGCAGACCCAAATGTCTCAGACGCATAGAGTTTGATCCCAACATTACCTACTTTAAACCGAGGGGTATACCTATATCAGATCTTGATGTAACAATTCTTACTCTTGAAGAACTCGAAACACTACGACTGGTAGACCTTAACGGCTTGGAACAGGAACAAGCCGCTCAAAAAATGGGAATCTCCCGAAGAGCATTTTGGGATGAACTTCAAAAGGCACGAAAAAAAGTCGCTGATGCACTCGTAAACGGAAAAGCGATAGAAATCAAAGGAGGTAATTATGTGATGGCGGAGAAACGAAAATTCAAATGTTATGAGTGCCAGCATGAGTGGAAAGAACCTTATGGAACAGGAAGACCACAGAAGTGCCCCAATTGTGCGAGTATGAACATACATAGGCATCCTGAAGATAGAGATTATGGGAAAGCAGGACATGGCGGCAGAGGAAGATGTTTAAGGGGTGGACAGAAAATGCCTCAAGGTGAGGACAATGACCAATGAAAGTTGCACCATGGCAAACAGTGACATCAAAAAAACCAATGAAAAAGTGAAGATTGTAAATAACTTAGAGTATGTTAAACATAAAATTGTAGTAATGAGCGGAAAGGGTGGCGTTGGCAAAAGTACCGTTGCTGCAAATCTTGCATTAGCTCTTTCGATGAATGGTGCCGAAGTTGGACTTTTGGACGTCGATATTCACGGACCCACCATTCCAAAAATGTTAGGAATTGAAAATGAACGACCATATCCAACAGATTCAGGTATAAGTCCTGTAATTGTACCACCACATTTAAGAGTAATGTCTATTGGTTTTTTCCTCTCTGATAAAGATTCTCCAGTTATATGGCGTGGTCCTCTAAAGATGGGAGCTATCAAGCAGTTTTTAGAGGATGTATACTGGGGAAATCTTGACTATTTGATCATAGACCTACCCCCTGGGACAGGTGATGAGCCATTAAGTATAGCACAACTTATTCCCAAAACGGATGGCGCACTTATTGTCACAACACCACAAGATGTTGCACTTCTGAGCGTAAGAAAATCTACAAGAGCTTTGAATATGCCTATAATCGGTTTAATCGAGAATATGAGTGGTTTTGTATGTCCACATTGCTCCAAAAATATTGACATTTTTAAGTCAGGCGGCGGTTTCAAAGCGTGCTTAGATATGAGGATACCATTTTTGGGTAAAATCCCAATTAATCCTACGATTACAGAGACCGGTGATAATGGAAAGCCATTTGTATTAGAGTATAGAGAAACTCAAGTTACGAAGGCATTTGAAGAAATCATTAGGAAGATAGTGGAATTCGTAGGCAAGAAAAACGAAAATAAAGAGAGGTCATAAATATGTGTAGAGGATATGGAAGAGGACCCCAGGGATGTTATAGAGAGCCAATAGAAGTACCAAGTGGATATTCGTATATTGGACCCTGTAGATGTGGACACGGCCCGGATGCGTATTACAGAACACCTGATGGTAGAATATTGCATGCATCGCAGGTCTCTGGTACACCCATACCACTGGTAATCGCACCAACAAAAGAGCAGGAAATCGAACAATTGAAAGCGGAAAAAGAGATGTTAGAACGACGACTAAAAGAAATTGACGACACACTCAAGAAAGTGAAATAACTACGACGAAAAAGAGGTGTAAGATGATGAAAATATGCGTGCCAAGTATGAATCCTGGTAATCTTAATGCGTTGGTTTCTGCACATTTTGGTCATTGTGAAATTTTCACTATCGTAACTATTGAAGGCAAGGAGATAAAGTCCGTAGAAACAATTGCAAATGATATCGAACACGATTGTATGATTCCGGTTAACAAACTTTCAAAGGCCAAAGTAGATATTCTCCTAATCTGTGATATTGGGCGTAACCCCTTACTCGGCTTCCAACAAAATGGGATAAAAGTCTATATTGGTGCAACTGGGACTGTTAGGGACGCTGTGGCAGATTTTTTAAACGGACACCTTAGTGTTGCTACAATTAATGACGTATGCAAGGGTTTTTGTCATTAAAAATATATACCAACAAGGATATCGCTATTATTGGAAAATTACCCCCGTCCACGACTCTTCGCAACCCTTCAGGTTGCTCGCCCTCGCTGTCGCTCGGGTCACTTAACACGGCATATCTGGCTCGCTTACGCTCGCCCAAATTTTTGCCTTCAGCAAAAACTTCAGATATGCCGAACCGTTATCCAAAACTTTGGAGAGGCGGGGAATGATTGAAAAAACAATAAGGAGTTGAAAAGATGAAAAGTTTGAAAGGAACGAAAACAGAAAAAAATTTGATGGAGGCATTTGCGGGTGAGTCAAAGGCAAGGAACAAATACACATATTTTGTCTCTGCTGCTAAAAAAGAAGGTTATGAGCAAATCGCAGCAATATTTTTTGAGACTGCTGAAAACGAAAAAGAACATGCAAAACTCCATTTCAAGAAACTGGATGAAATAGGAAGCACATTAGATAATCTGAAATCTGCTGCAGCTGGTGAGAATGAAGAATGGACTGAAATGTACCCCAGGATGGCAAAAGAAGCAAGAGAGGAAGGTTTTGAGGAAATTGCAGAAATGTTTGAAAACATAGCATTGGTGGAAAAAGAGCATGAAGAACGGTACAGGAAATTACTAAAAAATCTTGAAGAGGGTGCGGTTTTCAAAAAAGAAGGAAAAGTCTACTGGAAATGCAGAAACTGCGGATACATTCATAAAGGAAATGAAGCACCAGAGAAATGCCTGGTATGCGCTCATCCAAGAGCATATTTTGAAATACTAAGCAAAAATTATTAAAAACGAAGAAAATCGCATAGGGCAACGGTTAGAACAGCCGAAAAATCCTTCTACTTTTAAAACGTTAAAGTTTTATGCGCGTAGCAATGTACTACAATAATAATGACGTACGTATTGAGGAGAGGCAAATACCAAAAATAAATGAAAACGAAATTCTTGTTAAGGTTATGGCCTGTGGAATATGCGGCTCTGATGTTATGGAATGGTACAGGGTGAAGAAGGCGCCACTAGTTCTTGGACATGAGGCAACAGGTGTAATTGAAAAGGTCGGTAAAAATGTAAAAAAATACAGAAAAGGCGACAGGGCTTTTGTTTCACATCATGTCCCATGCAATACATGTAAGTACTGTTTAAACAATGAGCATACTGTTTGTGATACGCTGAGAAAAACAAACTTTGACCCAGGGGGCTTCTCAGAGTATGTTAGAGTGCCGGAAATCAATGTTGACGGAGGCGTGTTTCTTTTACCGGATGAGATATCCTTTGAGGAGGGGACATTCATTGAGCCACTTGCATGTGTTATTAGAGGGCAGAGAAAAGCAGGTATGAAACAGGGTAAAAGTGTTTTTGTCATAGGAAGCGGCATATCAGGAATCCTTCACATACAAATGGCTAAGACAACAGGCGCTTCAGAAATTTTTGCATCTGATATTAATGATTACAGGCTGAAAGCAGCAAAAAGGTTTGATGCAGATTCTGTGATTAATGCTAAAGAGAATGTGCCTGTCAAAGCTGATTTGGTGATAGTGTGCGCATCCTCAGTTTCAGCAATCAAGCAGGCATTTGATTCTGTTGACAGAGGCGGCACTGTTCTGTTTTTTGCGCCAACAAAACCCGGTGTTGAAATTCCCTTGCCATTATGGAGGATCTGGCATGATGGAATCACATTAACTACGTCTTATGCAGGAAGTCCGAGAGACATTGCGGAGGCAATAGAAATTATTAGGGAAAAAAAGGTTAATGTTAAGGATATGATAACCCATAGGCTTGGTCTTGAGGAGGCGGGTAAAGGTTTTCAGCTTGTTGCCAGTGCTCAGAACTCTATTAAAGTGGTTATTGAGCCGAATAAATAATTTGAATATTTTTATTTTTTTATATTGTGGTAGATGCTACCAACACAAAAACATTAGGCATAAACGCAGGCAATATTTGTGAGATACTCCCAGCCATAAATATGAAGGAATTGAAAATTCCTTCTATTTACAAAGTACAAAGGGAAGCTATGCTTCCCTTGTGTAAAAGACCTGGGATTTCTTGCCTAACAAGAATTAAATCATCTTATGCATCGGTAGGTTTAGGCAAAAACTTACCGACATAGGGTACAACTTTTGCCCTATCTTCTCATTCTTGTTAGAATTTTATCAATCTCAAGGAGATGGTTGACTGTCAAATTTTTATGCGCTTTTGAATATATTTTGGTACATGCCTCGTTCACTCTGATTATGGGTTGCTAAACTTTATTTCTCTGTTACCCAATACCCATTTCCATGAAACCTAACTTCATCCAGTTCCTCACCCACTCTGCAATATCATCATCAATGATTTTTATACCTGTGCTTGCAAAAGAGCTTGGTGCATCTGATTTTGAGATAGGCATTATAGGAGGTATTTACGGTTTCACGATGTTTTTTTCATTTTATGTTTTTGGAAGAATGTCTGATGTTTATGGCAGAAAAATGTTTTTACTTGTTGGACTGCTGGCATGCGCTGTTTCATTTTCTTTGCAGGCACTGGCATTTTCACCTCTTACCCTGTGCATGGCAAGGGGTGTTGTCGGCTTCTCACTCGGCATTTACCCTGCTGCGCTTGTCGCCTATGTTTATGAGTCAAAGAAAAGACTTGGTAGGTTTACAGGCTTCGGCTCACTGGGATGGGCAGTTGGGAATTTTGCTGCAGGCATAATCGCTGTTTACTGGCAAATATTTATGTTTGGCTCACTGTTTTTCTTCATAGCATTCCTAATAACATTAAAAATGGAGATGCCGAAAACCAGATTAAAGGTTTCTTTCTTCCCAGCAAATATCATAAAAAAGAATCTTTCAGTTTATCTCTCATTTTTCCTGCGTCATACAGGAGCGCAGGCGATATGGATTATTTTTCCGCTGTACATGGTTTCCCTTGGGGCATCCAAATTCTGGGTCGGCATACTTTATTTTATCAACACGTTCACACAGTTTCTTGTTATGCAGAAAATTGACAGATTCAAAAGCCCCAGCCTTGTTATAACAGGGCTGATACTTTCTGCTTTCACATTTCTTTCATTCACACTTGCCCCAAATTTCTACTGGCTTATACCAACGCAAATCCTGCTTGGTTTCTCATGGTCATGCATGTATGTTGGCTCATTGAAGTTTGTCATGGAAAAAAACATAGAAAAAGCAACATCATCCGGTCTTCTTAATTCAACAATGTCGCTTTCTGCAATCATAGGACCAATAATGGGTGGAGCATTATCGCTATATTATGGTTACAAATCAACAATGTATTTTGCATTTGTTTTAACAGTTATTGGCTTAACGGTTTTTTATTTTCTCTCTAGCACAAGGGTCAGAACATCTTCATCCATTAAAACATGATTGAATCCAACCATCTGACCAGGGTATAGGGCGCTTTTTCCCCAGACATACGCATACCTGAATTTTTTTCTGAAATCCCTGCGAAGGTTGTCGCATATCATCCCGACATTAGAGCCTTCCTTGACAACCATGGGTTCATCATAGTCTGTTTTGCCATCATGCTTCATGTATACTCTGATAAAATTTAGTTTTTTAAATATTTTTTCTTTAAGCAAATCAAGGTTAATGTTTTTATCAGCAGATATAGGAACAATTTCCCATCTTTTAAGTTTCTCAGAACTTTTTTTAATGCCTTTTTCATCTGCTAAATCAATCTTGTTTAAAACAACAAAACCATGTATGTACGCCCTGTTTTTTGACAGGAAATCAATTAGCCTGTCCTCATTTATGTTTTCTCTGATAACAATGTCTGCATTGATGTAGCTGTATTCATTCAAAACGTTCTTTATCATTTTCTCATCAATCTTTGTCAGCTTCACTGTAGAATTAACACTAATTCCACCTCTTTCCTTGCTTCTGAGCACAATATCAGGTGGTTTAGAATTCAGTCTTATACCTGCATCATGAAGTTCTCTGATGAGAACATCTAACTGCTCTGGATGGAAAACATCAACAAGCATAACAATTAAATCAACAGTTCTTGCAACAGATATTATCTCCCTGCCCCTGCCTCTGCCTTTTGATGCATCCTTTATCATTCCTGGCATGTCAAGAATCTGTATTTTCGCGCCCTTGTATTTCATAACACCTGGGACAATATCAATTGTTGTGAAATCGTATTCACCAATCTGGGAATGCGCATCCGTGATTTTGTTTAGCAGTGTGCTTTTTCCAACAGACGGAAAACCAATTAAGCCTACGGTTGCATTTCCTGATTTTTTTATTGCAAAAGCTCTTCCTTTTCCACCAGATTTTTTTTCAGAGGACTCTTTCAGCCTGGCGAGTTTGGCCTTCAATTTTCCAATATGATGCTGTGTTACCTTGTTGTATTTCGTGTTTTTAATCTCATCCTCAATTTCCTTTATTTGTTCTTCAATACCCATCAATTATGCATAGGTTAACAGGTTAAAAAAATATTGCATGCAAAAGCATTATCATTCCTCAAACTGTTTTATGGACTATGAAGCTTGCATCCCTGTTCTCAGGTGGCAAAGACTCTGCCTATGCATTGTACATGGCGCAGCAAAGCGGCTACAACGTTGGATACCTTGTCTCAATTTTTTCTGAAAACAAATACTCATACATGTATCATACACCGAACATATTTCTGGTTGAGAAGCTGAGTGAGGCGCTTAACATCTCATTAATCAAAAAAACAACAAAGGGTGAGAAAGAAAAAGAATTAGAGGATTTGAAGGATGTATTAAAGACTCTGGATATTGATGGTGTTGTCTCAGGTGCAATTGTATCCACCTATCAGAAGACAAGAATTGATAAAATATGCAATCAACTGGGAATAAAGTCTTTTGCGCCTCTCTGGGGAAAAAATCAAACTGAATTGATTAAAGAAATTATGAGAAATGGCTTTGAGATTATTATTACAGGTGTTTCAGCCCTGGGTTTGGATGAAACATGGCTTGGCAGAAAAATAGATGATGAATGTGTTAAGGATTTGATTACGCTGAATGAAAAATATAAAATTAATGTTTCTGGTGAGGGAGGCGAGTATGAGACGCTTGTGCTTGACGCCCCAAACTTCAGAAAAAGGCTTGTTGTTGAGGATTATGAGAAAATATGGGAGAAAGGTGCTGGGACAATGAGTATAAAAACTGCTATTCTAAAGGAGAAATGAAAAACTAGAGATACATTGAATCGTTTTTAGCCCTTGCATCCAGATTTGAGCTGAAATCCATTTCCTCTTCTTCCATTACCATTCCAGCAAGCATGTTCACAACATCCTTTAACTCCCTGATTTCTTTTTTCAGGTCAGATATCTCCTTTGCCAGCTCTTTGTTGCTTACCATAATAAAGGTAAAGGGCTTCAATGCTTTTATGCTTTGCGCCTCAGTTTTATCTTTTGGTGTTTCAGCAACAAAATGCAGATACCAATCATCATGATTATAGCAGTTGCCTCAAATCCTGGTATGAATCCATTAGGTGTTTCCTTTTTATTGTTTACATTAACAGATACTGTTTCAACTGTAGAATAATTATAACCATCGTATGCCCTTACAGAAATGGTATGCTCACCATTCTTTACTTTCGTTGTATCCCAAGAATATGACCAAGACCAAGTACCATCTGCCCCCATCCAAATCCCATTATCAACTTTTACCTCTACACCTACTACAATACCATCTGGGTCATTAGCAGCACCAGCAATCGTTATTTTTCCTTTAACAGTAGAACCATCTGATGGGGTGGATATTGCAATTATGGGTTTTTGATTAGCTTTTATTATGGTAATATCCACACTGGTGGATACATTATGACCAGAGTTGTCGTTCACCCAGAGTGTTATATGATGCACTCCCTCCTCCAGAGATGTTGTGAAGCTCGAATCACTGCTGAGATATCCTGAGATATTAGAGTGCCAGTAAAAACTTAGCGAATCATCGTCAGGATCAGAACTGTTTGCGCCGTCAAAGTAAATGTTCTCTTCCGCAAAGTACACACCATTATTTTCAGGTGAACTAATTATGGGCATTGGTGGGTGATTAAAAATAAAGGGAATATACTCGGATGGTTGGGTGATGTTAACTACACTCGCACACTCATAGCCATCATGATAAAAAATATTTAATTTTGATGATGAGATATTAAGCCTGTTAATGTTTATCGTAGCTTCCATCGTCCATAAACTGTTATTATACGTGCAATTAACAGGCTCGAATGGATGATAGGAAGGGGTGGCATTAGAATCAAATACACTTCCATCCTGTCCTATGTATAACGTATATGCAGAATACGATGAGTTCCAACATAGTCCTACATGATCAATACTTTTATTAAAAACATCGTTATCACTGTCAAAAAATAAGCCTAACAATCCCCAGTTCAATGTTTTTGGATTATCATCCTCATTTATTTCTGATAAAACAAACAGAAGTGTCTCGTTGTATTTGAAAGATATTCTTATAGTTAAAACTCCTTCTGTAATATTTTGCTTATCCTCTGCCCATGTATATGTATAAAATTTTGTATCATCCCACTCACCAGGAGATTTTATTCCATCAATAGCTGGTATTATCATAGCTTCGTATGCAACTATAGAATCTATAGAAGATGCTGCAGTAGATTTTTCTGTTCCCATGTTTATACATATACTTAAAGCAATTATCATTATTACAAGAACTGATGCTATTTTGTATCTGTTCATATCCACACCTACAGATATGTACGAGCTGCTAAATACCCATCCTTCGATGAAGTGTTGGGATCATATCCGCCATCATCATTTCCAACCATGTCATACCCCATGTAGTCATGACCTAACCCATCCCCATTGTCATCAAGCTGAGAGTGAACGCTACTTCCAGAAAACACATGACGTGCTGCTAATTCCCAAGCCTCTTGAATAGAGACGTAACCATTGTTGTTCCCAACATCTGGATCTGTATCACCTGCTCCATTAAAACCGGTGATAACAGTTTCAATCCATCCTCCCTCTACCTCATTTTCCCTAACAGCAGTGCCGATGATCCGTCCTGATATGCTTAAATCATTGACAAAACCTCCACTGTTACAAGGCTGTAAAATAAATACCGTTCGTGCGGCAGAAATACCTGAGACATAAGTTGCTAGTTCAGAATCATACACCTTGTCACCATTTTTCAACGGGAAGTAGGTATCATGGGCATCAGTACCCATTACAGTGTCTTCGCCTGTGTTAGAATTGTAGTGATCATCACCACCATGATTTACCCAACAAACAATTAAAAAGTCGTTGCTGCTCATTTCTTGAGTACCACCAGTTTTAAAGTTATTGAAAACATTTTGAATGTTTGTCTCAGTAGCCTCATCATCTATCAAGGAAGTATCAAATCCTGAAGGTTCGTTATACCCAGAAGAAAGCGTGACTAAATAATTTATATTTGTATCGGTATAGCCATGACTGTTATGTAGGATATCATACATATTCTGGACAGCAGATAAATACCATTGATACTGCTGCTCGGTATAGTATGTTCCAACTACTAATACAGCATACCTCACATTGTAAATTAAAGGGTCCTGCCATCCACCAACATCAACACCACATTTAATCTCATAAAGATTACTCATACCATCTCCATCATCATCAGCGGTAGGATTAAAAACATGGCAAGATGTGCTCCCAATATTATTTCCTTCGTTCCCCTCAGTTATACCTCCCCTAGAATCTGCCATTACCCATACTGTTGTATCAAAACTTGCTCCTGTGTTTGTAGGCGTCCAAGAAACATCCACTGTTGTACTATGACCTGCATAGAGAGGTGCTGGGATTTGAACCTCTCCAATCGTTACGCCTTGATCATATGATGTACCATACCTGAATTCTGCATATACTGTGCCAGTCATAATTGCACTACCCTGGTTCTTTATTGTTGCATACACTGTAGTAGGATCCTCTTGTAGTACATAAGTATCTGAGAACCAAACATTTGTCACTCTTAGGTCTGGTGCAGGCTCAGGACCTCCGTTACCATTCCCATCACCCCCGCATAGTCTGGGTGTATTAAAAATATTACCCCCAACAGAAACAGTATCATACGGAGAAAATATGTTTAAATAAGGATCATCAATAGGCCCATACGTTCTATCCCTTAGTATTCCATAGAAGAAATGACACCAGATAAGGATTATTATCAAAGCAAGAATTATCAGAATAATCAAAAGAAGTAAGAGTAAAAGAACAATACCTATGATTATTAGGCAGCATGGTTTTACTATTGAGGAGCTCAACCCCCAATATGTAAGATAACTGCTTGCATGGACTGTTGCATCAAAATACCACCAGCTCACACCATTATTACTGCTCCTGGCATAATACACATGATTTTCTTCTGGTAGTACCTCCATCCAACCTACACTTATCAAATCATTAAGAAAAACCTCAGGAGCAACTGAATCATAATCCGTATAAGATATTCTAACTGTTTCCCCGAAATCAACACCCATATATGTTTCACCTTTTTCCTCATATGCCTCCACAATCTTTAGATAAGAGTTTTTGAACTGCTGAACAGCAGAATCATAGTTTCCTTTTTCATATTTATCAACCGCCAAATAATATTTATCATAGGCTTCCTGAATATAGGTGTTGTTAAATGTTAGATCGTATTCTGCATACAAAATATTTGTTTTAGCAAAATCCATAACAGAATCAACAAGTATGTTGATTGTTTCTGTGTTTTCTGTTTTCTCAAGAATTTTTATGGATTTATGAACCCATACTATTGAATGCTTGTAATTTCCTTCTAAACAAAGCTTTATTGCTTTATCCATGTTTTCTGAGGTTTTGCCATCTAGGTTTTCCCTCACTTGTTTTAATGTGTTTTCATACTGTTTACCTTCATCATTTGTGTAAAAAATCTCAAAATTATTATCAGCTTTTTCCTGCCAAGCCATATGAATATTACCATCCGTTGCAACAAAAGGGTTCAAGAAATCCCTTTCAAACTCTTCATTAATATTTTGTTCTTTTCCAAGCATTGGATTTATATTATCTGATGATTTCATAAAATAATCAACTTGGGTTGGTGTAAGCGTGCATTCATAGTATCCTGGGTTATCAGAACCAAAAGATATCACATAGTTCCCATTTACATCTTCTTGAACAGAAACATACATATTTAAACCAGCGGAGGTAAGCAAACCCAGAAACTGGTTTTCTATCTCTTTCTCAGTATATTCCGTCTGTCTTTCTATTTCCGCTTTTACGTCTCTTCCAACAGCTGCAAAAGCAGTAATAACTATTGCCAGCACACAAAAAACGCTTACTATTTTCCTCAACTTGTTTTTCATACTTTTTCACCTCAAGTACCCATGAGTGGGGGGGGGGTTATATGTTTTTCTGAAAAAGATTAAATAAGAGAATATGACTGGTTGGTTCTGTTTAATTCTTCTCATGTTTTTTGATATATTTAGCATAAAATTATTCTTTGCCTCTCAGGTACTCAACCAGACCTGGCGTGACAATGACCTTATTATCAATAACAGGATAAGCATACGGCAGGACAACAGAGTATTCATCATCAAATTTTATTTCCAGCTGGTCTGTTAATTCAATGTTCTCAATCTTTTCCCCAAGATATATCATTTTTGCGACAAACGCTGCAATGTCTATGGGCATCTGCTTTTTCCCAATGTTCCTTGTTTTCGCATTTAATTTATCAGATATGAGTTTCTTTGTCCTCCCCTTTGGTTTGTCATATCCAAGTATTCCGCCAACAACCACCCCCTTAACATTGTTGAAATCAGATGTTTTTAACTTTTTTTTGGCAAGAGGGTCAAGAACTATTAATTTTTCATTCATTTCAGTCACACTTTCATGCTCAACCTCTGTAAACTCTGACAAAAAAGTTTTCATCCTTTTATCTTTCACATTTGTGAACAGAATGTTTTTCCATAATGAAGCGCAGTGCCTGTACTCAAGCATAAGCCATTCAGAATAGTTTTCCAGATTTTCAACAATGAGCCTCACATACGTCAAATGGCAAAAAGGATATATAAGGATTTTTGGTGCCATAACTATGGAGGGAAAATAAAGACATCTATACAAAAAATCAGAAAACAGAAAAAAAGAGAAAAGGAGGGTTGTTCCCAACCCTTTACGCTGTCCGCTAATAGGTTACCTCCACAGTGATGGTGTAACTCTGATCATTGGCATCTGCTATCTCTAACTGGAATCAACATGCACCATAATTCTTATGACTGCTGCTAAGCGAAAAGCTTAAATCGTAAAACCTATTTAACGATATTATGCAAAACCGTAAAGATAAGTTAAGGATATTGTTAGAGGAATACTGGAAAAAAGAATTGCCCAAACCCATTGAAAGAGAATCAAATATAAACATAGATTCACCCTTAATCTCAGATGTTATTGGGCCCAGAAGAGCAGGAAAGACATATCTAATGTTTCTGACAATAAAAAAGTTACTGGAGTCTGGTGTGGATAAAAGGCAGACAATCTATGTGAATTTTGAGAGAAGAATTCTGTATCCATTAACCCCGGATTATTTTAATTGTCTTATAGAGATCATATACGAAGAGGATATTTTAAAAAACAGGGTATATCTATTCCTGGATGAGGTGCAGAGATTAGAGAATTGGGAAAAATTTGTCAGGAGCATATATGATGAGTTTAAAGGAAAGATGAAAATAGTTATCTCAGGTTCAACATCAAAGCTGACAAAATCGAACCTGAGCCATCTTCTTACAGGAAGACATCTGACAAATCCAGTATATCCCTTGAGTTTCAGAGAGTTCCTGAGATTTAAGGGATTTGCGATATCTGGTTTGCCAACAGAAGAGGAAAAGGCAAGAATGATGAAATTCCTGAGAGAATATATAGAATATGGGGGGTTTCCTGAGGTTGTGTTGAACGAGAACAAAGAGGAATATCTGGAAACACTGTTTCTTGATATAATAAGCCGGGATGTTGCACCTAACGTCAAATATCCAGCAGTCCTTGAGGATTTAGCATACTTTCTGACATCGCAGTCTGCAAAACCTGTGAGTTTTTCCAAACTATCCAGACTTTTAGGATCAAGAGGGATCAAGATATCGGTTCCAACACTTGAAAAATACTTCTATCTTATGAAGGATGCTTTCCTCTTTTCCGATAACAGGATACATTCCTTCAAGATAAAAGACCAGATACAGCACCCAAGAAAAATATACTGCATAGATACCGGTTTCGTAAATTATTTTGGTTTCAAATTCTCTGAAGACAGAGGAAGACTTATGGAGAATCT
>Ga0100400_1001754_pt1 | contig 15449 bp, 12 predicted proteins | sample CryGeymeta201524_FD_80420 | JGI IMG/M metagenome (GOLD analysis project Ga0100400, IMG submission 80420) | Groundwater microbial communities from Crystal Geyser aquifers in Utah, USA - Crystal Geyser metaG 2015-24 | ecosystem: Environmental > Aquatic > Deep subsurface > Groundwater | place: USA... | reverse complement strand
AGTTAATGTCGCCTGCTAATCAGTAAATAATTAGCCTTCCTGCTTTTAAATAAACGAATGCTTTTTATTTTTACAGAAAAAACCAATGGTCAAAAAGTTCTCGCTCGACAAGAATAAAATCAATATTTTATTGCTCGAAGGAATTCACCAGTCGGCGGTAAATGCTTTTTATGAAGCCGGTTACACCAACATTGAATACCTGAAAACGGCATTGGACGGGGCCGATCTCGAACAAAAAATCAAAGATGTTCATATTCTTGGCATCCGCTCCCGGACACAAATTACCAGCGACATCGTTAAAAAAGCCAGAAAACTGTTCGCCGTCGGTTGTTTCAGTATAGGCACCAACCAGGTTGATTTAAAGGCCGCCAAACTTTCAGGGGTTCCGGTTTTTAACGCCCCATTTTCAAACACCCGATCGGTTGCAGAGCTTGTTATTGCCGAAATTATTATGCTCATGCGCGAAGTGCCTGCAAAAAATGCAGCAGCACACCGGGGCGCGTGGCTAAAATCTGCCTGTAATTCTTACGAAGTAAGAGGCAAAAACCTCGGTATCGTGGGATATGGGCACATTGGGACACAAGTTTCCATTCTCGCTGAGGCGCTGGGAATGAATGTGTTTTATTATGATATTGAAAAGAAACTCAATCTGGGAAAAGCTGCAACCTGTCATTCACTTGACGAACTACTCCGGATTTCGGATATCGTAACATTACATGTGCCGGAAACCGAACTTACCGCAAATATGATTTCAGCGCCCCAAATGGCAGTGATGAAGAAAGGCGCTTTACTCATCAATGCATCAAGGGGAACGGTGGTAGATTACAACGCAGTGGCCGATGCTTTAAAAACCGGAAAGCTTGTTGGCGCTGCTGCTGATGTTTTCCCAACAGAACCGGCATCGAACGACGAACAGTTTGTTTCGATTTTACAGGAGTTTGACAACGTGATTTTAACCCCACATATTGGCGGAAACACCTCTGAAGCGCAAGAAAACATCGGTTTTGAGGTAACCGAAAAACTCATCCGTTACAGCGACAACGGTTCAACTGTGGGCGCTGTTAATTTTCCGCAGGTATCATTGTTTCCTAACCGCGACAAACAAAGGTTTTTGCATATTCATAAAAACATGCCCGGCCTGCTGAAAGATATCAACTTTGTTTTTACAAACCGGGGCATTAATATTGCGTCCCAGTTCCTGCAAACAGATACCGAAATTGGTTATGTGATTATCGATACCGAAAGCAGTGATTGCGATTCAATTTTAAAGGAGCTGAAAAAAGTTCAGCATACAATCAGGGCAAGGATGTTGTATTAATTTTTTTTCTGAAAATAAAATATCCGCCAACAAAAAGAAATATAAATCCAAGGATTGCAAGAAACCAAAAAGAGGTGTTTTGATTCAATTGAATAGGAGAGGTATCGCCCATGATGACCAGACCTGCCCAATACTGAGGAGCCAACATTCTTCCATTTATGTTTTGCAGGTATGTTATTTTGGCCTGCCGAAGGGCTTCGTCTTTGCGAAAACCTTTTGCAAGATTGTAGTAAAAGGTTTCTAGTAACAGCGAACTTGCCTGTTCATCAATCTTCCATAAACCTGTAAGAATGCTTTCGCTACCGGCATAATTAAATGCGTGTGCCAGCGAAATCATCCCTTCTCCTTCCTGATAGCCGGGTTTTCCGGTTTCACAGGCAGTAAGCGTTGTTAGGTTTGACCGAAGGTTGCAATTGTAAATTTCATCAACAAAAAGTGAATTATCCTCGTCGTTTCCAGCAGTGTTTTTTGCAAAAATCAGTCGTGAAAATTCGGGATAATCATTATTTGATTCAGCATGAGTCCCGATATGAATTATTTTGTGATTACCTGCATTTGTTTTAAAGGATTGTTTTGTTGACTCTTCGAGCAAAAAAGTGCTGCCACCAAAGTTTTTTTTCATTTTTGTTGCAAGAGCGATAGAAAATGGTTGCGGTAATAAATAGAAATAGCCTTTATCAATTTCCAGTGAATCTTTCCGGGAAGAGCCGTAGGTTTCTTTTTGCTCATCAAGGAATCCAGGGGCAAATGCCACAAAATTGTCAATTATTCCTGACGGCTTGTTTTCACTGTTAAGCAGCAGCAAGCTGTATTGGTAAGAAAAGGTGTAGTCTGCCAACAAGCTTTTTGTGACAAGTTCTTTAAACGAATTGATTTTTTTTGGTGTAAGTATTTCAAAATTCAGGTTGAATAAAATCCCATCGGGGATAATAATCAAGTTATTGTGATGAATATTTTTTGAAAAAGGCAACCACAGTTTTCGGTGCAAATCATGCAGGGCTGTTGAAGTTTTTTTAATATCCAATCCCTGAGCAGCTAATACAGACATATTTTCTTCCACGGAATCCAAGTCAAGTGGAAATATCTGACTCATAGCATTATCTGTAAGCAAAGCGAATAACTGTTTTTCGATAAAAAAATATCGGATTACGGAGGTATTGTCAGGAATTGTTTGCTGGATGTGATCCATATTTTTAAAAATGGAAGCATAACGAAGTGCATAATATTCGGGGTATTCAACCCTTAAATTTACAAGAAAAAGGTTCCAGTTATCAACTGCCTTTAAATAATTTGATATTTTTTCATCATCCGCCACATCGCCATTTAATGCCTCAGATATAGCCGATTTTAAACGTTTTTCTTCAATCTGGATTTTAACAGGGACACCTGCAAATGCTATAGAATAATTCTTGTCAAGCCTCGATCGGATGCGGTTGTACAAGCCCGATTCATGAAGGCCCATTACGCGGTCCAAATATTTTTTGTTGTTGGTGAGTTTATACAGTTCGTAGCTGATTTTTTTTACAAATTCAACTAAATCAGAATGTTCTGTCATAACAAGTTCAATATCTTCCAATTCGGTCAATACCGATTTTAGGCGTTCTAAAATTGTTAATGCAGTATTCAATTCGTCATACAATGGAGTTAAACCGATGGTATCTTTTTTGACAAGCAATTGATATTCGGCTTTGGTTTTTAACAAAACAGCTTTTGGTTTTTTCAATTCCATCCGCACCGAATCCAACAAAATATTCGTGGAATTCACGGATGCCCGTAAAACTTTTATAGCTTCTTTGCTGTAATTTAAGGATTTTCGATAATCGTTTGTTAAATAATAAACTTCTGCAAGATTCAGCAATTGCTCAAATGCGAGAAGCGTATGAGAACCTTGTGTTCCCAAAACATAATTATAGCCTTTTTGTGCTTTTGAAATAGCGGTTTTCGGGTCATCTTGTTCAGCATAAAAAAGAGCAGTATTGCTTAAAAATCCAAGGTAAATGTTGTCGTATTCGCCTTGCAATGATTCTTCATATAAACTGTCGGCCTTTTCATAGAAATGTTTAGCCAGTTTGACTTGCTTTTTTGTATCATACAACATTGCCAAAGTGTGGCAGGCATCGGCTTCCCAAAATGAATAATAAGTGCCTGAAGCACTGATTTGTTTTATGCCCTCGTCGAGGAACGAAATCGCTTTGTCGTAGTCGCGTATCGCATAAAAAAGCTGCCCCAATAAAATTTTTGAAATAAAAATGGCAGGGTCGTCAGGCGTTAAATTCTTTTGCTTTTGTTGGTAGGAGAATTCCAACAATTCCCTCGCCTTTTGCATGTCGCCGAATTCTTTGTACATGCCGGCCAAATTGTCAATCGCTTCAAACCGGAAAGAAATAGCCGAGCTTTTTTTATTAATGGGTGCATCGGAATTTTCAAAATGATCGAGGTTGGATATCGTCATCTTTAAAGCCGTAATTGCTTTTGTTGATTGCCCTTGAAGCTGATAAAGGCCGGACAGGTTATTCAGGATTATGGCGGGCCGGTAATATTGGTTAACCGGATTTCGAGGTGTTTTTTCAAGGGTTTGCAATGCCAGGTTGTAATAGTGCAGCGCACTGTCGGGTTTTGATGCGTACCACATGGCACTTCCCAATCCGTTGTAAGTGGCATATAGAATTTCGTAATTTGGTTTACTGTCCTTCAAGTTATGGATTAATGCCTTTCGCGAATGTGCCTGTGCCAAATTAAAATCGCCCATTCGTTGGGCAAATGCTGCAAGATTGTTTTCAACGATGCCCGCTTCTGCTCCGGTTTTATCAGGAATCAACATGGTGTATCTAAGTGCTTGTTCATCGGCCTGATAAGCTATTTTATTCAGTCCGATTGAGCCATAAAATTCACCGGCTTCAAGATACGCCTGCCTTATAGTTGCAGGGTTTGAAGTAAGTTTTTTTATTTTTTCGATAATAAGTTCAATCTCTGCTTCAATGACTTTCCTTCCCGATTTTGCATAGTTTATCTTTCCGAAAATATAAATGTAGTTCACAAGGGAATCGGGCTGTTTGGCAGAGATATAAAATTCAGTTGCAAACTGTAAAAGTGAATCGGCCTTTTCAATTTGATTGTTGGCGAGAGCTTCATTCATTTCAGCAATGTTTTTAGTTTGTCCCCGAGCTGCACAAACCTGCAACACAAGGATGGCTATAACCATAAAAAGCTGAATGAATTGTTTGCGCATATTAATCACTGTTTTTCAACTCCTCAAGAAGTTTTGCTTTGTTGTCATGCTCAGCCTTTTCAATAAAGCCAAGTGCTTCCATCTTTTCGTTTGATTTTAAAAGCGCCAACCCAGTGTACCATAGCGCATCATTCCTAAAAAAGGAGTTCTCATTGTCTAATACTTTTTTGAAATGAGTAATTGCCATGTTTTCTTTTTCTTTTGCCAACCAGGCCGAACCGATAAAATAATTCAGGGTGTCGTTTTCGGGTTTCGATGCCAACAAACTCTCCCAGGTTTTTATTGCTGCATCGTAGTCGCCAACTTTATAGTCAACCATGGCGCGGTCAAATAAATAATTTTCGGTAGCGCTCATGGCGCTAATCAAGCCCGGATCGGGTTGGTAATAAGAGGCAAATATTTTTTCTTCTTTCGTATCGCGATTCAGAAACAGAAATGAACCCAACCCAACAATTACAAGTACCGAGGCGGCTACCAACCATTTTTTTATTGCAAAAGTTTTTGTGGGCAGATGAATACTATTTTTTTTTGTTGACAGCAACCCATTGTGAAATTTTTCCAATTTCTTCTTCAGTTCAGCCTCCTGTATGCCAACTATCAACAATTTTACTGTTTCCAATTTATGCAGAAGTGCTAAATCAGTACTCAGTTTTTTTGTGAAAGCCTCTTTTTCTTCAACCGTCATCTGCTGCTGAATGTATTCCTCAATGGCTTCAAATTCTTCTTGTGATATGTCGATATCTCTATTCAATGGGTTTGTTTTTTCATGATTTCACGAAGCTTTTGCAAGCAGCGGTACTTATTGTTACGGGCTGATGCGTCGGTCCACGCAAAATGTAAGGCAATCTTTTTCATCGATTGTTTTTTATAATAAAATCGAGTGAGTACTTCTTTGCAATTTTCGCCCAGTTTTTCAAAATACCTTTTAACATCACCAATAAACCTATCATCTTCTTCCTCGTCACTTTTTTCGGTCAAATTGTTTTCCAAATGGGTAAGCACAGTGTTTTTCTTGAAATGATTTGACCGTAAATAGTCTGTCCATTTATTGCGGGCAATCTGAAACAAATACCCTGTCAACGCATTTTCATTATCAGGATAAAATTTATCCAATTGAATATTTCTCCAAACGGCAATAAACGCTTCCTGATATACATCTTTCGCTTGATCAACTGTTCCACTATTGTTTAAAACATACTTTTCGACCGCGTGATAATTATTTTCATATAAACTTTTAAGTGCAGCTTCATCATTTGCTTTTATGGCTTTTGATTGTGCCGTTACATTCGTATCCTCGTTAAAAGCTTTTTGTTGCATAACGACAAAATAAAACAAAAACTGAATAATTTAAAAACACCCACAATCAAAAAATAATCTTTTCTAAAAATTCACTATTCCAGGCTCATTTCTCATTTAAAATTACCGGTTTATATCAAATCGGGATTTCATGAAAATGTCATCAAAAAAAAATTGAAAATTGTTGATGACATTTTTAACCCTTTTCCGATTATGTTGTAGAGATTAAAATCTTTTACTCTGAATATTTAAAATATCAATTATGAAAAAAATGAATTTATTTATGACAGCCACTTTTATGTTAATTTTTTTCGTGGTAAACGCTCAAAATACTGAGAAGGGCGACAAAATCATTGGTCTGGGTCTTGGTTTCGGGAACAATTTTACCCTGGGAGGGGCTGGTTTCTCCAACTCATTCCTGACGGTTTCTGCTTTTATGGAAGCCATTGTTAAAGACGATCTTTTCGGCGATGGGAAAGGAGCAATAGGATTGGGAGGTTTTGCCCAATACATGAACTACAAGTATTTAATCTCCAATATTCCCCCAAAAACAAATGGAGGTGTAGTTAGTGTTGTAGCCCTTAAAGCGGCACAGGCCAGCACTTCAAGCTATAATTGGAAATACAATAAATTCATCATCGGCCCGCGGGGTTATTTGCACTACAGCTTTCTTGATAATTTATTTACCAATAGTTAATATAATTTCTACGAAAAAACAATTTTTATTTACAAATAAAAAGGAGGTCAAAAATGCGACACAAGCGATTAAAATTAAGTGCAGTACTCTTGTTAGGACTTGGACTGACAGGACTACAGGCACAAACCATGTATGTGAAAGAGAACAAAGGCACACAGACGGCTTATGTTTTGAGTAACATACAAAAAATGAGTTTCTCACCGGGGAATCTTACTGTTACAAAAACCGACAACACCAACGGAGTGTATGCTCTAAACAACTTGAGGTACTTGAATTTCACAAACCTTTCAACGAAAATAGAAGAGCCTTTGTCTTTTCAAAAACAAATGTTAAATGTTTATCCCAACCCCGTAACAAATGTACTGAACATTGACTTAACCGGAACTGCCCAAGTAGAAGGAACACTAATCATATTTAATTTTGAGGGCAAACCTGTGTTAAACCGGCAATTAAGCCACGAGGGAGTACTTTCATTAGACATTAGCCACTTGCCCAAAGGGCTTTACCTCTGCCGTTATACAAACGTGTCAGAAACCCAGACAGTAAAAATCATTAAACAATAAACAAGGAGGATAAAAAGTGAAAACAAAGAATATCCTTAACAAATTTGTATTTGTATTTCTTTTAACTTTTAACTTTTCAGTTTCAACAGTTACAGCACAAAACGACACTTTGTATGTAATGAAAAATGGAAATGTATTAGGAAAATATAATGTAAATACAGAGGTTGACAGCGTTATATTTTACCAACTAGAAATACAACCGGGCGACACTATGTATGTAATGAAAAATGGAAATGTACAAGGAAAATATAATTTAAATACAGAGGTTGATAGCGTAATATTTTACCAACATGTGATACAACCGGGCACTAATCCGGTGGAAACAATCAATGTACAGGTAACCCTTCCCGAGGGAGCAAACTATAGCCTAACCGGGAGCAAAGTCATGTCATATTCAACCTGGAGTGACGTGGATGCCGGTGGAAAAAGCAAAGCTGCCCATAGCAAACAAAGCATTTCTATCGCCTATGTTTTTGATAAAAACGACAAGCTCATTCTGGCAGGTTTTATCAGCGACAGTTCCCGGGTCATTTCGCCGGCCAGTACCGCGAAAGTATTGCTCTATTGGGCACACCGGATTCAAATTCAGCCATTTGAGCTCACCGAATCCTATCTTAAACTTGTTGATCAGATCACTGGCGCAATGGAATGGGTAGATGAATATGAGAAAATATTCATTAGTGATCCGATGACATTGTCGAACGGTAGTTATGTTGCTGCATTAAAAAATAGAATAGAAAAGATGACTGCACGAAATAGTATAGATATCTATAATCTTAAATCCGCAGCCTCTGATATCACAGTAGATGGCGGTGACATAAGAAGTGGTTTGCAGTTAGCAGAAGATGGCCTGAGTAAGTTTTCGGTAACCAATTATTATCGCCGAAGGGGACATGCTTTTGTGTATAAAATGAGTTTCAAAGATCAGAATGGAGACTCCCATAAAGTTAAAGACAGAATAGAAAAGAGTACCAAGTCGGAACAAGACTTTATAGTAGACCCAACTGCAGGTGTAACCAGTGTATTGGGTGAAGTTGGAAAGAAGATTGAAGGTACAGATATTGAATCTGCAGCAAAAAAAAGCGACCCTGTGGCATTGGACCTGGCAGACAATGAAACCGAGGCCGAATATAAAGTTAGAATAGTGGGGCCTGGATTTTCGTATACCGAAATCACAGAAGTTGAAAATAGCAAACTATTCCGACTTGAGATGGAAACGTTTGCATTGGATGTTGTGATACCGGCAATAAGTATAATCATGTCATTGCCCGATACCAAAGACGCACCGCCGTCACCGGCAAGCGCCAAAGAAAAAATAATAGAAAAGCTCATTACATTGATGGGGAGTTTTCCGGATGTATATGATGAAATAAAAAAGGGAAATTATGAAAATGCACAGATAAAGCTGTTTGAGAATTTGTACAAAGCAGAGCAAGCTGCAAACCTGGCAGACCTGGCAGGTATCGTATTGGATTATAGAGGTATATCCGATGACAATGCTCTTTTTTACAACGCCAAAATCAAGAACCTGATCGCCATCATGAGTATATTTGATGCAGTGCTTGGGGCAACAGATATTGCCAGGATACTTAAGGATGTGGCAGCCTCCAAATCAATGGAAGAATGGAGGGTAATCGCACGTTCGAGCCAGGTTAAGTTGCTTCCAAAGGAATCGACTGTGGTTACTTTTACCCAACAGAAAATAACTGCCGAGGTAAAAAACCTGGATGAATCCGGTGATGTACACCCTTTCTTTGAGTGGTCAACTTCAGGAAAATACGGTACGATTAGCGATACAAAAGGCCATACCGGAACCTCCTTTGCAAGTGCTGATAAAGATATTTTTTATTATAGCAAGGCAAAGTCGACAGACCTAAGCGATGGGGACAACATTGAATACATCTATGTAAAGGCCTTCCTGGAGAACAAATTGATTGGTGCCGATACAGCAAAAGTAAATGTAAAAAAGTATAAATATGAGATGAAACCTGAAGGCGTAACGCTTACCGGAAAGGAAGGGGACGCCAATGAAGTTGCCCTCTACCTGGAAATACCTAAAGGCGGAATCCCTATACAACCGAACAATGATATCGACTTTAAAGTGGTATGGAGTACTGCCGGTAAATATGGCGGACTGTATGGTGAGGACATTGACAATGTTTCCACCATGACCACTTATGATGACAACAAGGCCTGGTACGATTGTACTGATAAAGACACAAAGGAGGGCACCGAAACAATTTATGCCCGCATTTACAGCAAGTCGAAAGAAGAATCAAATTATAGCCTCTTTGATGAAGTAAAAGGCACGGTAAAAATCAATAATGATCCCAAAAAGAAAATTTTTATAGTACCTGTCACATATACTACCAAAATTCTAACGCCCGGTGTTGGTAACTGGGCTGCCTACCCGACGGTGCAATTCGCAGTGGAAGACTCTGCCAAAAGTTACCAGGTCCGCCTGTTTCATTTTACCGGCACCTGGGGCAACGTGCTTGAAGGAAAAGTTTATGCATGGGATGCAGGCAAACTCCCGAAAACACCCTATAACATTTATCCGGAAACCTTAGATATTAATGGCGGGCAGTATTACATGGTTTTTGACCGCACCTGGTGCGGTGGCGCTTGCGATGCATCAATAACGAATGAATGGATTGCAAAATACAAAGAGGGTATGGGTTCCCCCTTAACCGAGGTAACCATCACCTTTAAATAAGAATAAAAACGGTGGGAAGTTTCTTGTACGCGTTATCAATACATATTAGTTTTTAAACATCATATAATTTATAACTTTTATGAAAAATCAATTATTGACCAAAGCGGCCAGCTACCTCGTAATTGGTTTTGTCTTGATCGCGTTATTCTCAGGTTCCTGTAAAAAAGGGAGTGATGACGAAGATACAGAGGATACTGGCAATGGCTACAAAATCACATTTAAAGTAAATGGGGATTTGAAGGAATTCGCGGATATAGATTTTCCTCCACACGGTAGTTTTACTGATGATGGAAAACAATATGGTGGTGCTTTTATTGCCACTGGTCGTTCCAGTTCAATCGGTTTTCAGGTGTACGATACCAAAGCTATTGTTGAGAAGGATTATAACGGGTATGTAATAACGCCAACTACAGGTCGGAATTCCCTTTATGGGGCAGTTGTTTCTTATGCTGATGGGCAGTTGAGCTATTCAACACAAAGCATAACAAACCCAACGGTGCATGTTAAAATCACTGAAATTACAGCTACCTCGGTGCGTGGGGAATTTAGCGGAACACTCAAGTTGCAAAACGGAACAACAAATATTACGATCAGTGATGGGAAATTTTATGTGCAGCTCAAATCAGCGTTTTAAGTTGTTTAAGTAAAAACCATAAAGTGCAAAATCGAATCCCATAAAATTCAAAATTCAAATGACCTTATTCATTAACAATCAAATTATTGTCAATATCCATGCAATAATTGAACATATAACTTTAAATAAAAAGAACTATAAATTATTTATGAATATCTAAATCAACACATTATGAAAAAAGAGTATTATGCATTTATTCTGGTTCTGATTTTAAATTTCAGTGATTTACAATTGCAAGCTGAAACAACTTATTATATTCCAACTCATTACGGTGGATTGTTTTATGGTCAGCCAACTAATGCCAGAGCTACTGCTATGGGATTAACTACCATTACTCTAGGTGGAATTGAAAACGTAATTTATAATCCGGCATCCATAGGTTTAGAGCAACAAAAGTTAAACACTTATTTTAATTATGCGGTTGGAAATCAGGTACAAGTGGGATCAAGCTATCGCTATTTCGGGGCTTCTTATCGTGTAAATGATAAATTGGTATTAGGATTCAGCCGGTTTAGGTGGGTGGAAAAAGATTCACCATGGACAACAATAATAGGTGGATACGAGGAAAGTACCGATAAAAGTTCGCAGGTAATGCATTCAATTAGCGGGGCTTATGAAGTTATTCCTGATTTACAATTAGGACTTTCGGGGAATTTTTTAACAGACAGAGCAGTAAATGATATAAAAACAAATTCATCATTTATTCTTTCCCTTGGTGCTATTTATGATATTGATGTTGACTGGATTAAACTTGAAAATCTGAAGAATCAGAAATTCCGCGTTGCCGGAAGTTTTACCAATCTTTTATTAAAAAACAGGATAGAACAACGCTATGAGGATTATCTAAATTACAGGGATTTACCTATCCAATTAACACTTGGCACATCCTATCAGGGAACATTACCATTTAATCCGGCTTTTTTGAGCAAAGGCAATGGTTTTTTCAGCAATGCACCAAAAGTAGTCGATTTAAGTCTGAATCTTCAGTTCCAGGAGGTTTTAAAAGGTCCTGAAGAGACAGTGGTTAATACCAATTATAAAGAAAATACAGCTTTAGGAATTGGAGGTGAAGCCCTTTTTATGAAGCTACTGGCATTACGATTGGGATACTACTTTGAAAAACGGCCGAAAGGTTTTCAGGAAGACGGTGATTTTTGGGTAACAAAAAATAAAACAGGATTGACTTTTGGATATGGCGTGAAAATACCGCTAAATGAATTAACAGATAAAAAAGTGCCTTTTGATGTGGACGTTGACATTGTTACTTTTCGCGTATTGAATGAGTTGAATACTGAAAATTACACACATCGACCTGTTTTTATTGATAGTAAATTACTGTTTTCCTTTGGGTTAAAACTCAAATGGATTATAGATTAAGATTTTTTGTGCCTCTAATATATCCGGATAAATCAGTCTGGTTTAATTTGAAATAGTCAAAAAAACAAAAACGATTTAATAATAACTAAAAATTTATTTTCATGAAAAAAGGATTTTATTTAATACTCATATTACTAAATTTTAGTATTTACTCCTGCTCAAAAGATGATGACAATTCATCTCAATTAGCGGGGAATTGGAGTGGAACCTTCAGCGGGGATGTAATCGGAACCTGGTCGGCAACGATATCTGAAAGTGGTAAAGTAACAGGGAAAACAGTGGTAACCAGCTTTTCTATTGAAGCTGAGCTAAATGGAAATGTAAATTCTGACGGAAAATTTACAGCAACAGCTGGGACAACATCCTTAGGCTATATTTTTGATGGGCAATTAGATGCAAGTACCGGCAGTGGAACCTGGAAAAACTCATCTAATACCCAAACTGGCAGTTGGAGCGGAATAAAAAAATGATTTGTTGAATTGCCCCTAAAATTACCGTATCAGGAAAATTGTGCATTAACACATTAAAAACAATTGGATATGAAATGTAAAAATTTATTTGTTCTGTTTATAACCGCTTTTAGTTTACTCTTATCAAGTTGTAACGGCCAACCCAACCCGAATGCCAGTAATAAAATATCTAATGATTCTGGAAAATCTGATAAAGAGAATACAGAATCCACAAAATATATTGCGGGTAGGGATTATACTCAATTTGTAAGGGCCAGGATATTGGACAAAGTGGGGTTTGCTCAACCTGTGGAGGCATTCAGCGTTTTAATCCCCGAAGGCTGGACGTATGATGGTGGCGTGATATGGAATCCACCCGGCAGCACTTGCGCGGGGATCAACCAGGGCATGAAGGCCGTTTCGAAAGATGGAAAATTCAGTTTTGAAATAATGCCCAACTATATGTGGGGTTTTACATCCGATCCACAGGTGGCACAATTTCAACAGCAGCAGCAATTCCCCAAATATTGTTCATTCGGCGAACCGATGAATGCGGAAGCTTATTTTAAACAGGTTTTTGCACCCAATGAGTTGGGAAATCCACAGGTGATAAGCATTAAAGAAAACACTTTCGGAATACAAGCCTTGCAGGAAAGCAATGAAAAATCAAGACAGGAACTGATGCGATACGGCGCAAGTCAGGTAAATTTTTATCCGAGCGGAATTTCTGCTACGGTAAAATGGGCGAATAACTCCGAGGCAATCATCCTTTGCGGGGTTAACATTATTGAATCAGTCATTCCCAATCCATATAATGGCAGTTACAGTAAAAGTTTTACAAGCGTAGCTTCAGAACGTATAATATTTATGTACCCAACTGGCGAAGCTGAAAAAGCTGCCAATATGCTAAGCGTGATGATGGGCAGTATAAGAACAAACACCGCCTGGAAAAATGCAGTTGACGGTTTTTGGCGCTCCGTAAGGGAACAAAGCAACAGGGAACACATCGGAAGAATACAGATGATTGATGAGCAAACCCGTCAGATCGGAAATGCAGCAATCAAGCAGGGGCAGCAGAATTTGAACAACATGGATGCAAACATGCGCAGTTGGGAAGCCTCGCAACAATCGCAGGATCGTATTCATACAAATTTTGTAAAAGCTATCCGCGAAGTGGAAAATTATCAGGACGAAACGGGTAAAATAGAATTAAGTTCAGGTTACAACCACGCATGGAGCAGAAGCGATGGCAGCAGTTTTATTATGAGCGATGATCCCAATTTTGACCCTTCTTCTGTTTTTCAGGATCAAAGTTGGAAGGAAATGAAGAAAGTGGATTAAGGGTGCGGCGAATTCCAATTCGCCGGTATTGATTTAAAATGTAACCTTCATCTAATAAATAGGAAAAGGATATCATCCGTCAAACAACGAATACTATCCTTTTCTTTTTGATAGCAACGATTTTCCGATTTGCTTCTTCTCCAATTTTTCACAAATCGGAATTCGCACCACCCTTATCTCATTTCCTTGTAGGCGTTTATCAAACCATTTGTCGATGCATCATGTCCTGTAACCTGATTTTCATTTATTAGTTCAGGTAAAATTGCATTGGCCAGTTGTTTGCCCAGTTCAACTCCCCACTGGTCGAAACTGTAAATATTCCAGATAATTCCCTGTACAAAAATCTTATGTTCGTACATGGCAATTAATGATCCCAGCGCACGTGGCGTTAATTTTTTAAGCAAAATTGAATTGGTTGGAATATTTCCCAAAAAAACTTTGAATGGCAACAATTCAGCAATTTCAGCTTCTGATTTTCCTGCAGCTTTTAATTCTGCTTCAACTTGTTCTGCTGTTTTTCCTACCATCATTGCTTCTGTTTGTGCAAAAAAGTTGGCCAACAATTTTACCTGGTGGTCGCCAATTTTGTTGTGATTGATGGCAGAAGCAATAAAATCGCAGGGAATCAATTTTGTTCCCTGATGAATTAACTGGTAGAAAGCGTGTTGGCCGTTTGTTCCGGGTTCGCCCCAAATAACCGGTCCGGTTTGGTAGTCAACCTGCTCGCCGTTTCTGTCCACATATTTACCGTTGCTTTCCATATTTCCCTGTTGAAAATAGGCTGAAAAACGGTGCATATACTGGTCATAAGGTAGGATAGCTTCTGTTTCGGCGCCATAAAAATTATTGTACCAAACGCCAATCAGGGCAAGTATTACAGGAATGTTTTTATCAAATTTTGTATTTCGAAAATGGTTGTCCATGGCATGTGCACCTTCAAGCAACTCAATATAATTTTCAAAACCAATACCGCAGGCAATTGAAAGTCCGATTGCCGACCACAATGAATAACGGCCACCAACCCAATCCCAGAAACGGAACATATTTTTTGTATCAATTCCAAATGCTGAAACGGCTTTTGAGTTTGTTGAGACCGCCGCAAAATGGAACTTAACAAATGCTTCATCTTTTGCAGTTTTCAAAAACCAATCTTTTGCTGAATTGGCATTTGTCATGGTTTCCTGCGTGGTAAACGTTTTCGATGCCACAATAAAAAGTGTGGTTTCAGGATTTACAAGTTTCAAAGTTTCGGCAATGTGTGTTCCGTCAACATTCGAAACAAAATGCAGGTTGATATTTTCTTTTTTATAGGGTTTTAAAGCTTCGGTAACCATTAACGGACCAAGATCGGAGCCGCCGATTCCAATGTTTACAATATCAGTTATTGCTTTGCCAGTGTACCCTTTCCACGCTCCTGAAATCACTTTTTCAGAGAAATCTTTCATTTGGCCGAGCACAGCATTTACTTCGGGCATTACATCTTCCCCATCAGCAAAAATTGGCGTATTACTTCGGTTTCGCAGGGCAACGTGCAACACTGAGCGGTCTTCTGTTGCATTAATTTTTTGCCCTGTAAACATGCTTTCTATTGCATCTTTTAATTCACATTCACTGGCAAGTTCCAGTAATGCTTCACGAACTTCATCATCAATTATATTCTTCGAGAAATCGACAAGAATATCTTCAAATTTCAGCGAATATTTTTGAAACCGTTTTGCATCGTTGGCAAAAAGTTCTTTCATGTGTTTTCCTTCAAACTCAAAATGGTATTCTTCGAGCCTGTTCCAGGCTTTGGTGGTCATCGGATTAATTTTTGGCAGCATATTCTT
>Ga0100400_1001732_pt1 | contig 15508 bp, 3 predicted proteins | sample CryGeymeta201524_FD_80420 | JGI IMG/M metagenome (GOLD analysis project Ga0100400, IMG submission 80420) | Groundwater microbial communities from Crystal Geyser aquifers in Utah, USA - Crystal Geyser metaG 2015-24 | ecosystem: Environmental > Aquatic > Deep subsurface > Groundwater | place: USA... | reverse complement strand
GGCCACCGACTCCGGACCGAGAAAGGCCGGCCCTTCCGGGATGATTTTATCCGGATCGAACAGTGCCCCGATATCCCAAATGATCGCACCCCGCATGCCCTTGTCTTTCATCTCCTGCAACTCGTAGCTGAGCTGCTCGTTGTCGACGTAAGCGTTCATCCAGGTCCAGAGAGCGCCCGGGCGCGCTTGCCTTGGCGGATCGAGAAAGTCGGCTTCGCTGAGCGGGTCGCCGGCCTTGGGCGCGGCCGCGCCGGTAAGCGCGTCGGATGCCGCCTCACCCGCCGGGCTGCAGGCGGCGAGTAGCAGCAAAAGTGCGGCGGCAAGAAAAGGTGAATGGCGGTGGTGCGGGCGTTTCATCATAGGTAAAAATTAAATGGAATGATGCCTGTTGTCGGATGGGATAGCATGGATGGGCAAGAAAACGCCTCACCCCGCATGCAGGGTGAGGCGTGAAAATGTCTCCGATCTAAAAGATCGAATCTAGCGGCGGCGACGCAGCATCAGCGCGAACCCGGCGAAGCCAAGCAAGGCCAGCGAAGAAGGCTCGGGGACGGCAGTCACCACGGCACCCACCAGGCGGCTGCCGGTGGAGGTGTAAGCGATGCTGTCGTAGCCCAGATCATTGACGAAATCGATTCGCGTGACGAAGATGTTTTGCTGACCGACCGGCGTCACGCTACCGAACAATTCCCCGGAGTTAATGTCCGCTAGCGCCGTGCCCGACATGGTCGCGGTGAGCGAAGCGCCTCCGCTCCATTGGCCGTAGAACATGTAAATCGAACCTTCGGTGATACCGGAGATATCGACCGTGCCACTGAAATCGGTAAGGTCACGGATTCCGGGGCTGTTTAAGGCTGTGCTGTCAGGCCCAGCGCTGGGAGCCAGCAAATCCGCACCCGGGTCCATCGTCGTGTAAATAGCCCCCTGGCCCTGCTGGAACGAGTCGAAAGCCGTGTCGGTCGTCGTCATCGTCGATACAATACCGCCGCCTGCAAAAACTGAACCGATGGTATTACTAGCCGCTTGGACGAAATTATAACCCTCGATGGAACCGTTGAAAGCCACGTTGATCGAGCCGGTTAATGCCGTTCCACCGCTATACGTATTCGCGTATCCGGCATTGTTCGCATTGACGGAAATGAGGTAATCGTCATCGGTATTACCTCCGCCGACGAGGTGGTCCGTGCCCCCGGAGGCAAGCGATGCAGCATAACTAGAAGTAACCGCCAAGGCGATTGGCAGAGCGAGGAGTAGTTTGTATTTCATTTTTTGCATGTGAGGTTCTCCTTTATTTTTACAGTAGATTAATGGGTTGTAGATATTAGGAATAGGAATGCTATTAAAGCATGGTTAAATTCGCTCATTTGGGCGCGGTTGTCTAACTTTTTGTGTTAAAGTAACCACTGTATTTTGGGTAAGGTTTTTTCGCTTCTTCAAAACGGTATACTCCCGAAAGATTTGGTTGTTCGTTGCCAATCGCATCAATCGCATGGATGCGATCCAAACATTGTAGTTACGTCCAGCTCCCAAGCCGACTTTGAAAGGAAATTCGTTACAACCGATCCGGCCAGTCGGCCACGTTTGCTTACTCGACCTGGGTCATTGCGATGCGGGCAAAGCGCGCTGGCTGGCCGTCGGGGAGCGTGGCGGGAAAGGGCACTTTGACGACTTCGTAGTCGGTGTCCGCGCTGGAATCGGTCACTACGGTGGGTGCTACGGCACTGTCGTAAAACATGCGCATATCACTACTGAACTGCGCCATGTAGCTTACGCTGCCGGGAGCTTCATGGTCGTCGCGGCGAACGAAGTAGACATATAAAGTATCGCCGCCATCACTCATCCCCAGAACGGGTGAGCCGTGGGCGCTGCCATCGATTGCCAGCCTGGCTTCGCCCGCCACGGTCGGGTCGGTGCCATAGGCGAATTCCATCAGGTTGACCCGGCCATCGTTGTCGGGGTCGCTGGTGGGTAAGGTGTCAACAAACGGGTTCGCATACGTGCCGGAACCCGACCACGAGTCGTAAATGTCAAGCACGGTGATGGTGATCTCATCCACGATGGGGGATGTGGTATCCAACGCGTTGCCGACCAAATCGGTCAGGACGGCACCCGCTTTCACCTGCAGGATCAGCGTGCCGGCGGTTACTGGCGTAATACGCAGGTCGAAGGTATCTGCTGCAATTTGGGTGACACTGCCGACCGTGACTGATGCCGTGCCGGCATTGGCAAAATCGGCAAAAGTCACTGAAGCCGGATCCATCGCTTCGCTGAAAGTCAGGGTATAAATCACGGTGGTTCCGGGCCAGACATCGGCACCCGCCTGATGGTCGACAATCCCAGCACTGTTCAGCGTCGGCGGTATCGAATCCGGTGCAGTGGCAATCTGCCTGAGTTGGCTGGCGTTGATGGTGAGGTTGCTTTGAGCGGAGGGCGTGGTGGTGAGGCCGCCGTATGCCTGGGCCAGAAATTGCAGCGTGCTGGCATCGGCGACAAAGGTGCCGACGGCATATTGCCCATACCCGCCTTCTGAGACTTCCCGCAATAAAGTTGCGTGTCCGAGCGTGCCGGGAGTGGGGATAGTGTTTGTGCCGCCGCTGTTCAGAACCATGCCATTTTCACCGGCGGTGTTTCCGTTGTCGGCACGCCAAACCTGAATCTGGTAGGTGCTGCCGATGGTGAGGCCGCTGAAGGTGAAGGTGGCCTGACCGGATAAATTCCGATCCGCATACTGAAGCAAGGTGTAGTAGTCGGCATTCTCGGGAGTGTAGCTACCGGCGCGCCCGCTGATTGTGTCGAATCTGTCCGGGCTATCAAAAACGTGATCATCGTCGAACATCACCCCGTTGATATCAAAAGTGCTGCCGTCCACCACATCGCGGGTGCCTAGATCCGCGCCGCTATGCGCCTGGACGAGTGCGCCAAGAGTGGAAACATCGGTGATGTTGCCCGAAATGTCGTGCACGCTCCAGCTGATCTGGCCAGGTGTCAGGGTGGTCGTGCCGGGTATGGTGACCGATTCCGGGGCGGATGGAGCTGTCCTGTTAAAGTTTGAGCTCTTGTCGCGGGCCATCACGGAGTAACTGTAAGTTGAGCCTGCGGCGACCGCGTCGGTGTAGGTCGGGCTGTCCTGCCAGCCACTGTCGTTGCCATTGCCTGAGGTGCAGGTGAAGTAGTATTGCACCCCGTTCGGGTCACTGGCTGTGGTGGCCGTCATGATGATCAACGTCTCTTCCGTAAGGGCCGGCGCACTGTCGAAGGTCATCGGGTCGGGAGCCGGTGCGGCGACATCCTCAATGGAATCGGCCAGTCCGACTACGGCGGCAAAGCTGTCCCCTATCCTGACTTCATCAATGCTCGTGTTTCCCCTGACACTGGACAAGGTGAGGCGGTTCAGCGTGCTCTCATCGATAGTGGCGGTGGCGGTGGCGGCTCTGTCATTGAATAACGTCTCATCAATCACATCGTCTTCATAGAAAGCGTAGACCGACACCTTATCGGTGGCGCCGAATTCGTATTTCAGGACAAACACGTAATCCCCTACGCTGTATGGAGCGGAGTTTCTGGAAACGGGTGTTCCAGCACTGTAGGCGACCGCAGAATAGGTATTTCGATCTGCAATATTTCGCGCGACTCCGAGCCCGTTCCCTTCGCCACTGCCGTGATTGCCGGAAGTATCCAGTTCGGCCGTCGCATTTTTGAAGCAGTCCGTGCTCAAGGCAAAGCCCAGGTGCTCCCCCCACCCGGATCCTGTCCTGCGGAAAATCGCACTGGCCCAGAGCACCTTATCGGCGCCCGCCATCGTGCCGGCATCCTGAGCCAGGGCGCGGTGGACTTCCCAACGATCCCCTGGAACATCTGCGGACAAACCAAGGAATTTTGCTCCACTCGCCGCAGTCGGCGGCAAATTGTTGACGACTCCATCCCAGCTCAGAGTGTCGCTTGTCATCGGATTCGAAATTGGAGTGGTCGCGGTCGACTCATCGTAAATCCAGGCCAGGCCCGCATCCGGACCGTCCAACCAGCTGCCCGTCATGCCTGTGCCGCCTGAGTTACCGGCCAGGCCGGTATTGAAGGGATAGTTAAAGGATTCATGCACATAGGTCTGAAGAGTGCTGGCGTCCACGGTGATCGACACGGTGGCCTCCGAGCTTTGACCGAAGCTGTCGACCACCTGGAAAGTGAAGCGGTCCGAGCCGGAGTGGTATTTATAATTCGAGGTGTAGGTCAAATTCGGAGCCTGCCCGGACAGCACGCCATGCCGGGGGGGCTGGACGATTTGGTAAACCAGCGGCATCGCTTCCGGGTCACTCCCGGAAAGTGTGATCGGGCTTGCCGTAAACGGAGCCACGGTGAGGGATTGTGAGTCCGCGGTGGGTGCCGCATTGGCAGGTAAAAGACCGCTGCTATCATAGAGAGTCATTGCGACGGTTCCCGTGATTTCAGAGAAACCGCGCGCATCGATCACCGCGACTTCAAAGAGATAGTGCCCGGGTTGCGCATCGGTGAAAGTCACCGTGGTATCTTTGCTGGACTGCATGCCATTCACGGAAAAACTGACCTCCCCGGGCCCGTAAACTTTGCGCCAGGTGTAGGTGAGTTGCCCCTTGGCCAGGTCGGTGACACTGGCATGGAGCTGAGTCCGGTTTGAAGGCAGGGTCAGCTCGACCGCATCCGTGACCACCCAGTCAAAACTCTTGAAATATTTCGGAGCGGACGGATCCTGGTCGGTCAAGATCGCAGCCAATGCGTCCTGAGCCTTGGGCACATTCGAATTGACGATTACGCCGGTTGAGTAGTTGGCGATGAACTCAATGCACAGCTCCGTGATTCGGGGGTCCGGTTCGATACGTGAGGAGGTCGCTGCAAACTGCTCCAGACTTTTAAACATTGCGCCGTAGGTGGCACGGTCCGGTTGATCCGTATCCGCGCGGATGGCACGCCCGCTTGCGGGAACGACCTCGGCAAAATTATATTTGGTCAGGGCATCCAGTGCGCCCAACTGCGCGCCATCGGCAAACATGGCATCTGCCGGTGCCCGATAATAAACCATATCCAGAATTGTGTCTCCCAGTGCTTCAACATCGGCGAGATCCAGCCCCCTGCTGGCATTGCGCAAGGTGCTGCGGCCCAGACCCGACGGACAATTGGCGATGGCTCGAATGGCGGGGTAAAGCAATTGGCGGTCCACTCCCCGCAGGTCGCTTCCATTGGTTGCATCGTATAAAATCCCGGTGGAGCCAAAAAGTATATTTCCCATTTCCTTGAGGTCCAATTGAAGTGGATCACGGGGAGCGACCGGGAATGCGTCCCGCTGCGCGGCCGCCGCAGCCGCTAAAACCACATCCAACTCGCCATTTTTGGCTGGGTTTTTAAGCAGTGCCTTAGCGGCAAGCCTGCGAAGGTTGGGATCCTCATCACTTAAAATGGCAGCAAGAACGGGAGCTGATGCCGGATCGGCAATTTTCTCCAGCGCGGTCAGTGCGCCCGCTCGGGACGTCCCCGCCGGATCGCTGGCCAGCGTATGGAGGCTGTCGATATCCGCCGCGCTCAGGCTCATCCCCGCCAGTGCGTTGGCCGCGCGCAGGTGAACCACCGTGGACCAATCCTGCAAGTCAGCGATCAGCTGCTCCTTGGTCCGCGTAGTTTCATCGTAATGAGCCGAGGCCACTGCCTGGGCACGTTGCGTTGGATCCAGGACGCCGCTGGCTGAGCGGTTGCGACCGGTCATATGCAAGCGCTTTAAAGGCAGTGCGTAGGTGAGGATGTATGCCGCCGTGCCGTTGAAATTGGAATAATCATAAGTGGTATAAATATGATTGTAGTCGAAACTTCCGTCCCAGCGACGGGCCAGATCATACATCCAGCCGGTTTCTGCAAAATAGGATTTAATGGCATCGTCACCCCCGTGGGCCGCGCCGAGAGGCGACCACCAGTTTTGGAAATAGCAGCCGGTATGGCCGGTCTCAAATTCATTGAAGGCCGCCGCAGACATTTTTGCGTAATATTGACTTTGTTCCGACCTGCCGGCTGCCAAATCGAATAACAATGCAGCGGCGCCGCTCTTACCGTTGCTGCTGAATTCGTTGGTTCCGACTTCGTGCTCGCCATAGGGGATCGCTCCCTGGCCCGCGTAAGACGCGTAAAAATCGACTCCCTGCTGGATGCCGGTGTCCAGCGCCGCACTTGCCACGCCGCATTCCCTGGCCAAGAGGAGCCCGTAAAGTCCCGGCACCGAGGCTGAATTGACAGCACCATAGCCTGAGATCATGTTCGTGTTCGGATCGTCCGGCCAATGAAACACCGCATAGTTGTGATTGAAAGTGCCGTAGATACTCTGCCCGGTCGTGATGCTGTTGACATGGGCTTGGATGGCTTGGAACACACCGCCGGACGGGTGTTCACCGTAGTTGAGGTAATACTCGGCCAGCACGATGAGCTGATGGCCGCGCTTCCAGCCGATTTTGCTCTCCGTTTCCGCAATCCCCGAATTCATCAAGGCCAACTCAGCGGCGTCAGGTAACATGGCGGCGATCTCCGCATCAATCCGGGTCTTCATCGCGAGGTGGTCCGGGTGTGCCGGATCATCGAGTGCGATGAGTGCCAAAGTCCCCAGATTGTATGAACCCGGCGCGTCTTGTGCCAACAACGACTGCCGTGCATTTTCCGCGATAAGAGCGGACTTGGCGTCATTCAAGGGCGCATCCGGCCCATAGGCACCCAAGTGCTGCAGCGTCAGCGAATACGTCGAAGTGCTGCCGCCCCGCCACACCTTCAATTTCAGTTCCGGGGTGCTGCGTGCCTCGGCCGCCGCAATGGCCAGAGCAAGTGATTTGCGTGCGTCTGCAGTAAAATCGCCCGGTGCGGAACCATCGCCACTGGCGCCCAGAATGACATCCCCGGCCAGGATCCCGGCCGAGTCGGCGGGCGAGCCCACATCGACGATCTTGACCAAAATCTGGCGGCTTTGCCCGGTGTAGTTCCAATCGGTCAGCAGCGCCTGGGGATTGGCCTCGTGATACATCCAGCCAACCATGCCCGTCGGCCCCAAATTAATCTGGTTACTTGTCGTCGCGGCTTCGCCTGCGGTGAGATCGGGTGGAGCCGCTTCACTCACTCCGGCACACAGTGCAATCAGGCTGGCGACCAGCAAGGGACACAACCGAGCAGCTGATAAAGATTTTCTTTTCGGCAGTATGGACTGTGGGGTGTATCCATTTCGACGACCTGGGGTATGGGGCAGTTTCATCGTTATGTAGGACACAGGCGGAAAGAATTGTCCGCGCTGCGTCGGGTAAGCGCTTGTAAGCTCATTCAGTTTGACGATATAAATTAGAGTGAAGGCATCTAAGGCAGGTGCCGTTGCCTATTCCACATCGCTGATCGCGATGCGGGCAAAGCGCGCCGGCTGGCCGTCGGGGAGCGTAGCGGGAAAGGGCACTTTGACGACTTCGTAGTCGGGGTCCGCGGTGGAATCGGTCACTACGGTGGGTGCAACAGCACTGTCGTAGAACGTGACAAGGTCGCTGCTGAATTGCACCGTGTAGTTCATGCTTCCGGCGGTTCCGTGATCGTCGCGGCGAACGAAGTAGAACGAGAAGGTCTCACCGCCATTACTACTCGCCAGTGCGGGGGAGCCGTGGGCGCTGCCATCGATCGCTAGTGCGGCGCCACTCGACAGGGTGGGATCGGTGCCGAAGGCAAATTCCATCAGATTGGCCATTCCATCGCCGTCTTGATCCTGGAGGGGATCCGTGCCAGTAAAGGTATTGGCAAAACTGCCTTCGGCCCAGGCGGTATAGATTGGCGAAGGAGGCGGGTTCACGGTGATGGTGACCTGGCTGCTTGTCTGGCTGTTGCCATCATCGGCAGTCAGAGTCAGCACATAAGTGCCTGCCGCGGTAAAGGTGGCCGTCGTTGCCGCTGACGAGGAATCGCCAAAGGCGACGCCGGCAGGTCCGCTGAATACCGTCCAAGCCGTGCTCAGCACCCCACCTTCCGGATCACTGGCTGCTCCATTCAGACTCACCACCGCAGCGGCGGAACCGCCAGGGGCGGAAGCCTTGTGCGAATGATCCGCTGGAAGACTTCCCGCCAGTCCCCACTTGTGGGCGAGGTAGCCTTCGAGCACCTCTCGGTCCCCTGCGCTGAGTGTCGTGTTCCCCACGATCACTTCGGCGATGTAGCCATCCCATCCACGACCGCCAATCCCGCGATCGCCACCGACCTGGAGGGCCATATTGGTTAAGTTGATGGAGTCGTTAATGACAATTGCCGGGGCACTAATCACCGCAGCACCAACATTGCTGCTGGGGTTGCCATTTGTAAAATAAGCGCCTTGCCATCGATCACCGACTGGAGTGGTTGCCACATCCCCACGATATTGAATCAGATAATTGGTAAGCGATTGATCTCCAAGTGCGGTAGCAAACGCGGGAGTCGCGTTATTATATTGCAAGACCATGGCCGCCCATTTCACATCGATACCGGAAATTGCATCCATCTGCTCAGTTCTACCGGCAAATTCGAGGACATTGAGGCCGTTGATGCCAGCCGGGATGAGAGCCGGCTGATCGCCAGCGCTGGATTGCTCCAGGTGCACGCCGTTGCCGCTCTTGTCCGTCCATCCGGTCACATTAGTGCCGCTGGTGGTGATCGTCGATGCATCGGACGCGTCATACCAGGCCGCCGTCGTGATATCGGCGGGACTCCAGTCCACCGAACCAGTAAGGGAGGCCGACTGGTCCGATCCGGCAAATACAATGGGGGGCGTATTTTCAGTCACGTTGAGCGTGGTATCATCGATGATGGCACTGCTCGTATCGAGTGCATTGCCAGCCAAATCCGTGAGCGTCGCTCCGGCGAAAATTTGCAACTGCAGGGTGCCGGAAGAGGTCGGTATCGCTTCGAGCAAAAACACACCCGGTGTCGGCTCGGTCAGTGCGCCGAAGCTCAGAGACGCCGTTCCCGTATTGGCAAAATCCGTCGTATCGACGGACGCCGCATCCATGTCCTCGCTAAAACTCAAGGTGTAAGTCACCAGCGTGCCCTCAACGATATCCGCGCCGCTTTGATCATCGACGATTGCGGAGCTGGCCAAGGTTGGTGGGGTGCTGTCGCTCACGTTGTCGACGCTGACTGTGACTTCGTCGAAAATTTGTTCGATACCGTCATCCACAGTCAGGCGCAGGACGTAAGTTCCAGTCGCTGTAAACGTCGCCACGGTCTGGAGGGCGCTGGCATTCCCCAGGGTCACCGGAGACGGGCCCGAAACGACGGACCAGGTGGTGGTGAGCGGGTCGCTGTCCGGATCGGACGCGGATCCGCTGAGGGTGAGTTCGACCCCACTGATTTGGCTGACCCGCAGGAAGCTGCCGTCTCCGGGATCGACCAGGGTTTGCCAGGTCGTGCCGCCGGCGGGATCATAGCCAATGCCGATTTCTCCATTGACCGGCCCGCTGCCGCCGGTGCCATTGGCGATGCGGATTTCGATGCTGTGCCAACCGGGTGCCAGATTCAAATTTGCAGTGGAACTGCGGGCATTCCAGACATCGTTGCTCAAGACCAACACCCCATCGATCCAGATGCGCGCACTGTCATCAATATGCTCGGTGAAGCTGATTTGACCGTCCGCGTCGTAGATATTTCCAGTGTAGATTTCAGTCGTATTTGCGGCGATGGCATTTTCAGTCTCGCTGGATACATTGACCAGAATCTGTGTTTCGGGATTTGGGGTGATTACATCGATATTTCCCGTAACGGTGCCGTAATACAGGCCGGGCACGAGCCCCGCCGCCTGCAGTGTCGCCGATTGGTCGGATCCGGCGCTGGCACTGGGCGCGCGGTTGTCATTGTCCGCAATCGTAACGCTGGCCGTGGCCATGCCGATCGGGTAGGCGGCATCCGGGGTGATGGTTAAGGTCACGGATTCGTCACGCTCGCCAAAGACGGTATCGTCCACCGGTGTGACTGTCAGCGTGACCGAGCTTTGCCCGTCGGGGATGGTAACAGGGCTGGTATGGGACAAGGTATAGTCGTCGCCCAGGGTGGCGCTGCCGCCGAGCGTGAAGAAGACATCGAGAGCCCCTGTCGTATCGCCTAGCCGGCTGATGATGAAGTTTCCCGTATCCGGCCCCTCCTCGGAGGCCTGGGCATCGCTGGTGCTGGCGTTGACCTGCCCGTTCGGCACCTGCACGGAAAGATCGATCGCGCCCCGTGTCTGGGTGCCCCCGATTGTCACCGCATAGGCGATAGAGTCGCTGCCCAGGTAGTCACCCGTCGGGGTGTATTCAATCGTGGCGGGGCCGGTCCAGGCAATGGAGCCGTTCACGGGACCGGCAAAGTAGGTGTTGGAGGCATCCGCCCCCGTCACGCCAAGTTGGATTTCGACCGGGGTGAATTGGGTGGCCAGCACCTGTTGGGTGCCGTTATCCGTCTGACTCACACTCACGGTGCTGCTGCGATTGATGGTGTAGCCCCAGGCATCGGAGAGCCCGTCGTAGATTTCGTCGGTCGAAGTGGTGCTGAAGGCGACCTCGAAGTTCTCCGCAGCGGTGGCGCCGGGAATTCCCGCCACCGTGACCTGTTGCGGTATGTTGTAGTTGGCGGGGGTGAAGACCAGCGTCTGTGGGCCGACGATGGCGGCGGACGAGTTGGAGATCGATACCGACACCGTGACCTCCTGCTGTGGTGGATTGACGAACTGCACGGTCATTGTATCGCTGCCGCCCGGTGTGATCGTGGTGGCATTGGTGGCGGACGGCAAGACCCGAAAGCCGGGTGCCCGCGTGGTGAGATGCGCCATCTGCCAGGCGGTCTCGTAACCGAGCTTACGGGTAAACCACTGCTGCCAGGCAGTGCTGCTTTGTTCGGCAGGCTCGGCCTCGACCGGACAGCGACCCGTCAGCAAGGTAAACATGTAGGCACCCACCGCGCGATCCAACTCACGGCTCAAGTGCCAACTGTCGCGGTAAGCCAGAATTTCCGGGCGGAAGTGGTTGATCTTGGCCCACATCAGGCGCACCGGAATGCCGCGCACATCTTGTGGCACTTCGCCCTCACGCACCATGCTGTAAGCAATGCCGAGATCGGTGCCGTTCGAATGCGAGCTATTCCGGTAGTAGCGTTTGTCGATCCCGTAGCGCATGGTCAGCGGCCCGGTATTGCGGTGATCCCCCATCGGAAAACCGTGCACGCGGTCGTGCATGGCCGGATCGACCCGGTATTGTTTTTCCGGTTCAAACCAGTCATTGCCACGGCTGTAGGAGAGATCGACCGGATTGCCGGACGCGGGTGGATTGCGCCGCACGGAGCCGACCCGAGCTTGGGACAACGCGTCATTCAGGCCACCGGCAAATCCTTCTTCGGTGCTGGTGCCGTATTCATTCCAGTCCACTTGACGCCCCCGGTAGTATTTCATCTGAAAGGGATTTTCGATCGTGTATTTCCCGGCATACTGGGCCACTCCATCGTTGGCCTGGACGACGCTGAAGGCGTGGTTGGCGATGGCATCGCCACCCGGATTGTAGGTATAGGCGGAGGTAGCCGCGCTGCGGTCGAAAATACGGCTGTAAATGGCAGACGCAGCCAGGTATTCGCCCTTGGGTGTCGGGTGGGCGCTGGCGGTGTCCTGCCCCGTGAATGCGTCCCAAGCCTTACCGGACGGCACCACCGGCAGCCCCGCCGAATCACCGACCCGGTAAACAACCTCGTTGAAATCGCCAGCCGAGAAGCCCGAGCTGTTCTCTGGCCATTGCGCCAGCAAGATGACCTGAGCCGGGCTGGCGCTCTTGGCCACCTCGTTTTGGATCATCTTGACCCCCTCGGCAAACATGCCCGGGAAATTAGCCATAATGTAGGGATCTTCGCACAGCACGATATAGTCCCAGGCCACGGTGCCCTCGCCGCGCAGATCCGCTAAGCGGACATCTTTACCCTCCGGCCACATAAAGTGCTGGATGAGGCTGTAGGAGTAGTAGGTCAGGTCCCAAATGGTGGCAGCGCTCCCCACCGTCGTATCGATTTGCTTCGTCTTAAAGATGTCCTCGAAGGTCACATTGACGGTTCCGGCAATTGCGGCATCCTGCGCCAAGATGCTTTGCAGCTGGCTGGCGATCCCGCCGGGATTGAATGGCTTTTCGTGAGCGACACCCGCTTGGCCGATCTCCCGCTCCGAATAGGAATGGGTCGATCCCAGAACCAAGATGTTGAGTTGTTGCGCAAACAACTGGGGGCTCGCGACCATCACCGTGATCAAGGCGAGCGCGATGTGCGCGCGCATCAGAAAATGGCTGGATAATATGGTTTTTTTATTCATAAGATAAGTTAGTTCAGGAACTTCCTTCATGATGAGGCACGGAGTAATTTTTTGATCGTGGGTTCCATCGCTTTGGCCCAGGCGCGAAAGCCAGCTTCATTGGGATGGAGGCCGTCGGGCATCAGATCGCGTTTCAGTTGCCCCGCCTGGTCGAGAAAGACGTGGCTGATGTCGAGCCAGTGGACGGTCTCGTGATCGACATATCCGCGAATGATCTCATTGATTTAGTGAGTTTAAGGAGTGGATGGGTGCTTGTTTTCATACGGTTACATTAGATGCGGCATTAGGGTGTGAGCAGGTTGACCATATTATCGCCCATGGACTTGCCGATGAGGAACAGGGTTTCGGCGTTCCAATACCAGTGGAAGCCCTGGGTGGAGGGGGAAAACGCGGCCCCGCGTTGAAACGGGCGGGTATCGCTGCTCAGCACCTTGGCGGGTTGTGGCACGCCGGCCACCCACAGCTGGGCTTTTTCCACGGGCGAGTAGCCCGCGTAGGGCACCGGCTCCGCCGGTCCGGTGTCCATGCCGGTGCTGGCGATGACGAAGGGCAGATCCGGTTGGTTGAAGACCGCCCGCACGTCCTGGATCAGGTCGGGCAGGTTGTCCTTATACTCGGCGGAGTAGCTCGCGTCGATGCGGTCGTTGAATCCCTGGTGCCAGCCGAAGCCGAAGATCCGGTAGCCCTGGCCGGACCATTCCGGGAACTCGGTGTCGAGGTTGGCGAGCGCTTCGCGGGTCAGATCGATGATGGCGTTGTAGAAATCCCCGACCCGTCCGCCGCGATCCGCCACAGCACTGGGTGGGCGGAATTTGGTGGCCAGGTCGCGGCCGCCCCAGGCGCACTTGATAATGAGCACGTTGTCCGAAGCATAAAAATCGCCGATCACTTGGCCGAAGGCATACTCCGGGCCAATTTGCGATGTGCTGACCCCGGTGGTTGGCCCGAGGTCGCCCTTACGGATGGTGCCGCCGAGGTTGGCACCGCCATCCTTCCACCACCACTTCACGTCGGAGCGGGTGGCAAAGGCGCTGCCGGTGTCGGACGGATTTGTCAGCAGGGTGGTGAAATCATAATAGTTGTATTCCGGATTGTTATTGTTCGCGGCAAGAAACCGCAGGCTGCCGATGGTGCCCGCGCCGCTGGCACCGTTTTCCACACTCCCGTAGCCGACCATATTTGACTGACCGGCAAGGATGAAGACCTTAATGCCATTCGGATCGTCATCCCAGGTGGTGAACTGGCGGGTGGTGCCGGTGGTCAGTGCCTGGCCGGTGCCGCTGGTGATACCATCGACCGAGACGGTGTAGCCGGTGTCGAGGCCCAGCGGCGCGTCGAGGGTCAGGGTGACGCTGGCACCGTCGCCGCTGACGCTGGCCTCCGTCACATTGAGCGCACCCCCGCTGGTGAGTTCGACGCTGTAGTTATTCGGATTGGTGGCCGAGGAGGCGTTCATCGGCTCGGAATAGAGCAAAGTGATTGTGTTGCCGCTGCCCCAGAGATTGAGCAGCGAAGGTTCCGGGTCGATGCCGGTGATCTCATTCGTCCGAATCTGAACAAAGAGCTTCGACTCACTCAGCAGGGCGGGGTCGATTGTAACGTCAACGATTTCAACCTCGCCGACATTTGATTGAACGGTCTGAAAGGCGGCGTTGTCTTCGAACCATTGCTGCAGGTCGGTCGAATACCAGACCTTATAATCCAGATTGCCCAAAAATGGAATTCGGCGGGAATAGCTGAATGTGCCGGTGCCCGGCTCGAGCATTTGCGTGTAGGCCCTTGCGGACGCGGGATCCGTGGGGTCGAGCCCGAAGACGCGCTCGAAGTCGTTGCTCAGGCCGTCACTGTCGTCATCCTCGTCCGGCAGGCCGAGATCGGGAAACGAAGTCTCCCGCCAGTTGCCGTAGTCGACACTGATGCCGCTGGCGGGACGGATTTGCAGGGCATTGACGTAGAGTCGTGTGTCGCCGTCGTTCGTCGCCGAATTCCCGTCCGCTCCATCGTAGGCGTCGACCAGTATCGAAATATCGCCCTCGCTATTGGTGACGATGGATTGAAACACGACATAGTTGCCGCCGGGAACAAAGATGCTCGCATTGGTGCCGGGCTTGGCATTGTCCACCGTCTGGGTTTGGCCATTGCCATTGACCGTATTGCTGCTGACGAAATCGCCGAAGCCCCGTTCCGTGCTGGCAAGATCTTCCCAACTGGGAGCGAAATGGCTGAGGGCGTAGATGTAGAGATCGTATGCGGTGTCCGGCACCAGTCCGGTGATGGCAATGGTGGTGTCCGAGCCCTTGTCGAAGAAGTTCCGGTTGGCATTAAAGACATTCAAGTCGGCGTTGGTTGTCGCGCTGCTGTTGGGCAGGCCCGACACGCTCACCGAGGAGACCACAGTGCCTGTGGTGTCGATCAGGTTGCTGACCGAGGTCGTCCCCTGGTTCCAGGTTTCGCCGGGGTCGCCCACCGCGCCGAGAAGCCCGCTCGCGTCAGTGCCCGCGTGGAAATTGACATTGAAAGGGATGGCGGTGTCGGCATTCGTGAACTCGACACTCGCAGTATCGCTAAGCGTGGTGGAGTCGGTGACGACGGTGGCGGTGAAGACTTCGGTTCCCGCGGTGTTTGAGCTGACGGAAAACTCCACGGCACCGCTGGCACCGGTGGTGAGCGCGGTCTGCGGTGTGATGCTGGCAGCCTGCGGCCCGCCGGTATTGGCCAGGGTGACGTCCTTGTCCGGCACGCCATTGCCGTTCGCGTCGCGCAGCGTCACGGTGACCGTGGAGACGGTCGCACCGTTAGCGAATACCGTGGTCGGCACCGCCGCCACGGTGGACATCCCGTCATCGACGGGCCCAATGACGACCGGATTGGATGCCTGGATCTGTAGCCCATTGAGGCCAAGGCGGTGATTGTTGTCCGAACCGTCGAACTGGTCGCCCGCGACACCGGTGAAGGTGATCGTGCCTCCCGCCGCCACGACGTTCTTAAAAAGCACGTAATTGTAGCCGTCCACAAAGGTCGAGGTGTTGACTGTCGCGCTCGAGGCATCGACGAGTTGGTCGCTGGGAGATGTCGTGGTGTTGGCGGTGGACCACCAGCCCACGTATTGCTCGGTGCCATTAACGCCAAAGGGCTGGTTGCGCAATGTCACCAACCAGACATCGTAGCGGGCGTCCGCTGTCAAGCCACTGATCG
>Ga0100400_1001730_pt1 | contig 15516 bp, 11 predicted proteins | sample CryGeymeta201524_FD_80420 | JGI IMG/M metagenome (GOLD analysis project Ga0100400, IMG submission 80420) | Groundwater microbial communities from Crystal Geyser aquifers in Utah, USA - Crystal Geyser metaG 2015-24 | ecosystem: Environmental > Aquatic > Deep subsurface > Groundwater | place: USA... | reverse complement strand
TACTACCAGCAACTCGCCGCTCAGGCCATGACACCGGCATGACTTAAACCAAACAGCCTCCACGAAACACGGGGCGGTTCACCTGGTTGGGCGCGCAGGCCTGCAGACGTGGGATGGCGTGCGTTTGTGCGGGGCGGATGAGCCGTCGATCACGGGATTGGCCAGCCTCCTTTAGCAAGCGCTGCATGGTGCGAATCGAGCCAAGAAAGACGCCCTCGCCGAGCAGCGTGTGATACGCATGCGCCGGATGCGGGCCGGCACCAACTCGCACATCCCTGTGCTCGAACAATGGTGCCTTGCCCCCGCATTCGGCTGCGATGCTCGGCGTGCTTTCCACGCACCGCCCGGCGCGTTCATGGCCCGTGTGCAGTTCCAGCCACTGGAACAGACCACTCGCAATGACAGCTTGTTCAGAGCATCCCTAGATATTACAGTGCCTTGTCAATGAAATTACGCTGTATGTCGCCAAGGACATCTGCTCGATACGTTGCAATGAGGCGCTGATACGACTCCGATATGGCGTCACGAGTAGTTGCCTTGCCGACAATTTTCACTTCCCGATCCACTGGATAGCTTGCGACCACGCCGCCGTCTTTACGAACCTCGAGGGACAGCACAACGTGCATAACGAAGTCCCTATCACGCACTGCAGTTGCTAGGCTAACAAGTGGTATTCGGTCGGCCGCGCCCATTGTATAATAGGCATCGGCTTTCCTGATGGTGACGAACACCGACTTATCTGCGGCGCCTCCGATGGTTAATACCTCTGCAAGCATCAGTTTAATGTCTGACTCGACTGTTGGTTGCGGTGAGATAGCAGTTTTTATAGGTATGAGAGATTCACTAAACGGGTGGTTTTGTAGCTCGGTGTCGGCTGCTCGATTTATGACCGTTACACTTGCGACCCACTTCGGTGTGTTCGCAGCGCTCGGCGTCGGTTGGTATTCAGAACCGGACAGATTAACTCGCAGCGGCGCGCAACCTATTATGCACACCGCAAGCAATACCAGCAAGGCGCATACCTTAACCATGACTCCCCCTAAATATGTGACTTCCCGGTGAATTCAAACGATTAAGCTAATGGGCCGCAACACGCGGTCCCAGCGAATAGAATTAGCAATTTTAGCGGCTTGTTAGTCCACAGGCTTTGGTGGCGGGAGGAAATTCCACGCGTCCTCGTATTGCGCCCATTGTGCCCAGACTTGAACCTGATGCTCTCTCTTTGCGTAGCCTTTTACCATGATACTATAGCTATACGACTAATCTAGCCCTCGATGCTAAAAATAACTGTTGCGCACTGCAATTCCGTCATCGCGAGCGATCTCGGCTGGAATTATAAATAGACGACGACCGGAAGCGTTTTATAAAGTAATTTCCTTGCGCCCGATGGAAGGCATGAACGCGAATACGAAATTTCCGGGGGAGAGCTGCATGACCGACCTTAAACTCCCTAGCCTCACATGCTGCCGCGTTCTAGATGCTTTGACGGACCTGATTAGCGCTGATCTTCAGCGGGGCGGACAGCCGAATCGTCTAAATCCACGTAACATCAGCAAGTTACATAACACCCGCCGCTCTGAGCGATTTCCTGCCAAAGCAGTCTCAGTGCCGCGTTGCTGAAGATCAGCGCTAATCAGGTTGACGGAAACGTTAAAAGGTTTTGTCGCATCTACGCAAAGGTAATAAACAGGGTTATTAATGCGATGAAGATCAGCGTTGTAGCCACGCTCCCGCAGAAGTAGTTTAGCAAGCGATTCTGCGTGATCGCCCAGATCCTTGCTTCCAATGGAGGGCCGCCGTGGTTTCATGGCTTGGCTTCTGTAGTCTGACGCCGCACTCTGCGGCAAATTCGTAGCGAAGCGAAAAATTTGCAGATGGAGGACTTCACGGTCACGTCCCCGCTCGTCCCGGATGCATCACGCCTCATATCGAGTCCTGAACAACGCGGAGACGAACAACGCCGAACAGCGCGAACAACGCGAACAACGCGGTGAACAACGAACAAGAGAACAACGCGGGACAGAACAACGCGGAGAACAACGCGGGACACCCACAATCTCGCCAGCACAATCTACCCCGCGCGGCGCGCTGTCAACCTTGAGTCTTGTCCAACGAGGTATGAGCCTGAACTCCCCACCGAGATTCCAACGAGGTGTGAGCCTGGCGGGGGGCAAATGAGGGCGCGCAGGGTCGATCATTACCGACATGGTGATCGACATGAACGAATCTCAGGTACGTACCCTGGCGCTTGCGCGCGAAGCGCTCGCCAGTTCGTTCGCCAGCAGGCGGCTCCCACAGCAGCACTGGCTCGCACCCCTACGCGCCTACAATCTCTGAGACAGTGACGCAGTGAAGTTATCCCTCATTTTAGGGCGGCTTTGATTGGAGATCGACGTGCCAAAGCCGTTGCGGGCCAGCCCGCCAGAGACAGTTTCATCCGTAGAAGTCCGTGCGCCACGCACGCAGGGTCGGCGCCGGTTCAGCGCCGCCGAGAAGCAGCGCATCCTTGCGGCAGCCGATGCGTGCGCACATGGCGAGTTGGGTGCCCTGCTGCGCAAGGAAGCTATCTACCACTCGCAGTTGAGCGACTGGCGGGCGCAGTTGGCCAAGCGTGGCAGTGACGGCTTGCGGCCGCAACGGCCCGGTCCGGCGCCCAAGCATGACCCCAAGGATCGCGAGATCCAGTCGTTGAACAGCAAGGTCAAGAAGCTTGAGAAAGAACTGGCCATCGTCAACGGCCTGGTCGATCTCCAAAAAAAAGTACAGGCGATGTTCAGCGCGATGCAGCAGGACGAACCGCCATGCACGCGCTGATCAACGAGACGCCGTTGCCACGCGAACGTGCATGCGCCGCGCTCGGTGTCGCGCGCGCTACCGGGTATCGACTGCAGCAGCCTGTGGCGCAGCGGCATTGGGTGCGTAACGCCTCGCACCGTCGGCTGAGCGAGCCGCAACGGGCGGCGATTATCGACATGCTGCACAGCCCGCGTTTTTGCGACCAGACGCCGACGCATGCGTATCACACGCTGCTCGGCGAGGGCGTCTTCCTTGGCTCGATCCGCACCATGCAGCGCCTGCTGAAGGAAGCTGGCGAATCCCGCGACAGACGGCCCATTCGCCCCGCACAAACGCATGCCATCCCGCGTCTGCAGGCCTGTGCGCCCAACCAGGTGTGGACTTGGGACATCACCAAAATGGCACTCGGCCAACGTGGTTCGTGGCTGTACCTGTACGTGCTGATCGACCTGTTCAGTCGCTACGTGGTGGGCTGGATGATCGCCGAGACGGAGAACAGTGCGTTGGCATGCCGCTTCGTCGGCACCTGCGCGGCGACCTGGGACATCCCTGCCAACAGCCTCATCGTGCACCAGGACCGCGGTGCGCCGATGACGTCGAAGAACTTCATCGACCTGCTTGCCGAACTCAACATCGACAGCAGCCATTCGCGGCCCCGGGTGAGCAACGACAACGCATTCTCCGAGGCGCACTTCAAGACGCTCAAGACCCAGCCAGGCTACCCGGCACGCTTTGCCGACGACAACCATGCGCGCCGTTGGTGCGGCGAGTTCTTCGACTGGTACAACGACGAGCATCAGCACAGCGGCTTGAACGGACACATCCCCGCCGATGTCTTCCACGGACGCGCCGAAGCCGTTACCGCGGTCAAGCAAACCGCGCTGGATACCGCCTATCGCGACCACCCTGAGCGCTTCGTCAATGGGGCGCCCCGCGCCAAGTCGCCGCCGACTCTGGTATCGATCAATCCGTTACCCGAGACCGTCGTGACGCTGCCGGTCAAGCCGCACAAGAACGAGATCGACGGCTCGTGTAGCACGGCCGCCGCGACAAGCAAGAAAAACCCGCAAACCCAGCCGGCCTATCCAGAAGGGGAGCAAATGACAGTCAACTCATGAACACGACTGTCTCAAAGGTATTGACGCGTTCCGCACCGGCGGGCAACACAGTTGCTCCTAAAAAAAGCCACGACATGCGCGTGCAGGAGCCCACCCTGTGGGCGACCGTAATTTTTCAATCGGAGCTCACGCTGGTCGGTCGCTGCACGGCACGGTGCTATCAGCAAGAATATCTTGCGATTGTCGCCTGGCAAGACAAGCCCAAAACCGAATGCAGCACTACCCTAACGTAAGCTCGCGGGTATCGGCCTTGCGCCGCCGCGTGGGTAGCCACGGCTGCAACGCCGCCAGCACGGTTTCGGCGCTGGCACGATAGGTGGTGAGTTTGCCGCCGAGCACGCTGAGCACGCGCGGCTGTTGCTGGCGGTCACGCAGCAGCAGGGTTTCGCGTGAGCGCCCAAAGGCACGCCCGGGCGCCGCCGGCAACACCCGCAGACCGGCAAACGCGCGCAGCGGCTGGACATCGCGCCAGTGCGCGAAATAGTGGCCGGCAATGGCGCGCAGATACGCTTGCTCCTCCGCGCTGGCCTGCACGGCATCGGCGCTGCCGTCATGGCTTGCTTCGGTAGTGCCGATCAGCGTGTGCTGTTGATACGGCATCGCGAACACCGCGCGGTGATCGCTGGGTGCTTCCAGATAATAGATGCCTTGCCCAAGTTGGCCGGGCAACACCAGATGGCTGCCACGCACCAGCTCGATCCGCGGCCGCGGCAGCTTTGGGGTGAACGCGTCCAACACCTCGCCCGCCCAGGCGCCAGCGGCATTGATCACGATCCGCGCACGGCAGTCGTGTAGTCGATCATCCGTGCGGTATTGCACCGCGCAGCCATCGCCCTCGATATGCGCCGCGACGAAGCGCGCCGGCATCTGCAGTTGCGCGCCGAGGGTTTGCGCTGAATGCATTACCGCACGGGTGAGCGCGGCATCGTCGGTTTGCGCGTCGAAATAGCGGAATACCGCCTGCAAGCCATCCCGGCGCAGCCCGTCGAGGCCATTCCATGTCGAGCGCGGCAGGGCGTGGAAAAGGGTATTGCGCCCCAGCCCGCCGAGCATCGCGTACAGGCTCAGACCGGCACGGATCTGCCACGGCCGGCGCTGGCTGTCGCGATAGATCGGCACATGAAACGGCACCAGGCGCACCAAGTCTGGCGCCAACCGCAGCAGCCGCTCGCGCTCGTGCAGGCTTTCGCGCACCAGCCGCAACTGCGCGCTTTCCAGATAGCGCAGACCGCCGTGGATCAGCTTGCTGGAGCGGCTGGAGGTACCGCTTGCCAGCGCGGTCTTTTCCAGCACCATGACCGAGTAGCCGGCGGCCGCACCGGCCTGGGCAATGCCGGCGCCCTGGATGCCGCCGCCGATGATCAACAGATCGTAGTGCATGCCCATCTTCCTTGTACCGCAACGGCCCGATGAATGCGTAAACTGCCAACATGATGCGACGAGCAGGACCCATTCTGGCGCTACTGTGCTTGTTGGCAGGCTGTGCATCCATGCAGAAACCCGATCTGCAGCGCCTGTACGCCAGCAATCGCAGCGTAACCGATCAGCCGCCGGTGATTCTGATTCCGGGGCTGATGGGCTCGCGCATCGTCGATGCGCAGGGCCGCGAGCTGTGGCCGGGCGGGATTGGCAAGCTGCTGTTTTCATCGTACGGCGATCTGGCTCTGGATATCGATCGCGAAACCCTTGCCGTGAAGACGCGCGGCGAAACGGCTTCGGGCATCACTGATCGGATTGCCGGGCGGGCCTTCTATGCGTCCATCATCCAGACCTTGCAGGAGGCAGCCGGTTATCAGCTCACCCAGCCCGGTCGGCAGCCGGAGCCCGGCAAGCGATACCTGTATGTATTGGCGTATGACTGGCGATTGGACAATGTCGAATCGGCACGCCGCCTCGATCGCCTGATCGAGCAGATTCGCATTGACTTCGGGCAACCCAATCTCAAGGTCGATATCGTTGCGCACAGCATGGGTGGCCTGATTGCGCGTTATTACCTGCGTTATGGCAGCCAGGACGTGCTCGAAGGCAACGACTTCCCGCTCACGTATCGCGGCGAGGGCCGGGTGCGGCGCGTGGCGTTGCTGGGCACGCCGAATCTGGGTTCGGTTGAATCGCTGCATTCGTTCATCGTCGGCCGACGACTGGCGTTGGGCAAAGTCAAGACCGAAGACCTGGCAACGTTTCCCAGCTTGTTCCAGTTGTTTCCGCATCCCCTCAACGACTGGATCATGTCCGATACCGGCGTGATGCTCGATCGCGACGTGTTCGATATTGATCTGTGGCGGCGCTTTGAGTGGGCAATTTTCGACCAACGTGCGCGTGCGCGCATCCGCGAGCGCTTCGATGATCCCATTGCCGCCGATACCGATCTGCAATTACGCGAACGATTTTTCCATTTTCGCCTCGAGCGTGCGCGCCGCTTTGCGTGGTCGTTGACGGTGCCGCTGGATCATGTGCCGTGGACGCTGGTCACGTTTGGCGGCGACTGTGCGTTGACACCGGCACGCATTGTGGTCGAGAACGTCAACACCGACTCGGTGGTGCGACTGTGGCCGGACACGATCGCGCGGCCCAAGCCCGGAGTCGATTACGACCGGTTGATGTTGGAACCTGGCGACAGTACGGTAACCAAAGCCTCGTTGCTGGCGCGCGAGTCACTCGATCCACTGGTGCCGCGCCACAAGTACAGTTTTTTTCCGGCACGCTGGTCGCTGTTTCTGTGCGAGCGACACAATGCATTGAGTAACAATAGTTTTTTCCAGGATAACTTGTTGAACTTCTTGCTCAGTCGGGACAATCCCGGGTAATCGTCGCGTCGCGCGCTTGGCGAATGCTTGACAATTGCATTCGTTCTCTGGCAATACTCAGCCCATGTCGTCACGTTGCGCAATAAGTGCCTTGTCAATTCGCTGTTGTTGTGGCGGCATGCCTTTGCCTGTGTGGATTCCGGCGCGTTTGAACGGTTGACTGTTCGTTTACTGCCCCCGAACCCCGCGACGGCCAAAGCCCGGCGCGCACCGCATCGGGTCTGGCAGTCGCCGGTTCGGATCACTTCATAAAGGAATATCCGATGACAAGTAACAAACAACATGCCCTGTTGGCACTGCGCCGCAGCCCGTTGTTGGTAGCCATTGCGCTGGTGCTGTCCAGCGGCGTGGCGTCGGCGCAAGACGGCCCGGCGCCGGAGGCCGATGATGCTGAAAAAGCCAAGCCCAAGGCGCTCGATCAAGTAATCGTCACCGGTACCCGTTTGACCGATCGCACCGTTGCCGAGTCGCTGTCGCCGATCGATGTGCTCAGTGTCGAACAACTCGATGCGCATGGCACCAGCGAATTGATCCAGTCGCTGTCACGCACCATTCCGTCGTTCAACTTCCCCAACACTTCGATCACCGATGGCTCCGATCATGTGCGCCCAGCGCAGTTGCGCGGTCTGGCACCGGATCAAACACTGGTGCTGGTCAACGGCAAGCGCCGCCACACTACCGCCATCGTCAACGTCAATGGTAGCCTCGGCCGCGGTTCGTCGCCGGTCGATCTCAATGCCATTCCCAGCAGCGCCATCGAACGCATCGAAGTGCTGCGCGATGGCGCGGCGGCGCAGTACGGTTCCGATGCCATTGCCGGTGTGATCAACATCGTGCTCAAGGGCGCGAACAGCGGCACCGGTTTCGATTACCGCTATGGCGAATTCGACAAGGGCGATGGCGAGCTCAACGACATCAGTGGCTTTACCGGTTTCAATTTCGGTGATGGCGGCTTCTTTACCGTCGCCGCCGAATACCGTGACCGCAACGACACCAACCGTTCGCGCCCCGACCCGCGCCAGCAGTTTCCGCTGATCAATGGCCAGCCTGACCCGCGTGAGGCCACCTTTGATCGCATCAATCACCGTTTTGGCGATTCGGCGGTGGAGGATCAGATGCTGTTCGTCAACTCGGTGCTGCCGCTGAGCGAGCAGATCGAGTTCTACAGCTTCGCCAACTACAGCCGCCGCGAGGGCGATTCTGCGGGATTCTTCCGTCGTGCGCTTGATGCCCGCAATGTGCCGCAGATTCATCCGGAAGGCTTCTTGCCGCTGATCCTGACCGTCTCCGATGACGTGTCCGCATTCGGCGGTTTTCGCGGCGATGCCGCTGGCTGGGGCTTTGATCTGAGCGTGGGCTACGGCAGTAACGAGTTCGATTTCAATGTTGGCAACAGCAACAACACCAGCCTCGGTGCGGCCAGCCCGACCGAGTTCTTCGCCGGTACCCTGAAGAACGAGCAGACTACGGTGAATCTCGATCTTACCCGTGGCTTCGATGTCGGCCTGGCGTATCCGCTCAATGTGGCTGCCGGTGTCGAGTATCGCCGCGACACCTACCAGATCAAGCCGGGCCAGTTCGAAAGCTTTACCGGCAGTGGCTCGCAGGTGTTCGCCGGTTTTCGTCCCAGCGATGCGGTCAATCAGGCACGCCACAACTGGTCGGGGTATGTCGAGTTCGATGCCGACCTCAGCGACAAGTTGAGCACCAGCTTCGCCGCGCGTTATGAGGATTATTCCGACTTCGGTACCACATTGTCGGGCAAGTTGTCCTCGCGTTATGCCTTCACCGAGCGCGTCGCGCTGCGTGGCACCATCAGCAACGGTTTCCGTGCGCCGTCGCTGTCGCAGCAGTTGTATTCGACTACCGCCACCAACTTCATCGACGGTGTACCGTTCGATATCCGCACCTTCCCGGTGACCAGCCCGATTGCCCAGGCATTGGGTGCCGAACCGCTGGACGCCGAGGAATCGACCAACTTCAGTTTGGGTCTAGTGATCCAGCCGACCGACAACTGGAGCATCACCCTGGATGCCTATCACGTGAAAGTGCGTGATCGCATCGTTCTTTCGGAAAACCTGCGTGGCACGGCTGTGCGCAACTTTTTGGCGACGCAAGGCTTCCCCAATGTTGATGGTGGCCGCTACTTCACCAATGCGGTGGATACCACCACCGAGGGCATCGATCTGGTCAGCAGTACCGACTATGACCTCGGCAATGCCGGCGCCCTCACGGTGACGGCTGCGTTGAATTACAACACTACCGATTTGGACCGGATTGCCGATAACCCCGCGGTGTTGGAGCAAGGCGGCCTGGACTTGCTGCGCATCGGGCGAACCGAGATCGGTCGCATCACCAAGGGTGTACCCAAATACAAGGGTATCCTCGGCCTTGACTGGAATCTGGATCGCTGGTCGGCGCGCCTTGGCACCACCTATTACGGTACCTACAGCACGTTCAACGACAACCCGGCGCGCGACCAGAAATTCGGTGCCGAGTGGGTGTTCGATACCTCAGTGAGTTACAAGGTCAACGAACACTTCACCATCACTGGCGGTGTCGACAATCTGACCGACGAATTGCCGGACGAGGTGATTCCCGCCAACAGCTTCAACGGCATTCTGCCGTTCTCCGGTGGCAACTCCCCGTTCGGCTTCAACGGCCGGTTCTTCTACGCCCGTGCCAGCCTGCGCTTCTGATCGTCGTTTCCTCGCAAGCAGTAGCCTCACGCACCTTGTCCAGCGGACAAGGAGCGTCTTGGGAAACTCTGACCAATTCAGAGTTTCCGCAGGCCATGGATGGCCTGCATACGGATCGATCACGTAAGTCATCGATCCAGCGGAGCCGAGTACGGACATGTGCCGGACTCGGCGAGTCTGAAAAGTCCAGGATGGATGTGTTCAGACCATCCCTTGTGTATGTGGCTGAATCGGACGTGCATGGGTCGCGCAATGGCGGGCATGGGGACTGGCCGAATGGCCGCAGGTTGCATACCCTGTAGGCACTATCAGGTGGGGTGCCCGTCATGGAAGCAGAAAACCTACGTCCGACCAAGCCCGAGCCGCGGCGTGACAGCAAGGTGTGGCCGGCAATTGCGTTGCTGTTGCTGGTGGTTGCGGCGATCGGCGGCTACATGCTCTGGCGTGCCGGCCAAAGCGTGTCGGTTGCACCTGTCGCGCCGGAGACGGCAGTTGCAGAACCGTTGCCGGATAGCCCGCCGGAGGTGCCTGCGTCGACGGTTCCGCCGCCCGCTACCGCGCCCGCAACGGAACCGCTGCCAGCGCTGGCCGACAGCGATGCCGATGTGCTTGCGGCACTGGGCAGTTTGAGCGGCAGCGATACCACGCGTTTGTGGTTGCGCCCTGAGCATGTGATCGAGCGCATTGTTGCCACCGTGGATGCGTTGCCGCGACAAAAATTGGCGCAACGGGTGTGGCCGCTGAACCCGGTCGCCGGCGAGTTTATGGTGGTCGATAGCGAACAGGGCAAGCTGATTGCGGCGGAAAACGCGGCGCGTTATGTGCGCTATGTGCGGGCATTCGATGCGCTCGATAGTGAAGCGGCAGTCGCTGCCTATCGGCGCTGGTACCCGCTGTTTCAGAGTGCTTATCGCCAGTTGGGTTATCCCGACAGCCAGTTCAACGACCGCCTGCTGGTGGTAATCGACCATGTACTCGCGGCGCCGACTCCGCCTGAACCGATTGCCGTGCAATTCAACGGCGTGTTGTACGAGTACGTCGATCCGGCGCTGCAAGCGGCGTCGGTCGGGCACAAGTTGATGCTGCGCATGGGTGCCGACAATGCGCGCGTGTTCAAGCGCAAGTTGAAGCGGATGCGGTTGCTGCTGGGGCCATAACTCGGTCCTGAAGAGGGTTTGCTGCAATGAGCCCGTATTCGCTTCACCCCCACGAAAAAAGGGGCGAGCCACATGGCTCGCCCCTCGATTTGCGGCCGGCAATCAGTTGCAGACGTTCTGGTACACGCAAGCAACCCATTCGGGGTGGTCAACGAACGGATTGCGGTTGCCCTGGAAGGTCTGGATCATGTCGTTGCGCAGCACTTCGGCGGTGTTCACCGGATCCTGCTGATGCCAGTTGAGCAGGGTGCTGAGCCGGCCCATGTACGCTACCGACGCATTGCCACCGGTGTTGACTACCAGCGAGAGGTCGTCGGTGAGGCGCAGGTCGGGTTCGGCGACGCCGCTGACGCCGTTGCTGCCACCTTCGTAGCGCACGTCCATGTAAAGAATGCCACGCGCGACATTGCCCTTGAGCTTGCTCCACACCTGCCAGATCACACCATCGCTCCAGTTCGAATTGCCGGGGAACGTGCCGCTGCCGCCGCCTTGGCTGGCATAGGCATTGGTCGGGTATTCGCTGCAACTGGCGCTGCAATCGCCGTACGGCTTGTTGCCGCGATTGGAGTTGTAGCTGATATCCGCGAGCATCAGCATGTGCAGGTCGGTGTAAGCATAGTTGGTGCTGCCATCGACCGAGAAACCGAGCGAGTTTGGCCAGGTGTGCTCGCGGTTGTAAAAGGTGTTGCCGCCCGCCTCCTTCAGGTACGACGCATTCTTGTAGATATCGAGAATGCGCCCGCTATTGAGCGGGTCTTGGTCGGCCAGCTTCAGCGCATCCCAGGTGTCGGTGGTGCTGGCGGTGTAGGGGATTTTGGTGTGGTCGTCGATCAGGTTGTGCAGCGCACTGCGCAGTGCGCTGGCGCTGCTGGCAACGATGCCGGCGTAATAACCGGTACCACCACCGCCTGCGCTGGCCGCCGTGTAGCTACCGGTCAGGGTGACGCCGCTGAAGCTGGTGAACGCATTGACCATTACGTACCAGGTGCCGGCCTGCGGCGCGGCAACGCTGCATGTTTCGGCATTGCCGTTGAGGAACGGGCGGCAGTCGTAGCTGCTGAGTGTGGGCGTGCTGCCGAAGCGGACGTAGAGGTCGGCATCGCCGGTTCCGCCATTGATTACAAAGCTCAGATTGGTCGCGCCGCTCGGTACCGCGAGGGTGAAGTTGAGTGCGTTGTTGGTGCTGGCTGCAAGGCCGGTAACGGCGACACCATTGCTCAACGCGACCGGGCCGGTCGCTGGCGCGACCAGGGTCTGGCCGGCATTGCAGGCGCCGAACGAACTGCTGCGTGGCGATTGCCAGGTGAAGTCGCTGGCTTTGGCACCGCTGCCACTGAGCTGCAGCGAATAGCCGACGGGGGTGGTGCTGGTTTCGGACTTGCCGACATCGCTACTGCGCACGCCCGATGCCGGACCGTTGCTGGCCGTGAAGGTGCCTTCGTAACTCAGCAACTGCACCACCGCGCCGCTGGCATTGATCAACGCCAGGCCGTCAGGTGCGCCATTCTGGAAGCCCGTGGAACCGGCTGTTACCACGGCCGTGCCATGGCCGCCGCATTGGTTTGCGATGCTGCCGGAGAGGTTGAGCGTGGCGTACTGGGCGCCATTGGAGCCGTTGTACAGCACCACCTTCCAGCCGCTCAGGTTGGTGCCGGCGGGTGCGATCACCTCGACCTTTTCGTTGCTGTCGGTGCCGTTGTTGTCGTAGTGAAACTCGTTGATGAAGACATCGGCCGATGCGCTGGACATTGCCAACAAGGCAAGTCCGGCGACGAGAATGCGTGCTGGACGCGAAAGAGGCTGCATGCGTGGTACTCCCCGTAATGCCGGCTGGCGGCGAAGCAGTGACGTGCGGTCTCCCCCGAGGCCGCCCGCGCGAAGCCGCCAACATTACCCGCAAACGATGACAGTGGAAAGATTATTTGGTACGCAGCTGGTGCACTGAATCAGTTTCAGTTGAAATCGTTTGTTGTAGACGCTTGGGAATCTCTGAACAAGCCACCTCTGGCGTCATTGCGGGCGCAGCGAAGCAATCCAGCATCTTTATTCTCCAAGCATTTCTGGATTGCCGCGTCGCTTCGCTCCTCGCAATGACAGCTTGTTCAGAGCATCCCTTGCGTGCCGCGGCGGCGTAGCACCGCGAAACTTCAAAGCGAAAAAGCTTTCACCCGCCTGCGGCCGGCGAGTCACTTCTCATCGGCTTTGCGGAAACAACCAAAAACGCCTTGCGCCGGGCGCGCGCCGGTGCGGCTCGTGCCGCACCGATTCGCTGCGCTTCTGGGCAACCGCCGGCCGGCACCGAACTCGCACATCCATGTGTTCGGTCGCTGCGCGACAGCGCTCGCTTTGCTCGCTACGCCTTTACTTCGCCGCTGCGGGCTCGTTCGGTCAAACAGCGGCGCCTATTCCCTGCGTTTGCCTGCGATGCTCGCCGCGCTTAACGGCGCGTTGTCGCACTTGGCCCGTGCATCCATGCACTGCATGCTTGCTTTTTCGTTTCATCCATTGGCGATCTGGCTATGTCGGATCCGCGCCTGGCGGCGCTTGATCCGACCTACATTTAGATGCTGTTCTTCCGCTTCCTTCGCGTCTTTTGCGTCCTTCGCGGACCCCATGCTCTTTATGCTTTTCCCGTGGTCCCGTGGTCCCGTGGTCCCGTGGTCCCGTGGTCCCGAACAGCCTTACTTCATCGTTGGCATGCTGAACTCGGCGCCGGCGCGGATGCCGGTGGGCCAGCGCGCGGTGATGGTTTTCATCCGCGTATAGAAGCGCACGCCATCCGGGCCATGCATGTGCAACGGGCCGAACAGCGAGCGTTTCCAGCCGCCGAAGCTGTGGAACGCCATCGGCACCGGGATCGGCACGTTGATGCCAACCATGCCGGCCTGCACCTTGTGCGCGAACTGCCGCGCGGCATCGCCATCGCGGGTGAAGATGGCGGTGCCATTGCCGTATTCGTGCGTGTTCACCCACTCCAGCGCGGTATCGAAATCCGGTGCGCGCATGATGCTCAGCACTGGGCCGAAGATTTCTTCGCGGTAGATGCGCATCGCGGGGGTGACGTGATCGAACAGGCAGCCGCCGAAGAAGAAGCCCGCTTCGGCCCCGGCAACGCGCAGGTTGCGACCATCGACCACCAGTGTGGCACCCTCGCTGACGCCCAGATCGACGTAGGATTTGACCTTGTCGCGGTGCGCCGCGTTGATCAGCGGGCCCATGTCCGGGTCGCCCTGGCAGCCCGGGCCAACGCGCAGCGCCTGCACCATCGGCTTGAGCCGTGCGATCAGGGCATCGGCGGTGGCATCGCCGACACATACCGCCACCGAGATCGCCATGCAACGCTCGCCAGCCGAGCCGAAGCCGGCACCGAGCAGTGCGTTGGCGGTCTGATCGAGGTCGGCGTCGGGCATTACCACCATGTGGTTCTTGGCGCCGCCCAGCGCCTGCACGCGCTTGCCGGCCGCGCTGCCGCGCGCGTAGATGTACTCGGCGATCGCGGTGGAGCCGACGAAGCTCACCGCCTGCACGCGCGGGTCATCGAGCAGGGTATCGACCGCTTCCTTGTCGCCGTTCACCACATTGAACACGCCATCGGGCAGGCCGGCCTCTTTGAGCAAGCGCGCGATCAGCAGCGATGGTGAGGGATCGCGCTCAGAGGGCTTGAGTACGAAGCTGTTGCCGCAGGCCAGCGCCACCGGGAACATCCACATCGGCACCATGCACGGGAAGTTGAACGGGGTGATGCCAGCAACCACGCCGAGCGCCGCGTATTCGTTCCAGGAATCGACGTCGCGGCCGACGTTCATCGAATGCTCGCCCTTGAGCAGATGCGGGATGCCGCAGGCGAACTCCACCACTTCGATGCCGCGCGTTACTTCACCGCGCGCATCGCTGAGCACTTTGCCGTGTTCGGCGCTGATCAGCCGGGTCATTTCATCGGCGTTTTGCTCCAGCAGTTCCTTGAAGCGGAACATCACCCGCGCACGCAGCAGCGGGGTGGTGGCGGACCAGCCCGGAAAGGCCGCCTGTGCAGCGGCGATTGCGGTCTCGACTTCGGTTTTCGCTGCCAGCGGCACGCGCGCCTGCACCTGGCCGCTGGCCGGGTCGTAGACATCGCCAAAACGGCCGCTGTTGCCCTCGATTGAGTGGCCGTTGATGAAGTGGGTAAGGGTGCGGGGCTGGGTCATAGTGGGTCCAGGTGCGGGTAACGGGGTGGTAACAGTGTGCGCTCGGCCCGATAGCTAAGCTTGGCGTTGAAGCTGTACCGCGAAGCTTGCAAGGCTCAACGCGATGCTTTCATCGGCCTGCGGGGTCAGTCCACGCTACACCGGCATTGTCGTGTTTTGTAGCCCGGGTTAGCGCGAAAGCGTAGCAGTCGATAGCAAAGCTCTCACCGGCCTGCGGCCGGCGAGGTACTTTTTGCAGGCCCAAAAAGTACCCAAAAACGCCTTGCGCCGGGCGAGCGCCGACTCGGCTCCTGCCTCGTCGGTCCGCTGCGCATCTGGGCAACCGCAGGCCGGCGCCGAACTTGCACGTCCGTGTGCTTCAAACACCGGCGCCTATTCCCTGCGCTTGCCTGCGATGCTCGCCGCGCTTAACGGCGCGTTGTTGCACTCGACCGCACATCCATGTGCTACGTGCTGGCTTCTCCGTTTCATCCCGCGGCAATCATATTTGCCCATTGCACGTTGTAGCCCGGGTTGAGGCCGCAGGCCGAAACCCGGGACGCCTCGCTAGTGGAACCGATATCCAGATTCGGATGTTCTCGGCGCTCACCTTTGCGCTTTTTGCGTCCTTTGCGGACCGGAAGCTTTACGCTCTTCCCGTGGTCCCGTGGTCCCGTGGTCCCGTGGTCCCGTGGTCCCGTGGTCCCGTGGTCCCGTGGTCCCGTGGTCCCGTGGTCCCGTGGTCCCGTGGTCCCGTGGTCCCGTGGTCCCGT
>Ga0100400_1001721_pt1 | contig 15546 bp, 7 predicted proteins | sample CryGeymeta201524_FD_80420 | JGI IMG/M metagenome (GOLD analysis project Ga0100400, IMG submission 80420) | Groundwater microbial communities from Crystal Geyser aquifers in Utah, USA - Crystal Geyser metaG 2015-24 | ecosystem: Environmental > Aquatic > Deep subsurface > Groundwater | place: USA... | reverse complement strand
TTTTACGAAAGGAATGGTTTTCATCTTCTTGAAAGACATTATTTTCAGCCTTCTTACGATGGGATAAAACCCGAAGTTGAATTGAAACTGATGAGCACAAATATTGATTTTATGTCAGAAACACTGGACAAATATATTCAGCAAATCAGAAAGAAGGTTTATCATAAAATTACTGCAAAAAACAATCTTACCTTTGCCAAAATAAAAAAGTAAAATTATGAGAAAGTTGTTTTCCTTGTTCATTATTCTAACACTTTTGCAGTCAATCTTTTCGTGCAAACAAAAAGTACAAACTGCTCCAAAAGCTGAGTTGGATATTGACCTGCAGGGTGCAATAAACAGATTTGGTAAAACCACTTTCGATAGTGCTATGGTTTCATCGTTTTTCAAGACTTATCCTGAACTGGCAAAGTATGAAAACGAGGTTAAAATTATTTACAGGGGATATAAATTTCATCACATCTGGTATGATGAAAATGGAGTGCTTGAATTTGCCAATTCGCTGTACAGCAAGGTAAAGGGGATTGCGACCGAGGGGGTTTACAGTACTTTTCCTTACCCCGAAAAAATTGAAATTATTTTTGAAGATGATAATGAGATTTCGATTTCTGAAGCTGAAACAGAAATTATGATTACAACCATGTTTCTGTTTTATGCCGAAAATGTTTATAAGGGAATTGACGATAAAAAAGCTGCTGCAACCGAATGGTTGATGCCAAAAAAACAGGTTTCATACCAAAACCTACTCGATTCGGTGATACAGAACACAGGAATGCTCACAAAAAACGACTCGGTTTCATTTCTTCAGTATTATAAATTGCGCGATGTGTTAAAGCAGTATCGCGACATTCAGAAAAACGGTGGCTGGGGCACTATAACAATTGATGCGGCTGTAAAATCATACAAACCCGGCGATTCAGCCACTGCCATAGTGCAAATCAGGGAACGGCTCCTTAAAACCGGCGACATTGACCAAAATAACAACAGTAATTTATTCGATGATGAACTTTTGGCTGCCGTGAATAAATACCAGATAAGAAATGGGAAAAACATAACAAAAACAATAACTCCGCAACTCATAAAACTGATGAATGTGCCGGTAAGCGAAGACCTCAAAAAAATTGTAGTGAACATGGAGCGCTGGCGTTGGATCCCGACTGAAATAGCTAATGCAAAAGATTTCATGTTTGTTAATATCCCCTCTTACACGATGTGGTTCAACCGGGATGGAAAAAGAGTTTTTGAGTCGTCGGTTGTAGTAGGAAAAATTATGTCGAAAACCGTGATTTTTAGCGGAAATATGAGTTATGTGGTATTCAGCCCGTATTGGAATGTGCCGGTTAGTATTTTAAACAGCGAAGTTTTACCAGGAATTAAAAAAGACAAAAACTACCTCGCGAAGCACAACATGGAGTGGGTTGAAGGCCAGGTGAGACAAAAGCCAGGGAAAAACAATTCGCTGGGCCGTGTTAAATTTTTATTTCCCAATTCAAACAACATTTATTTACACGATTCACCTTCAAAAAGTTTGTTTGGAAAAGAAAACCGTGCATTTAGCCATGGTTGCGTAAGGGTGAACAAGCCGCGCGACCTGGCCATCGAAATTTTGAAAAATGACCCTGAATGGACTCCGGAAAAAATTGATGCCGCGATGAGTGCCAAAACCGAAAAATGGGTATCACTTAAAAATAAAATACCAGTACACATTGGGTATTTTACAGCCTGGGTAAACGAAACAGGGGAAGTATATTTTTATGAAGACATTTATCAACGTGATGAGCGCCTTTTCGATATACTTATTGATTATGAAGAGACCGACTCGTTGGCTGTTTCAGAAAAATAAAATCATTATCTTAATAATCAAAATCAGGGCATTTTAAGCCTCTCAGATCGGAGCATGCTGTTCGCTATTTCCGTCAGCTTAAGCTGACGGTTAGTATGAAAATCGCAGTACGGCTTTAGCCACATTTTATTTGGGCTGAATTCCGGTTCTCCCATACTAATTCCATAAGTTGACAAAAATCAAGGTCAATAAATCGCCATAATTTGTTGATATTTAGCATTTGTTTGTAAACTTTAACAGTTTGTTGGAAAAGTAAGAGGGTGGTTTAACATTTGAAAGCCTACATTTACGGGGTGAAGAAAATCCTTACTTTTATTTTTTTAATGTTCTTTCTGCTTGTTGCTGATAAAGCAGGTTCAGAAATAGTTCTGGAGGCTTATCAGGAACAGGAAGTTTACTCGTTATTGCACCTTGCCGATTTGGGGCTTTCATCAGAAGCATACAAATTTGCCGTAAAAGGTTTCATGAAACTTAAGAAAGAAGGCAAACTGATTAATAAATCAATACTTACCATTATTGATTTTTCGCAATCGAGCAACAAAAAACGAATGTATGTACTCGACCTTTATAAAAAGACACTTCTTTTTAACACTTATGTAGCACACGGAAAAAATACCGGTGACGAATTTGCAGAAAAGTTTTCGAACACACCCGGTACTTTTCAGAGCAGCCTTGGTTTTTATCTCACCGAAAATATAGCTATTGGTTCAAAAGTAGGGCTTTCGCTCCTGTTAAAAGGTCTTGAAAAAGGAATCAACGATAAAGCACGCGAACGCGAAATCATTATACATGGCGCTGATTATGCAACCGAAGATTTTATTCAAAAACACGGACGCCTGGGCCGCAGTTATGGTTGCCCTTCACTGCCACCGAATCTGATAAAACCCGTTGCGGAAACCATAAAAGACGGTACCTGCCTTTTTATCTACAAGCACGACAATAACTATATTCAAAAATCTCAGGTGTTGAATTAACGGTCAATCTTAAAATTGTGTAACACCGCCAGAAACGATAAACTTCATGGTTTCAGCGGGCGAAGCGTTAATTTTTATTACTCTTTCCGCAGGTACCAGGTACAATTCTCCCGAAAAGTTATAGGAATGTGGAAAATAAACCGCCGACAAATCATTTGCACCAATGGTTTCCAGTGATTCGCGGGTTACAAAGCCCAGTTTCCAAAGGTTATTTTCCTTGTTAAACAGCACTTTTACCGGAGTGTTGAATTTCTTTTCCTTCCCCACAAACGCCGAAAAAAGATCGTTTAGCGAAGAGTAAAGCAAATTCAGCAACGGGATTTTTTTAATCAGTTCTTGAATTACTTTTTTTAACGGGCGAACAAGTGTTGTTTGCCCGATGAACCCAAGTAAAGTGATAAAAACGAACGAAACCAAAATTCCAAGTCCCGGAATTCTAAATCCCACAACTGGTTCCATGTTATTCGTCAGCCAGCCATCAAGCAATGTAAACAGCGAGTAGAGGATATAAATAATAATCGCCACAGGAGCTACCAGTAAAACACCTTGCAAAAAATATTGGGTTATCTTTTTCATCTTTTTGGAATAATTTTACTTCAACTGTTCATTTAAAAAATTGGTCATTTTTGTGTAAAGATGCATCGAGGTATTTCCGCCGCGGATTCCGTGGTTGCGGTTGGTATAAATTGCCATATCGAACTGAACACCGGCCTGCACCATCTTTTCGGCGAACTCATAAGTATTTTGCGCATGAACATTGTCATCAGCCGAACCATGAATAATGAGCAGCCTGCCTTTGATATCGCCGGCGTGGGAGAGGGGAGCGTTCTCATCGTATCCCTTTGGATTTTCTTCAGGTGTGCGCATGTAACGCTCTGTGTACACCGAATCGTAAAAACGAAAACTGGTAACCGGGGCAACCGAAACACCCGCTTTAAAAAGTTCACCGCCTTTTTGCATCGTCAGCAATACCATAAAACCGCCGTAACTCCAGCCGTAAATGGCAATGTTCGATTTGTCAACGTAGCTCAAAGTTCCCAGATATTTCGCGGCCTCCACCATATCATCCGACTCGTAACTTCCCAGTTGCTCGTAAGTAATCTTTCTGAAATCCTCGCCTCGTGCAGCAGTTCCGCGCGGATCGACACAAACCACCAGAAAACCTTCCTGTGCCAGGTAATTTTCCCAGCCTATTCCACGTCCAAAATTATCGGCAACGCTTTGCGAATTTGGCCTACTGTATTGTGTCATAATAACCGGGTATTTTTTTGTGGTTTCGAATCCTTCGGGCTTAATCATGTAACCGTTTAATTCAACTCCTGAGGAAGTTGTGAAACTAAAAAACTCCTTTAGTGGAAGAGATAAAACTTTAACTGTGTTTTTCAAAACGGTATTATCCTGTAAAACCTTTATCTGTGAGCCTTTATTATCGTGTAAGGTAACCAAAGTCGGGGTTTTGCTGTTGCTGAAATAGTTGACATAATAATTGAAATTTCTGCTAAAATCAACTTCGTTTGTTCCCTGAAGTGTTGACATTTTTCCCTTCTTTTTTTCATCCTGGCTGATAAAGTAAACTTCTCGCCGCACAGGCGATTCAGCCGCAGCCTGGTAGTAAAATACTTTCCGGATGTTATCGTAACCATAAAACTGGGTAACATCGAATTTGCCTTTGGTTAACTGTTTAATTTCGAATCCGTTATTATCGAACAAATAGAGGTGCGACCAGCCATCGCGTTCACTGGTAATCACAAATTTGCCATCTTCGAGAAAAACGAAATCGTCATAAAAATTTTCGTCGATATAACGTTTATTTTTTTCGGTAAAAATCCTTCTCGAATCGCCGGTGTAAGGATTGGCATACAATACATCGAGGTTGTTTTGCAAACGGTTTAAACGCATTACCACCAAACTGTTGGCGTCAGGAGTCCATTTCAGCCGTGGGATGTAAATGTTTTTTTCAGGCCCGATATCTACTGCCATGTTGGTTTTGGAGCGGAGTTCGTGAACCAGAACTGTTATTTCCGAATTTTTTTCACCTGCTTTTGGATATTTAAAGGTTTCCTCTCCGGGATACAGTTTGTTGCTTTCAATTACCGGGCTTTCACCGGCATACATGGGCATGGTGAATTCAGGAACTTCTCTTTCATCAAATCTCACAAAAGCCAGAAATTTACTGTCGGGCGACCACCATAATGCTTTGTTGTAACCAAATTCTTCCTCGTAAACCCAATCGGGAATTCCGTTGATGATTTTGTTTTTCTCGCCATCATAAGTAACCTGGTTTTCGGTTCCGAATTTCAGGCTTTTAATAAAAATATTATTGTCGCGCACAAATGCCACCCTGTCGCCATCGGGTGAAAAAGTAGCCACCTGCTGGGCGCCTTTTTCCGAAAGCGGTGTAAATTCTTCGGTAACAAAATTCCATACATAATTGGATGCCGTAAAAGAATGGCGGTAAATGGGTTGAACATCGGTGGTAAGTAAAACCTTTGTTTCGTCGGGGCTGAATAGGTAATCACTGAATGATTTTATTGGAGTGTCCCTGATTTCTTTTAAATCGAAAACCACCGCAACCTCATTTCCGGTTTTGTAGCTGTATTTTACAATCCGACTGTTGTTTTCGATTGTTGTGTAATGTTCGCCATCTTTCATGCTGCGCAGTCCGGTAACAGTTTGCGCCCTGAAAGTTCCTTTTACCAGAATATCTTCCAGTGTTATTTTTTGCGGCTGCTGCGCTTGCGATGATAAAGCAAAAAATGCAGTCAGTAAAATAGCAATTACTCTTTTCATTTTAATTCTTGTTTTATTCTATAACGTTAGCAAAAGTAAAAATTGTTGGTTAAGGTTAAAATGAAAATGGTCAATTCAATGGAATTAAGAAATTTTGTTGATGTACCACACTCCTGGCTTTAGCCCACACTAAAATGAAAGGAAATGAAGCTTAAACCAGGCGGAAGTGTAATAGTTAAACAAGGAGTGAAAGAACCTGATTTTGAAAAGTTTGAACTCAGCGGATGGCAGGGCAGGGTCACAGAGATTGATACCGATTCAAACCCTGACCAAACCCTGATAACCCGAAATCAAACAAACAAATCAGGTTGGTAAAAGGGTTGGTAGTAAAAAAAGAAAATGAGCAAATGCGACAAAATTGCGACACTAAAATAAAAAAGACTTACAAAATAAATTGTAAGTCTTTGATTGTCAGTCAGTCGGGGTGACAAGATTTGAACTTATTCCCCAATATGCCTTTATGTCAATGATTTACAGTGTTGTAAATTTTATGGTTCACCGTTTAGTTCACATTAGAAAAAGAACGATTTATTACAGGCAAAGATAACATACCAATTCAAATAATTTATTTTAAAAGGCCTGTACGATAAAAATAATATGCCGGATTAAAATATAAATGGCAGGGGGTTTTTACTTTGGTGAAATTAAATAATATTTTTTTTAAAATCATATTTTATCTATTAATATTGTTCTCATTAAACTACTAATTTCAATACTTTGCCAATAAAAAGAGCTGATATTGATTCAAACACGTGAACCATATCACCAACATGTTGTTCAACAGATTGCTGACCATTATGTAGTAAAAAGTAACGATTGATCTTAAAACATCAGAAAGTGTGTTCTCAAAGTTGAAAGTGATTTTGATTAAGTAATAAGCTGCAAATCTAAAAATTGAATAATTGTCAGAATTGTTTTCTACCTATTGTTTTCTTGATGAAATGAATGCAAGTCCTATCTTTGAGTTGGACATCAAATCAGAGTTGAGATATGTTAAAGACTAATATTTTTTTGTTATCTTTTCTAATTACAATCAACTGCCTATCACAAAATCAGTTGAAATTCAGACATCTCACGGTAAAGGATGGCTTGTCGAACAATAATGTTTTATGTGTTTTACAGGATCAGAAAGGGTTTCTTTGGTTTGGAACGACTAATGGCTTGAACCGTTATGATGGCTATTCTTTTAAGGTTTATCAAAATGTCGTGTCTGATTCAACCAGTTTGAGTGATAATCGGATTAGGGCAATGGCTGAAGATATTCAGGGACGTATTTGGATAGGAACTAACAATGGTCTCAATTGCTTCGATCCGGTATCGGAAACCTTTCGTCATTTTAATTATTCTGAAAATGACCTGACTACAATTTCAAATAACCGGATTACCCGATTGTTTTATTCGAAAAACAATATTCTATGGATTGGAACTGAAAATGGGCTAAATAAATTTGACCTGGTAACACACAAAAACACAAGATTGACGGATCAGTTAAAAACCAGAACCAATGCAATTGCCTATGAAATTACCTCAATTACTGAAGATGCCGGGGGTTCAATCTGGATAGGAATGTGGTGGGGAGGATTAAAAAAAATCAATCCTGAAACTTTACAAATTACAAGCTTTTTTTCAAAGCCAAACTATAAAAATGGCATAAGCAACGACAATGTTTTGTCTGTTTTTTGCGATAAAGAAAATATTTTATGGATTGTGAATTATATGGGTGGTATAAGGAAAATAAATCCCGTTACCTCCAGCTATTTATCAGTTATTGGATTGGAAGACAAGCTTGATCTTGGTGCATTAACTCAAGATCACAATGGAAATATATGGATTAAAGGTGAACCTGGTTCTATAAATATTTACAATACCCAAACGTACAAAAATACTGTCCAAACAAATCGTTCATTTGATGCATCAAGCATATCAACGGGTTCTGTTTCGCAAATATTCTGTGACAAAACGGGAATTATGTGGATTGCAACTGATAAGGGAATAAGTTATTACGATCCGCAAAGTCAAAAATTTTTAAAATACTACCATCAACTGAATTTGGGGAAACGTGATTTTTGTAAATCTTTTTATCAGGATGAGTTGGGTAATATTTGGATTGCAGTTTGGGATCTTGGGTTGGTAAAATTTAATCCTTTGACTAATGAGACTAAATTAATATCACATAACAACAGCGATCCAAATAGTTTATCACACAATCGAATTAATGGAATAGCAGCAGATAATCAAGGTTTTATTTGGGCAGCAACCAACAATGGGATTTCCGTTGTTGAGCCATCAACGGCTAAAGTAATCAATAAATTGTATTACTCGAATGACAATTCTCCGGCAGTAGTAAATGGTATTAACGCACAAACAACAGGAGATCAAAGCAATTTCTTTTGGATGGTTTACGGGGATAGTTTAATTATTTTGAAAGTTACTGATCAACAAAAAATTGTTCTGCCTCTTAGCGGCTATGGTTCACTCAATTATGCACAGGTAAAGTGTATTATAGAAGACTCCAATAAGAATTTATGGATTGGCACTGAATACTCCGGATTGTTTTTCTATCCCACTTCAACCGCTATTTTGATAAATTATATATTCAATGCCTCAAATAATCAAACAATAAGCAGCAATACAATTAATGAGATTTTTCAATCCCGAAATGGCAATATTTGGATAGCAACTCCAAATGGACTAAATCTTTATGATTCAAACCATCAATCGTTTGAAACATATACAAAACACACCGGACTCTCATCCAACGAATGTATATCCGTTAAAGAAGATTCCAGAGGACGATTATGGATATTGACTCCATTGGGAATTGATGTATTTGAAAGGGAAACAGGGAAAATAGTCAAATACAACGATACTGACGGCATTATGCTTAATTCGGATGGATTGGTACAAAACAAACAGGGTTTACTTTTTGCCGGTCATGCTGAAAATGGGTTCTATAGCTTTAATCCTGATAGCATATCTGAAAATGTGATCCGGCAGAAGGTTTACCTGACAGATTTTTTCCTGTATAATCAGCCTGTAGCAGTTAGCAGTAAGGGAACAAAATCGCCATTACAGAAAAGTATCCTGGAGACTGATGAAATTATACTCAATCACCGCCAATCCGTTTTTGGTTTTGAATTTTCAGTACTCAATTATTACGATCAAAGTAAAAATCAATATGAATATAAGCTTGATGGATTTGATGACAGATGGTTTTTAGCAGATGTAAATAACCGAAGAATTACCTATACCAACCTGAATTCGGGGACTTATGTTTTTAGAGTTAAAACCGCAAATGGTATTTGGCAAGATAATGCCGGTGAAACAAAAATAAAAATAACCATTCTCCCCCCGTTTTGGAAGAGATGGTGGGCTTATGTGCTTTATTTCATCGCAATATTTGGGCTTTTGCTTTTCATCAGAAAATACTTTATTGACAAGGAAAGATTGCAGCATGAAATTGCTATCAAAAAATTGGAAGCATCAAATACTTTCGAAGTGGCACAAATGAAACAACGATTCTTTATCAATGTTTCGCATGAATTTAGAACCCCACTGACCTTGATTGCCGGTCCTGTTGAGAAGCTTATCGCCAATATCGATCATATTGATCGTACCAAATTGCTCGATTCGTTGCTGTTAATCAATCGGAATACAAAACGTATTTCGCAATTAACCAATCAATTACTTGATTTTCGAAAGATTGAAACTGGTAGCATGAAATTATCACTGGGTTCGGGTGATCTGGTTAGAACTATTACAGAAATTGCCAATGGGTTTAATTCTTTAGCTGAAAAGAAGCAGGTCGACTATCAAATAGTGGCAGAGAAACTACCAGAATCTGATCGCGTCCATTGGTTTGATGCGGATAAGATCGAAAAATAGTAAACAATATTCTTTCAAATGCCTTCAAATTTACTCCAAATTATGGAAAAATAACAATCAGAATTAATGAAGCTAAATCTGTAAAGACAAATAATTCAGATGTTCCGGTAAAGTCTGATACCGGTTTAAATTCGCTTTATGTGGTTTTTACAGTTGAAGATACTGGCGTAGGAATGGAAAAGGATCAATTGGAAAAGATATTTGAACGTTTTTATCAGGTCGATTCGACTAACAAATTAACTTCAGACGGAACAGGCATTGGTTTGGCACTGACAAAAGAACTTGTTTCGTTATGTAATGGAAGAATTGAGGTGGATTCGGAAGTCGGTATAGGTTCCCGATTTACCGTTCGGTTGCCGGTTGATTTATCAGAACTCTCAAACTATGAGATAAGTAATGAAACAATATCGAACATTTCGTCCAGTAATTCCCCAGAGGTATTGCAGAAGGAAACTCCAGAAAATAAGAAAATTGATACCGAAGCTCCAATTATTCTAATAGTTGAAGACAATGAGGATATGAGATCATATATCCGCGATATTTTGGTTGAAAAATATCAGATAATTATGGCCGATAATGGCCGGCAAGGTCTTGAAATTGCCCGGAATATTTTGCCCGATTTGATAATTAGCGATGTAATGATGCCGGAAATGGATGGATATCAATTGACAGGTGAATTGAAAAATGATCAGCGCACCAGCCATATTCCTGTGGTTCTGCTAACCGCCTTATCTTCAATAGAGAATATGAAAAAAGGGCTTGAAAATGAAGCTGACGATTATCTTACCAAGCCCTTTGACGAAGAACTTTTAATACTTACGGTACGGAATTTAATCCAATCAAGGCAGCGATTAAAAGCGATTTACTCTGCACACCTGAAATCTACAGTTCTAAATAGTAACCAAATTGATTTGAATCCAAAACAACCGGATTTAATAACCACTGAAAAAAAGTTCCTTGCCAAAATAATGTCAGTCATCGAAAAGCACATGGACAATGTTGATTTTGATGTTCAGATGTTTGCATCCGAAATTGGAATGGAGTCTTCCGTTTTACATCGTAAAATGAAGGCCGTTATTAATCAGTCTCCCGGCGATTTCATTCGTGCAATGCGCATGAAACGTGCTGCACAATTGCTGGCAGATAAAAGCCTTCCCATTGGAGAAATTGCTTTTAGGGTAGGTTTTGCTGACAATACCAGATACTTTAGTACTGCCTTCCGTAAATATTTCGGAAAGTCTCCCCGTGAGTTTCAGAACTCCTGAATTTCTTATGTTTTCCTATCAGTTCATAGTCCTTGTTTTGCAATAGATTTAAACAATTCAGCAAGATTATTGAACATCCATTTCAAGCATTATCCTGATGTTTACATCCTAATCTTTTAATTCATTTAACATGCTAAAGAAATCCTGGATTGATAACAAAGACTTTCTAGTTCTTATGATTGCCTCATTGATCATATTGCTGATTATAATTATTTAGAATGAGAGAATTATTTTTTTATAAACATTTAAATTAAATCCTATGAAACTAAAATTTTTACTTTTTTCGATGCTGTTGTCTGTGGGTGTAGTTGCCCAGGATACAATCAGAACCCTTATTATTACAGAATCCCGAATGTCCGGTGGTCCTCAAAACTACCTTGAGATTACCAATATGGGAGATAAAGCTGTTCAGTTAAGCCAGTTTGAACTTGGGTTTTTGAGTCCATGGGCTCCGGTACCTCCACCGCAGTTTCAAAATTCGAATAATAATTTTATCATGCTGCCTGAAAAGCTGTTACAACCAGGTGAAAGTTTTGTAATTGCGGCCCGCAACGAATTTGGTCCAAAGCAATTTGCCAAAGGGCTTGCCGGATTTGACGAACGTTATACGAAAACAGATGTTATTGCTGCAGCCAGTTTAATAATGGACAGACAGGAACCGGAAGGTGGCCCGGGAACCGAAGATTTGATTACCCCAAACTGGCAGGTACTGGAAGAATATACCGGTCGTGGGTGCTGGTTTTTGGAACAGCATTTAAGCGAAACCGACTCGGTTGTGGTTGATCAGGTAGGAGGTGTATTTGACGGTTCGAATGGAAATAATGTCAACCGTGAGCCACTCTCTTATTCTGTTGCCGGTATGGCAAATGCAACTGGCGGTGCCGTTCTTATACGTAAATTCATTGTTAAAAACGGAAATATTGATTTTGCCAATGCACGCGGTGTGGGCGAAGATGATTCGGAGTGGATACCGATTTGGCACAATGGAAGTGTATGGCGGTCTGCCTGGTGGACTGTTGGAAATCATGGAAATTACAAACTGGATGAAAATACACTTGAATCTGAAGCTATTGATGTGGATTTTGCCAACAAAACAATGACTGTTCCTTTCGGTGTGATGAGACAGGATGATATCATGAATTACTTCAAAAAGAAACCCGGAATCGCATGGGAATACATCTACAATTCAAGTACCGAAGATTCCACGTATCAGTCGGTGCGCACCGGTGATAAGTTAAAAATAATTGTTTGCGGAGAAAGGGCTTACACTGCAACTTTTGATTTAATAGCAGCGCCCGCTGATCAAACTGCAAACATGGTAATTCCCCGCGACAATATTGATCCTGAGGGATGGTGGAGAGCTCATCTTCAGCAAGGTCCGGAATCATTGGGAGGTGGCTGGCCAAGAGTTACCAGGCATGGAACAGGATTGGATTCCATTTGGGGAATTCGGGGAGGAATACCTTATGCAACCAGAATTGACAGTTTACTTGAACGACTGGAAAAAGCTCCTAAAGCTAATTGGGAAATTGTTACAGTTGACGGTGTTGCAAGGCCTGATTTGAAAAATGGCGATTTATTGAAAATTACTGCCGAAAACGGAAATATTAAAGAATATTTTATTTCTGTTTTACCCTTACGTTCAAACAATAATGCTTTTTTGTCGTCAATTACTTTTCCCGATCTGCCAAAAGAATACCAGGGAACATTTGGTTGGGTAGGTGATACAATTCCCGGATTTGGTTCTCTTGTGAATAATTATCGGGTGCAGGTTCCGGTTGATGTGGATGGAATTCCTGCCTTGGTGGCAAAAACGCAGGATTCGAATGCAAAAGTACATGTAAAAAGAGCAGCAAATATTAATGGTACACAACAGGACAGAACTATTGTGTTTACAGTAACAGCCCCTGATGATACAACTTTTAATGTTTATACAGTTGAACTTGTCAAAGAAAAGAATCCTGAAAATATTCAGCCATATAGCGGCGATCCGTTTGTTTCGGAATTGATTTTCTCGGAACAGTGGGCTAATGGCTTTGTTGAAATTGCTAATCCCGGAAATCAACCGCTGGACCTTAGCGATTATATGATTATGTTTTTGTGGGGAAGTAATCCGGCCGATGTTATAACCTGGTATGCCGAGACTGATGCCTGGAACAACAGGTATGTGAAATATGTGCCAGGATATAAATGGGTGGGCCAATCGCAATGGGCAGTAACACCGGCAATACTTGAACAAGACCTTAACGTAAATTCTATTGTTTTACCGGGCGATGTTTTCTGCATGGGAACAATTGCAACTGACCAGTTTGCTCAGGCAAGTTGGCTGCCAGACTATAAATGGCCGGTTCCGGCTCAACTGGATGTTCAGTTTAACAATTATACCAGTCCGTTTTGGGGTACTGAGTATAAAAATCCATGGAACGAATATGTAAATCCGGATAATGTTGCGAGACAATGGCTGGGTGCAACATTTTACATGTACAGGATATTGAACGACTCTATTAAGTTGGGATTGAAACCCGCTACAGATCCAGATGATTTTGAACTGATTGAATTGTTGGGGAACGACAATTCAGCAATGTGGGTTGTTGGCGGCGTTACGGCCGATATGGTTACCAATTTTATGAGAAAACCTGATATTTACAAGGGTAATCCAGCCTTTAATGGTTCTTTTGGAACCAATCTTGATGATTGTGAATGGACCTGGACTAACAGGGATTACTGGATTGCACAAAAATTCGGTTGGCCGTTGGAAATTCTTAATATAGGGAATAATTTGGGTCAGCATTTTATGAATCCGCCAACTCATTACATGTCAACGGTAAGTTCTGTGTTTTATAAGGTAAGTCCAGGCTATTCAGTGAATGAATCGATAAAGGGCATGGTTACAGGAACAACTGTTGACGGTTTTCTTGGAAACCTGATTAAAGCAGATGAAAATCAAACTTTAACAGTTCATGGCGTATCCGGTGCAATTGACGGAGGTACAGCATTAACCAACAATGATACTTTGATTGTAATGTCGGCTGATAGTGTAAATATTAGCAAATACATTCTGGAGGTAACAGAAGATGGGCTAAGTTCAAATGCCGTGTTAACTTCGGGCAGATATACCATTACCGTCGAACAGGAACCCAAAAGCGCATCGCAAACTGATGAAGCAGGCATTGGGAATATTAGAGGTTTTGAATATGGAACTGCGCTCAGAACTGTTTTGGCTAATATTAATGTTCCGGCAGGAGCCTCAATGGATGTGGTTAATAGTAAAGGTGCTTATGTACCTTTAAGGATGTTAAATTTCGATTCTGCTTATGTAAACGTAACCGTAAACAGCAACATTTATTTGAACGTTACTGCTGAAAATGGTGTAACACAGATAATTTATCAGTTACTTCCTTCAGTATCAGAAGATGATGCATTCGTTCTTTCTGATGTTTACAGTGTTTTTCAGAAAGATCTGTTTATTGACTTTGTGCCACGCGGTACCAGGGTTAATGCATTCCTTACAAATGTTGTTCCCGTTACAGGTGCAAGTATGAAACTGGTGGATAAAATGGGTAATGAAAGACTTGACGGAGAAGTAGCCGATGACGATAAAGTTATTGTCACTTCTGCAAATGGAACAGTTTCCAAAGTTTACTACATCTCAAAACTGGCAACTAAATATGTTCCTGAAACAACTTATCTTGCCTATATTTTATCGAATGTTTATGCAGTAGACCAGGTTGCCTTTAAAGTAGCCGGAGTTGACGGGGCTGAAACAGTTTCAAACTTCCTTACAAGGGTTACACCTGCACCGGGTGCATCTGTTGCAGTTGTTGACAAAGACGGCGTTGTTAAAATCAACGGCGATATTAACAGCACTGATAATGTACAGGTAACATCTGCCGATGGCAAAATGAAAGTGTTCTATACATTTGGCCCGCTTGTATCAGCCAAAGTTGTGGAAGCAAAAGACATTCAATTGTATCCTAACCCAACTAACGGCGAAATCAATGTGAGTGGATTGAAAGCCGGTTACAGAATCCAGGTTTACAATTCAGTTGGAGCTGCTGTTCGCGATATTAATGTTCAAAGCAGCATTGAAAGAATTTCGCTGAAGAACCAACCTTCCGGAATGTATATGGTTGTTGTAATGGAGAATAACAAAATTTTGATACGTTTTAAAGCACTGAAAAAGTAAGTGTTTAGTCTCAATTGTTTAAACGGGCTGCCTGTGTTGACAGGCAGCCTTTTTCATTTTAATTCGATTTTAATTTAGATGCCTTAAATTTAAACAATTCAGCAAGTTTTTTGAACATTTCTGCACTGCTCAATCACGATTTTTGAAGCCAAATCTTTTAAATTTAATTCCTTAAATGAGCCCAAAGAAAAAGCAATTTGAAAATGAAATTTTAGCCTTGGAAAGAGAGATTTGCTAAATAAATTAAACTGCTAACTGAAAAATGAAGTTAAAAGATAAATATCATTTCATTCTGTTTCCTTTTTTCATATTTACTTTATTAGGACTGGCAACTGAAAATATGTTTGCCACAAATTTAAAAGTTAATCATTATTCCGGAAACGAGTATCAAAAATTGAAGGATGAAGTGGCTGTTGGCTGGAATACCTGGAACACCAATAGTGTGCTTTCGCATGTGTTGCTGCCTCAATGTTTTGCGCTGAATCTTCAATTATACAATGAGCAGTCAGGCCGGATTTTGGAAAATGCATTAATCGGCCGGCAAGGAGATATTGCACTAATTGAAAAGATAGCGCAGGGAAACCGAACCTACGACGGAAGTTA
>Ga0100400_1001715_pt1 | contig 15565 bp, 9 predicted proteins | sample CryGeymeta201524_FD_80420 | JGI IMG/M metagenome (GOLD analysis project Ga0100400, IMG submission 80420) | Groundwater microbial communities from Crystal Geyser aquifers in Utah, USA - Crystal Geyser metaG 2015-24 | ecosystem: Environmental > Aquatic > Deep subsurface > Groundwater | place: USA... | reverse complement strand
CGATCATGACTCCTCGGGAATTCTGGCCTGAGAAGACGGTGGACACCCTAAAGCCGATACTTTCTCGCTTTAAATGAGTTTTTTGGAAGAAATGCGGGCGTGACAAACACTCGCGCGGGCGCATAGTGCCGGGACTACACCATGCGCACCGTTACGGGTTTCTTAATGAAAATTACTCCTCATATCTTCGTTTTTACACTTCTCGGCGCATCGTTGGGGAGCTGCTCGAACGCAGAAAAGACCACTGGCTCTGCTGTTCCTGAGGCGGCAGCTCCGGTCAAGACTGAGGCAAACACCGCCTACCGAACACCCACGATGAAGGGACCGGTTCCTCGGAATCCCGATATGAATCTTTCGGCGAACTTTTCGCCCAATGCCGGGGTCACTTTTTCGCGAGTCTCCGTGAATCAGAATTACGTGGCGATGACCTTCGACGATGGTCCTCATCCTCAGAACACGCCCAAACTTCTCGACATTCTCCGCGAGCGGAACATCAAGGCAACCTTCTATGTGATCGGTCGCAACGTGGATCTCTATCCGGCGCTCACTCGTCGCATTGTGGCGGAAGGTCATGAAATTGGGAATCACAGCTACACTCACGGCAACATGACCAAGATGAGTGACGAAAAGGTGCGGGAAGAGCTCACCAAGACCCGCGATGCGATCGCTCGTGCAGCAGGCGTGAAGCCGCGCACGCTGCGTCCTCCCTACGGGGCTCTGCTGCAGACTCAGCGGTCATGGATCCACAGCGAATTTGGTTACCCAACGATCATGTGGGCTGTCGATCCGCGGGACTGGCAACGTCCTGGGCCATCGGTGGTGACATCACGTATTCTTGCCGCAACGACTCCAGGTTCGATCGTTTTGGCGCATGACCTTCATGCTCCGACCGTGACGGCGATGCCTGCGACATTTGATGGTCTTCTCAAGAAGGGCTACAAGTTCGTGACGGTTTCCCAGCTTTTAGCGATGAAACCAAACGAAGTGCCTGCTCAAGCATCGGCTACTCCGGCACCCTGAGTCTTTAGATCTACGTTTTTATCCCGATGCCAGGTGACCGGTATTTTTCGGGAAGGGACAGGCTGCTCGACTGCTTCAAACGGATCGAGCGGCTGGCAGCCGCGAGTGGCATCGAGCCTCGCGAAGATCCCGACGATGCACGGAGTCGATTGGCTTCGCCGCTGAGAGTCGTTGCGCTCGGTGAAGTCAATGCGGGAAAGTCGACCTTGCTGAACGCCCTAGCAGGTCTGGATATTTGTCCGGCGGCACCCTTGCCGACGACTCGCAAGACGGTCACGTATGTGCATGGCGAGCGTGAACGAGATGTCGAAGTCGAAGAGGGATGGATACGTGCCGAGAGGCCCTTGGACTACCTGAAGCGTTTCGAGATGATCGATACGCCGGGCTCGAATTCGGGCTGGCGCGATGCGGTGGTGGCTGCGATGCCGAAATATCAGGAAGCTGATCTGATTTTGGTGGTTTTCCCGGCAGCAAATACTTGGACGGCGGCGACGTGGGATTTGGTCTCGATGGTCAGCGAGGAAGCTCTCGGGAGGGTTGCGCTGGTCGTTCAGCAGGCCGATACGAAATCGACGGAGGATCTACGGGTGATCAAAGGGCACATGCGTGAGCTGTGTTTGAAAAAAGTCGGCCGCGAATTGCCAATTCACGCCGTCGCGGCCCAGCTCGCTCTCGATGCGAAGGTTTCGCCGCAAACGGCTCGCAAAGGATGGTCGGCGAGTGGTTTTTCGGTGTTCGAAGAGTTTGTTTCCGAGGACATCTGCAACTCTGAGTTGCGCAACTTCCTTCTTCGGCGAACGAGCCAGGAAGCTGCCAGACGATTGCGCGAAATCGAGGACGGCTTGGACAGGCAGCGTCGTGGGATGGATGACGACGGTTGGTTCCTTGCCGGGATCGAGCGCGAAGCGGACCAGTTGCGGGAGATGGTGCTGGACGCCTCACCAGAAACGCTTGGTGGTGCGAGAGGTCGCTACGAGGCTGAGGTCGGACATTTGGCGAAGCAACTCGCTCGAACGCTCGGGATCTTTCCTACCGTGTTCCGCCTGTTTTCCGGCGACTCGACACCAGCAAAGATCGAGGCGAAGTTTGCAGCGCGATTGCAGTCGGCGATCCGTGACTTTGCTCAGCTTGATGCCGGACGATTGCTCGAAGAATGCGAAGGTCACTGGGGTGAAGTGCGGCCGCGAGTGATGGACCGCATGGGCATGGACCCGGGGGCTGCTTCCGTAACAGGTGACGCTCGTGAGGCGGTTGTGGAAAAATTTACCGAGAGGGTGGGCCAGGGGGTCACCGGCGTGCTCGGCCAACTGCGAGTTCGAGCCTTGCTTGATACGCTGGTGAGGAATCGGAGCCGCCGATTGAGAACTCTGATGGCGCTGCTGCTTTTGCTTCTGATCGGTGCCGGTAGTTGTGGGGCGCTTGGTTTGGTCAAGGCTTCGTGGACACTACTCGGCGCGGCAGGTTTTACGGCTGTGATCGGTGTCGCGATTTCCTGGATTACGGGGCGGGCCGTCATCAGAGATACTCGGCGACGCTTGTTGGATTCAGTCGGTCGATTCGAATCCGCGATGCGTGGTGACTATTCCGATGCCGTGCGCGGTTTGTTCCGTGAGTATTCGAATGGTTTAACAGGAGTGCGCCGTTTGTTGGCGGATCGCAAAGCGACCTTGGAGCCACGTGCGAAGTACTGGGATGCTCTCTATCTCGAATTGAAGTCGATCGAACAGGACTTCTGAAGTTCTGAAACGCAAAACGGCCCGGGGATGCCGGGCCGTTTGATGGGGTTGACTCTATCGGGATTTCATTATTTTCCGGCTCCGCCAGGTCCACGCTTACCTTGTGGTCCACCAGGGCCGCGCTGGCCTTTTGGTCCTCCTGGTCCACGCTTTCCTTCAGCACCTGGCCGGCCATCACGACCGCCGCGGGCTTGTGGACGTTGTGGAGGAAGCTTCTCACCAGCATCGATCGCGGCCTTGCGTTCTTCGGGGCTGAGCTTGCCGTCCTTGTCGGCATCGTATTTGGAGAGGATCTCATCGTGGCGTGCCTTCATGGCTTTACGAGCGGCCTTGCGCTCATCTTCGCTGAGTTTTCCGTCGCCGTCCTTGTCGAACTTGGCGGTCATTGCCTTGCGTTGCTCTTCCATTTTGCCCTTTCGAGCTTCCATGGCGGCCTTGCGCTCGTCTTCGCTGAGTTTGCCGTCACCATCGGTGTCGAACTTGGCGAGGATTTCAGGAGGAAGCTCGCGCTTTGGACGTTCACCTTCCTGAGCGGAGGCGCTGATGGAGCTCACGGCGAAAGCGGCGAGTGCGGTGTAGAGGATACGTGTTTTCATGATTCGTTGTGTTGTTTGGATTGTTGTTGATTTGGATCAACGGGCGGCCGTCCGTGTCTGGATCATGAAACATGGCGTTTGAGAAAAGGTTGCGCGGCGGTTTCGAGTTCCTGCGTAGAGAACGGCCTCGCCCCCAAATCCGCCGCCGACTTCGCCTTCCTGCTCCACGGCTTCCATTTCCTGAAAGACGAAGGCGTGATGGCGATCATCCTGCGGCACGGCGTGCTCTTCCGTGGCGGTGCCGAGGAAAGCATCCGCACCAAGCTGCTCAACGACGGCCAGATCGACACCTACCAATTCCGGAGGGAAGAGAAACGCTACTCCCGCCGGGTGGGGATGGAGGAGATCAGTTTTGTTAGGTGAGTTTCCAAGTCCACGAAAGAATAGGGCGTTTGCTTGGCGGGACTAAGCTAGGCAGGGGGCTGCGGTTTTGATGATTTTCATGTGGCGGGATTCTTCTGTCGGGGCGGGATTGTCCTTGCAAAACGCCGGATTTCCGCTTTTCTCCGCCGTCCCGACCAAGGGCAGACCGGCTAAGGTGGCTGGACTGAATCAAAACAATTCCATGAGCGAAAGCACCATCAATCCCGCGGACTTCAAGGTCCATGCAACCGACACCGGCAGTTCTGACTATCAGGTTGCCCTGTTGAGCCAGCGCATTCTGCACCTCACCGCCCATCTCGGCATTCACAAGAAGGACGTTTCGTCCCGCCGTGGTCTGCTCAAGCTGGTGGCCCAGCGCCGCAAGCTCCTCGATTACACCCGGAGCCAATCGGAAGAGCGTTATCAGAAGTTGATTAAGGGTCTCAACCTTCGTCGCTAACAAGTTTCCCACGATGCGGCCACGGAGTTTTCCGTGGCCGTTTCGTTTGAATGCGGTGGGCCGGATTTCTGATTGCCGGCCTTCCGCAGACAGACCCTCAACCTTATTCCCGGGCTGTCTGAATCCACTGCGTCTCCGCCGAGTTGGCGGGGCATTTGAAGAACGTAAAATACGACAATGAACATCCATACCGTTACGAGCCAGGTCGGCTCAAACCCCATCACCTTCGAAACCGGCAAGCTTGCGAAGCTCGCTGACGGTGCCGTGGTGATGAGTTCCGGCGAAACCGTCATTCTGGTGACCGCCGTTTCCCAAACCAAGATCCGCGAGGGCCAGACATGGTTCCCGCTCTCCGTCGAATACAAGGAGAAGGCATCCGCTGCCGGTCAATTCCCTGGTGGCTACTTCAAACGTGAAGGACGTCCGACCGAAAAGGAAATCCTGACCTGCCGCATGACCGACCGTCCGCTGCGTCCGCTTTTCCCAAAGGGCTATCTTTACGAAACTCAGATCGTCGCGCTGCTGCTCGCTGCAGACCAGGTGAACGACTCCGACATCCTCGCAATGAACGGTGCTTCTGCCGCTCTTGCCATCTCCGACATCCCTTTCGCGGGTCCGATCGGTGCGGTGCGCGTGGGTCGCGTGAATGGTGAGTTTGTGGTGAATCCCACTTTCGACGAGCGTGAAGAAAGCGACCTTGATCTCGTTTATGTCGGCAACAAGCAGGACGTAATCATGATCGAAGGTGCGGCTGATCAACTCCCTGAAGATGAATTCATCAAGGCTCTCTACTTCGCCCAGGAAAGCGTCACCAAGTTGGTTGAAGCTCAGGAAGAGCTCGTCCGCCTCGCTGGCAAGCCGAAACGCGAATACAAGGTGACCGTGGCCAAGGAAGAACTCCTCGAAATCGGCTACGCCGTTGCCGGTGATCGAATCGAAGATGCCATCTACGCCGCCTCCAAGGTCGAGCGTGGTAAGAAGGTTGGGGCCCTGCGCGACGAAGTCGAAGCAGCGATCAAGGAGAAGTTCCCGCAGACCACCGAGTTCGAAATCGAGCAGGTCTTCGAATATATCCAGAAGAAGGCGTTCCGCGTCGCGATCATGGAGAAGGGGATTCGTGCTGACGGTCGTCAGATCGAAGAACTTCGTCCGCTGTTCGCCGAGAGGGATTCCCTTCCACGCGTTCATGGTTCCGCGATTTTCGCCCGCGGCGAAACTCAGGCCATGGGCATCTGCACGCTGGCACCTGCCGACGAGAAGCAATTCTTCGACAACTACGCCGGTGGTGAGGACAGCAAGCGCTTCATCCTTCACTACAACTTCCCTCCGTTCTCGGTCGGTGAGTGCGGTCGTATGGGTGGCATCAACCGCCGCGAAATCGGTCACGGTGCCCTTGCCGAGCGTTCGATTGCTCCGGTGATCCCTGACGAAGATGTGTTCCCTTACGCGATGCGTGTTTCCTCCGAAGTGTTCGAGTCGAATGGCTCGACCTCGATGGCGACGGTTTGCGCCGGAACGCTTTCGCTGCTTTGCGCCGGGGTGCCGCTCAAGGCACCTGTCGGTGGGATTTCGACCGGTCTGGTGACCGAGTGGAACGAAGATGGCACGATGAAGGCGCACAAGGTGCTGCTCGACATCATCGGTTCGGAAGACTTCTACGGTGACATGGACTTCAAGCTTTGCGGCACCGACGAAGGAGTCACGGGCTTCCAGCTCGACCTGAAGCTTCCCGGTCTTCCGCTTGCGATCCTCGAAGAAGGCATCCGCCTCGCCAAGACGGGTCGCACCGTCGTCATCGCCAAGATGAACGAATGTGTGAACGAAGCCCAGCCGCTCAGTGCTCACGCACCGCGCATCGTTTCCGTGAAGATCCCTGCGGATCGCATTGGTGAACTCATTGGCCCTGGTGGTAAGAACATCAAGGGCATCCAGGCGGAGTCCGGCGCCGAACTCAATATTGAGGACGACGGTACCGTTCACATCTATGCTTCCAAGGAAGAAGGCCTCAACCGCGCCAAGGAGCTCATCGATCGGATGTTCCAGGAGATCGAGGTTGGCAAGGTTTACACCGGTAAGGTGGTTTCGATCACCAACTTCGGTGCCTTCATGGAAGTGCTGCCTGGCAAGGATGGCCTCGTTCACGTGTCGGAGTTGGCCGAAGGCCGCACCGAGCACCCTGAAGATGTCATCAAGAAGGGTGAGATGATCACCGCCAAGTGCGTCGGCGTCGACGAAAAGGGCCGTGTCAAGATGAGCCGCCGCGCGTGGCTCCGCGACCAGAAGATCGAAGCTGCAGAAGCAGAAGGTTCCGCTGAGTCGGCTGCGGCTGAGTAAGCACTCGCTGAATTCCCAAAGCCCGGCACTCTGAAAAGGGTGGCGGGCTTTTTTGGGCTTGGTGCTCGAGGGATTTTGAGAACCCTGTCGGGCAGGGGGCTTGGAATCGTAGGAGAACTGATTTGCCCGTTGGCCCTTCGTAAACATGATCACCCCATGAAGAAAACCCATCTCATTCAGCCGTTCCTTGCAGTTCTAACATTTTTATTCACCGTCTTTCCTAACATCCATGCTGACCTCCTTGAGGAGGTCAAAACCACTAACAACCCAAGAAGTCGTCAGAACTTCGATACTGGATGGTTTTTTCTCAAAGGCGACCCGACTGGCGCGGAGGTTCCCTCATTCGACGATTCCGGATGGCGCGGGCTCGATCTGCCGCACGACTGGAGCATCGAGGGGCCTTTCGACAAAAAGAACCCCAGCGCTGCGCCCGGCGGCTACCTGCCATGTGGCACTGGATGGTATCGGAAGACCTTCCAACTGCCGGACAGTGCGGCAGGGAAGATGGTCTTCATCGAGTTCGATGGCGTTTACATGAACGGGGAGGTCTGGATCAACGGCCATCGCTTGGGGAAACGGCCGTATGGCTACATCGGATTCGAATATGACCTCACGCCTCATCTCAAGTCCAAGGGCGACAACGTTTTGGCGGTGCGAGTGGACAATTCGAAGCAGCCGTCCTCACGGTGGTATACGGGATCGGGGATTTACCGCCACGTCTGGCTGAAGTTTACGGATCCGCTGCGAGTGGCTCATTGGGGCACTCAGATCAGCACGCCGAAGATCACCGCCGGGCTGGCCGAGGTGGCCGTTCGAACCACCTGCCGGAACGGATATGACAATTCAAGGAAGGTGAAGGTGTCACAGACTATCGTTGATGCCGGGGGCAAGGCTGTCGCATTCACCTCCAACGTATTCGAACTGGGGGCAGGGGAGGAAAAGGTGTTTGATCAGACGCTCGAAATCACCCGCCCGGCGCTGTGGTCTCCGACATCGCCAAACCTTTACACGCTACGCACCGAGCTGCGGGACGGAGAGAGCTTGGTGGATCGTTATGAGACACCGCTGGGGGTGCGTGAGGTCGTGTTCGATGCCAATCGCGGGCTGCTGCTCAATGGCGAGAGCGTGATCATGAAAGGGGTCTGCAATCACCATGATCTTGGACCGCTGGGAGCCGCCTTGTGGGACCAGGCGCTGGAGCGCCGCTTGAGGATGCTCAAGGAAATGGGCTGCAACGCGATCCGCACCGCTCACAACCCGCCGTCGCCCGAGTTGCTGGACATGTGCAACCGGATGGGATTTCTCGTGGTCAATGAAACCTTCGACGAGTGGCGCCGTGGCTGGGCATTCGATGAGGTCGCCAAAACGCTGGTCTCCAGCAAGGAGAACAAAGGCAAGGCGAGATTCGGCTATCACCTGCTCTTCGACGAGTGGGCGGAACGCGATCTGACCGACCATCTCCGGCGGGATCGCAACCATCCATCGGTCATCATGTGGAGCATCGGCAACGAAGTGCCGGAGGCTCAGAAATACGGCGAACTTGAAACGCTGAAGAAGCTGCAGGCGCTCAGCCACCAGCTGGATCCGACCCGTGAGGTGACCGTCGGAACCAACTTCATGGCCGGAGCCAATGAGAGCGGCTTCGCCGAGATCATGGACCTTGTCGGCTACAACGGTGGCGGCGGCTCGTGCTTCCAGTATGAAGCCGATCACCTCCGCTATCCTGAGCGCCGGATTTATGCCTCGGAAGTTCCGCATTCCCTGCAAACCCGTGGGGAATACCGGACCCATTCGAAGTTCCGTGAAGAGCAACACGAGCCGGCGGACCTGACCGAAGAGGAGGTCTTTCCCGAAACCGATCCCCGGTATGAGTCATCCTACGATAATGCCGCAGTGCGCATCACCTCGCGGGATTCGTGGCGTCTGACCAAGACGTTGCCCTTTGTTGCGGGCGAGTTCCGTTGGACGGGCTTCGACTACATCGGCGAGTCCGGCGGATGGCCGCGGGTGCTCGGCAATTTCGGCATCATCGACCTGTGCAACTTCCCGAAGGATACCTATTATTTCTATCAGAGCCAGTGGACGGAGAAACCGATGGTGCACCTGTTGCCGCACTGGACCATGCCCGGAAAGGAAGGAACCACCATCCCGGTCTGGTGTTATACCAACTGCGACAGCGTGGAGCTGTTTCTCAATGGGAAGTCGCTCGGTCGTAAACAATTCACCGAGGAGAGGGACATGCACCTTGAGTGGGCGGTTCCCTATACGCCCGGCGAATTGAAGGCCGTCGCGATCAAGGACGGCACCGTGGTGAACACCACAAGCACCCGCACCGCCGGGCGGCCGGCGACGGTTAGGCTTTTGGCCGACCAGTTGGAGGTCAGTGCGAGCCGCCGCGACCTGTCCTATGTGACGATCCGGATGGAGGACAAAGACGGGAATTTCGTGCCCAATGCGGCGAAATCCGTGACCCTCGAGATCGACGGCCCCGGCCGCATCGTGGGACTTGGTAGCGGAGACCCGCTGAGCCATGAAAGCTTTCAGGGAAGCTCGGTTCGCACCTTCAAGGGCCTGGCCTTGGCGATCATCGCACCGAGCGGAAAACTGGATAGGACTGGCAATCCCAACCGCGGTCGCCAGCCCGGAGAGATCGTCGTGACGGCCCGCTCCCATGGTCTGCCAGCAACGGAAATACGGCTCATTTCACAACCATGAAAAGCAAACCCATCAATACAAGCTGTGCGGGTTGAGTGATTCATCGTCGTTCAGAGGAAACAAGCCACCGTAACGGTGTCTTTACCCGTTGGCTTGGCATGGCGATGTCTGCCGAGTACTGGTGAAGAGCCGGGACGGAACGACTCCAAAAGAGCTGGATGCCTTGATGCTGTCGTAGGGATTCCTCGATGAGCTTGAGTAGTCCTTGTGAGATGAGTTAAAAAAAGCCGGGCCTCGTGAGAGGCTCCGGCTTTTGAAATTTGCCTTCGGCTGGCGTCATCGTCGGTCGAAGACCAGCGCTCCCGCTTAGGCGTCGAGGCGCATTGCGGAGTATTCGCCGTCGTTACGGCGATAGAGGATCGTCAGGCAGCCCTTGCGTGCGCTCTTGTAGAGAACGAAGGGACGGTCGGTGAGCTCAAGCTCCATGACGGCGTCTTCCTTATACATCGTGCGGACGTGGTATTTGTCGATGTGGACGATGTAGGGTTCGGGATCGGTTTCGGATTCCTCGGGGTGATCGAGGGCGGTCTCGTCGTAGTAGCTCTCATCGATGTAGCGGATGGATTCATTACGATGCGGACGGCGCTTCTTCATGAGGCGTGTCTTCTGCTTGCGCATGCGGCGGGCGATCTTGTCGATCGTTTCGTCGATGGCGGCATACATGTCCGGCCCTTCAGTGTGCGCTTCAATGACAATGTGATTGGCACAAAAGAGGAGGATTTCCGCGATGTGTCGGTTCTTTTGGACGTCGAGAATGGCTTTGGCTTCGATGATGCGCGGGTAGTCGAGGTGGAGTCCTTCGATTTTCTTTTGAGCGTATTCGCGCAGTGAGTCGGTCACGGTCTCGTGACGAACGGTCACTGTGATGGGCATGTTCACATTTTCAGTTTGCATCGTATTATTGCTTTTGGTTTTCAGTGCAATGGATGGCGGTTTTATCCGTCCGTATCCACTTACGAAGCTGCACCCTATCCGGGCAAAAAGCCATGCCGTTCTCATAGAAATTGTGGCATCATTTGAGATCAAGGGGTTTTGAAGGCTTGGGAGTGTTTGAAACGGCGGCGTTCAGATAGGTGGCCACGGGAATTCCGAGCACTCGGCGGCAGAGGCCGGCGGGAAGGTCGGAGCGGGACGGGGACGGCTCCCGTTGGGCCGGTCGGGGGCTTGGCGAGAATGTCCGACCGGTCCTGGGAGTGCCTATTCTACTCGGTAATGATTCGGTAGAATGCGCCCGGTTCGGTGGCGGCGGTGTCTTCAAACATGGCTTCGCTTCCGCTTCCCCAGATGGTTTGAATGGTGAACCAACTACCATCGGCCATGGTTTTTGATTTTTGGAGGGAGTAGTTGACGCCATTGAGGGTCTGGATCGAGGTGCGGAATGTTTGCGCTACCGGATCGTGAGTGGGGGCCACCGTGATCCGGGGAGCAGGCGGACCACCCGGTGGCGGGCTGAGGGTGAAGTTGATGGAGTTGAGTGTGTCGCCAGCGCCAAGTGTGAGGCTTTGGGCATCGGCGAAGTTCTCGGCGTTGGGATACCACTGGGGTCGGGGTGAGTCGGGGCTGAAGCTTTCTGGAACGAGGCGGACTTTGTAGGTGCCGGGCGGGATGCGTGGGGCGGAGTAGTCATTGGTCCATTCCCAGATCAGTTGTTTGAAGGCGAGGTCTCCGGTTCCAGCGTTGTAGAATTCCAAGATGCCATTGGCACCGTGGCCGGCCATAGATCCGCCGAACTGTGAGACGGTGCCCTGAATGAGAGCGGTGGCGGGGTCATTGACAACATGGAAGACGCACCCAGAAGCGGCCGACTGGCTACCTCCGTCGCTTAGGGCTACGGTGGCACTACTGGTGAACAGGTAAGTTCCGATTTTTGCAGGTTGTGCCGCACCCTCGAACATCGTTTCCGTCACCTTGAATTCCGCAGAATAGCTGGTATTGCCCGGGCCCCACTGGCTATCGATAACTTCGATGCCCAGATCACCAATTGAATAGCCACTTGCACTCATGGCTCCTGTCCACAGGATGTATAGGGTGTTTGAGATGCTAGGATTGTTAGACATCACCGGGGCGACGCAGTAGTGGGCGGTGGCTCGTGGCTCGGCGGGGATGGCGACGGTGACGTCGTGGTCAAAGGTCGTGCCATCTGGGTAGCGCGCTCGAATGGTGGCGTTCCCCGAGTGGTGGGGAAGCAATTTGAAATCCCCCCATGGTGAGGCACTTTGGAAGACCTCGGCTACGGATGGATTGCTCGACGACCACTGCGGCTTATCAACGGTGAAGGTGAGGTCGTTTCCGAGAGGATCAGCGCAGCTTGTGATCATGGTGACGGGGCTCTGGGAGATGAAGGTGGCTCCATCGATCGGGTTGCGATCGTTGTCGGTGAGGACGAGCGTGGCCGGTTGTCTCACATCAACTTGGAAAGTGGTGCTGCGTGATGAAGCGCCGCCTTCTTCTGCGAGGATCGTAAAGGTATGTGAGCCGGGGGAGAGTCCGCCGGTATCGAAACTGAGCAGGCTACCACCATCGCGCATGACGGGATTGGGCGAGAAGCTGGCAGCGGTGCTGCCGGGGACTGAGAGTTGGATGCCGCCCGTGGTGGTGAAGCCATTGCGGAAAGACACGCGCACGGCGACCTTGAGCCGTTCACCAGCGACCACGATGGCGTTGTCGCCGCCTTCTCCGGGCATCATCATTGAGCCACCGATATGGCGATCGATCAGGAAGTGCGGGCTGTCGATGGTGAGACGTCTGACTTCGCAAGTCCGCGGTCCTCCGGTGTCGGCCTGGACGTTACCGCCGATGCATTCACCATCGATGCGTGCGGTGATTTTCGTCGGGCTCCAAGAAAGCACGGTAACTCCGTTGGGTGCTCCGCCCACGAGGATGGTGCCGGGACTGCTGCCAAAGTTGGTGCCGGTGAGTTCAATGGTTTCTCCGTAGAGGACGTTCGGGGGAGCGAGTGATTGGAGGTGCGGCACCGGCTCCATGGTGAGGGAGTCGGAGATCACACTGATATTGTCCGCACGGATCTGGCCGTAGCCGGATTTCTCAATGTTGATTCCGACCAAGCGGCTGGCGGTTTGGGGGAAGGTGACATCGGCGCTGAAGGTCGTCATGCTGCCCGGGGTGATGAGCGTGTTGTCGGGATTCAAGGCGACAAGGTTCTGGCGGATGCCGCCGTTGTCCATGTAGTCGAAGGTGACGGCGATTGCATTTCCATCAGGAGGCGCCCAATCGCAGCCGAGATCGATGGCGACGGAGACGGTTTGGTTGGCGATGCCGGGAGCGTTGAGAGCTTGGCAGATGATCTGGCCCGAGTAGCCTTCGACTGTGGAGGGATGGAGATTGATCGTGCCGCCGGGATACTCGTAGGGGCTCCAGGATCCGAGGCTTTCGTTGACCTGCCAGTCGACGAGGATCTGGTCGAAGCTGCCGTTTTGCACCAGCTCAGCGCACTTCCCGGAGTTCGTGAGCATGGCGAGGGTGGTCATAGCGAGGGCCGCGACGAATCTGGGTCGGAATTGGGTTTTCATGGTCTGGTGATGGTCTGGGGTTACTGGGCGGCGGAACCACCCACCTAAGCAAAACACAGCCCAGCCGAAATGCCTCGCACCGAGCGCGCGTGACTCCGCATATTTTGCTATTCAGGGAGTGAAGATCCCAGGGATTGGCGATCATCTACCGTCAAATCGTGTCGAACCTGAGGCTTTGCACGTTGGGGAATCTGGTGACTTAAGACGGGTTCGGGCTTGTGGGGGAGCGGGGGGTGGGTTTACTCCGCGCAGCGATGGGCGAGGGACTGCCAGATTGGAATTACCCGGAACAGCTTCCGGTGGTGGCGCGGCGCGAGGATATCGTGGCGGCGATCCGTGATCATCAGGTGGTGGTGGTGGTGAGCGAAACGGGGTCGGGAAAAACGACGCAGCTGCCGAAGATGGTGGCGGAGGCGCTGGTAGGGACGGGAGTGAAGGGAATCATCGGGTGCACCCAGCCACGCAGGATCGCGGCGGCGAGTGTGGCGGAGCGGGTGGCGGAAGAGCTGAAGGTGCCGCTGGGGGGATTCGTGGGGTATCAGGTGAGGTTTGAGGATCGGACGACGAAGGAGACGCGGGTGAAGTTCATGACGGACGGGATTCTGCTGGCGGAGACGCAGGGAGATCCGGAGTTGTATGGCTACGCGGCGCTGATTCTGGATGAGGCGCATGAGAGGTCGCTGAATATCGACTTTCTGTTAGGATACTTGAAGCGGCTGCTGGTGAGGCGTAGGGACCTGAAGGTGGTGATTTCTTCGGCGACTTTGGATGCGGGGGCTTTTGCGAGGTTTTTTGAGGGGGAGGAAACGGCGGGGGAAGGCGGAGCGGGGCGCTCCGGGCACGGACTGGAGCAGGACGCTCCAGCCACGGTTCCTGTGATTGAGGCGGAGGGGCGGACGTTTCCGGTGGAGGAGGTGTTTATGCCGATGAGGGAGGATGAGGATGTGGTGGATGGGGTGCTGCGGGCGACGGATTGGCTGGGCGACGTGGGGGAGCGGGGGGATGTGCTGGTTTTCCTGCCGGGGGAACGGGAGATCCGCGAGTGTGCGGATGCGCTGGAGGGTCGGCGGTATCCCAGTACGGAGGTGCTGCCGCTTTTCGCGAGGCTGGGGCTGGGAGATCAGCAGCGGGTTTTTCATCCGGGACCGAAGCGGCGGATCGTGCTGGCGACGAATGTGGCGGAGACTTCGCTGACGATTCCAAGGATCGTGTGCGTGGTGGATTCGGGGCTGGCGCGGGTGAGCCGATGGAGTCCGGGGCGTGGGGTGCAGCGCTTGCAGATCGAGGGGGTGTCGCAGGCGAGTGCGAGGCAGCGGAAGGGGCGCTGTGGACGTGTTCGAGAAGGGGTTTGTGTGCGGCTTTATTCGGAAGAGGAGCTGGAGGAGCGGGCGGAATTTACGGATCCGGAGATTCGACGGAGTTCGTTGGCGGGCGTAATCCTGCGGATGAAGTCGCTGGGGCTTCCGGACATCGAGGAGTTTCCTTTTCTCGATCCTCCGGCTTCGAAGGCGGTGTCGGAGGGCTATCGTGCTTTGCGCGAGGTGGGCGCGCTGGACCGGGATCGGAACCTAACAGAGAGCGGCTGGGCGATGTCGAGGATGCCGGTGGATCCGCGATTGGCGCGGATGCTGATGGAGGCGAATGCGGAAGGGGTGCTGGCGGCGGTACTGCCGGTGGTGGCGGGGCTGGAGTCGAATGATCCGAAGGAGCGCCCGGCGGAGAAGGCCAAGGAGGCGGACAAGGCGCATGAAAAGTGGCGCAATGAGGATAGCGATTTCCTGGGCATGCTGGGGATGTGGACGGATTTGCAGGAGTTCCGGAAGCGGAAGGGCTGGTATGGGAACCGACTTCGAAAGTTCTGCAAGGCGAGGTTTTTGAACTACCGTCGAGTGACCGAGTGGGCGAATGTGCATGATGAGTTGAGGGATTTGTTGAAGAGGGAGTTGAAGTGGGATGTCGGAGCGGGACGCTCCGGGCACGGTCTGGAGCGGGACGCTCCAGCCACGGTGAAGGTGGATTCGGCTTCGTTTCACCGGGCGCTTTTGGCGGGGGCTCCGAAGCAGTTTGGCTTGTGGGACCGGGAGTCGAAGAGCTATCGGAGTGCAAATGGCGGCTTCTTTGCGGTGTTTCCGGGCTCGGGGTTGTTTGGTGGGAAACGCACGGACTGGGTGATGGGGATGGAGCTGGTGGAGACGACTCGCTTGTGGGCGCGGCGGGTGGCGAAGATTGATCCGGCGTGGGTGGAGCAGGTGGCGCCGCATCTTTGTCGGGTGCGATACAGCGAGGGGCACTGGGATGAAGCTCAGGGCGCGGTGTATGCGAAGGAGTCGGTGATTTGTGGTGGCTTGCCGATCGTGGTGGGGCGGCGGGTGCATTTTGGGCGGATCGATCCGGTGGCGGCGCGGAAGATTTTCATTCGGGAAGGGCTGTTGCAAGGAGGGGTGAAGGGGGAATCGAAGGCGATTGCTCGGTTGGCGGAGCTGAAGGAGGAAATCGAGTCGATCGAGCACAAGCTGCGCCGGGGCGGGGGGCTGTGGAGTGATGAGGCGGTGGTGGAATTTTTCGAAAACCGGCTGCCGGAGGGGATGTGCACGGCGAAGGAATATCATCGCTGGCGGAAGCAGCACGAAGACGTGAATCTGCCGACGCGCGATGATGTGGTGTTAGAGGATCTGGAGGACTTTGATCTTTCGGGGCATCCGGATGGGATGGTGCATGGGGACCAGGAATACGCGCTTTACTATCGCTGCGCGCCGGGTGATCGGGATGATGGGGTGACGCTGGGGGTCCATGTGGATCAGTTGGCGGGCT
>Ga0100400_1001707_pt1 | contig 15586 bp, 10 predicted proteins | sample CryGeymeta201524_FD_80420 | JGI IMG/M metagenome (GOLD analysis project Ga0100400, IMG submission 80420) | Groundwater microbial communities from Crystal Geyser aquifers in Utah, USA - Crystal Geyser metaG 2015-24 | ecosystem: Environmental > Aquatic > Deep subsurface > Groundwater | place: USA... | reverse complement strand
TTTTTGGTGTTCATGAGAATGACAGGAGGCTATTCGATTTTCAAAGAACAAAGTCTACGATGTCATGGCACATTTTTTTGTCCACGATGTCGTGGCACTCAACAATTAATAATTCCTCATTAAATAATTCTTTAATATGGGCAATATCACAATTACGTGCTTTTATAGTTAAAGACCTAATTGAATCTGTAAATTTATTACTATTGTATGCCCCCACTAATTGGGTTATGGAAAAATGTCGGTCAATTAATTTAGATACAAGTTTAATTTTTTCGTCTTCATTTGGATCATTTATTTTCAGGCTGGCTAATAATGGCAGATACTGAGAACCTAACCCATTAAGATTATTGAAATAAATAAATGGAAATGTTGAATATTCATTAGAATGTCTAAAAAAGCTGTCGTATACTTTTGTGTAGTATTCGAAATCATTTTTCAAAAACTCTTTTACTCTTTTCGGGTTTCGCTTTAGATGTATGTGCTTATTCCATTTCTTTGAAAAAATTGCTTTATGATAATCTTTATCAAACTCCTTTAGTTCATTAGTTGTTGTTGAATATCTTGAACGCAACAATGTGATAAAGAAATTCTCTACAAATCTATCAGGGTCGTTAGCACCATCTTGCAATGTTTTGATGCCTTTAACCCAAATAGGAAGGTATTCTTCTAAATCATCTTTATCAAGTTGTCCAAGAAGTTCGCCCTTTAGAATTTCATAAGGTTTAAGTTTTTCGCCTCTTGCATTAATAACCTCAAAAACCATTGCAACATCATTTGAGTCTGAAATTTGAATTTCAACAATTATGACTTTTCTTAAAAAGTAAAGGGTAAATGAATCTAAAATGTGATTTGTGGTAAGCTTCTCGGAAAGATACTTTTCAATAAATTCATAATTCTTATAAATGTTTGAAATACTTATATCTATGTCAAATTCTGAAAGTGTCTTATTGCCATTAGTCAGTATATCCTCCAATGCTTTTTCTCTACCATTTGTTCCCATCCAAAAAGAATAACCATCTGCACCAGCATCATAAATTCTTTTTTTAATGTAGTCTATTCTTGCTGAATTCAATTCAAACTTTTTAGCTAAATGATAAAGATTCAATAAGATTAAAGTCAATGTCGTAAATCGCTGTTGTCCGTCAACAATGTACTTTCTCCCTTTTTGTGTCTGGGTTACATAAGTATTCAAATAATACCAACTATATTTATCGTCTATTGTGCTTGCATCGCACTTATATTTGTCCTTATAGTCATTTTCAAACTTGAAAAATATGTCTTCGAGCAAGGTTTCTACATGTTCTGTTGACCATTTATACTCCCTTTGATAAAAATCAATATGATATTCAGTGTTACCGAATATTTCTTCAATTTTTTGGTCTTTTACATTAATGTTCATATCATCTATTATGGTTGGTAACGTCGTTCTAACTGCACTTGGTGTGTTCAGCATCCCAATTATGGGATATAAAGCGAACTAGGTGTGTTATAGCCAAGTCATGTCATTTTAGCCCTCTTTTCCCAACAGCAAACCATCCAGTGAAAATATCATCTCCCCTTTTTCATTCCGTGTATTCTTAACCTGAGGGCATTTGTTTTGATAAAACCTTCAGCATCTTTTTGGTTATAAACCGTATCCTTCTCAAAGGTAGCAAAATCATGGTGATAGAGAGATTCAGGTGATTTTCTACCCACTACAAGGCAATTGCCTTTGTATAATTTCAGTCTTACTGTTCCGGAAACATCCTTTTGTGTCTCATCGATTGTCTTTCTTAAGATGTCCATCTCTGGTGAGAACCAGTAACCATAGTAGATTAGTTCTGAATATTTTGGGATCAAAGAATCTCTGAAGTGCATAACCTCCCTATCCATTGTTATAGACTCTATAGCCCTATGAGCGGTATGCAAGATGGTTCCTCCAGGTGTTTCATATACACCGCGAGATTTCATGCCCACATATCTGTTCTCTACTATGTCAACCCGTCCTATCCCGTTTCTGCCACCCAGGCTATTGAGATGCTTCAATAGATTTGCAGGACTCTTCTTTTCACCGTCAACGGCTGTTGGAATGCCTGCTTCAAAATCAATCTCAAGGTAAGTAGTTTTATCTGGCGCATCTTCGGGAGATACTGAGAGGATATACATGTCTTCGCTGGGTTCTATCCATGGGTCTTCAAGGATACCCCCCTCGAAACTTATATGAAACAGGTTTCGGTCACTGCTGTATGGTTTTTCTTCTGTTATAGTAACGGGGATTTTGTGTTTCTTTGCATATTTGATAAGGGACTTTCGGGAATCAAATTCCCACTCCCTCCAAGGGGCGACAATTTTGATCTGGGGGTCAAGTGCCAGATATGTTAACTCGAATCTGACCTGGTCGTTTCCCTTACCTGTTGCCCCATGACATACTGCGTCTGCCCCTTCCTTCCTGGCAATCTCAATCTGTTTTTTTGCGATTAGAGGTCTGGCAATGGATGTCCCCAATAGGTATCCACTTTCATAGACAGCATTTGCCTTTAACATGGGGAATATATAATCACTTACGAATTCTTCCTGCAAGTCCTCTATATAAACTTTACATGCCCCGGTCTTTATTGCCTTCTCTTCTAAATTTTCAAGCTCCTCTGCCTGCCCTAGATTGGCAGTATAGGCGACAACATCACAGCCGTATGTCTCTATCAGCCACTTCAGTATAACAGAGGTGTCTAAGCCTCCGGAATATGCCAGGACTACCTTATTTATTTTCGTTTTCATACTGATGACCCCGTTTATTTATCTTATTAGCTCACACTGAAAAATTCCCCTTTCCGCTCTCTGGTTCAGGTTTTTTGACCCATCTATGACTCGCTTCAGGCATTTTCAGAAACTCGCCCTTAAGGCTCAAACACCTGAAAATGCTTATCTTCCGCTTCGTCAAGACGGGTACCCCAAAAATCCTGCTCATGTTCGCTCCAAAGGAAATTTTTCATTTTTAGGACAGACTAACGGTATCGGTGCAAAAGAAACCCGAAGGGTTTGGACGATAGTCTTTTCCGCCATGTTATCGGAAGTTGTGCCCGTTAGCCCTTCTTATGGAATTGTGCTCTCAACAAAAAGCTTACAGATCAGCCTACTGCCAACAACTGAGTATTATAGTGCAAAATCTCTCTAATAGAACTCCTTCGCACATTCCCGATTGCCCTTTCAGGATATTCTGTGAAGAACATGTCAAAGCAGTTGCTCACATATCCGTCATGGCTGATTCTGATGGCCCGCACAAGAAAGTCATCCCAGGGAAGATAATTAAGGTAAACATCATTCCTATTGAAGGTATATTTATTGAAGATTACTCCATAATCATCGACAAGTAGATTATGCTTATCAATTATCCCGCTGTGCGCAAGTTTCTCCATTAAACTAAAGGTGGTTGTGTAGTCATTTTTTATATAGATGTTCAGTCCTTGATATTTACTAAAATCAATCACATTGCCGGCGAGTAGCTTCTCTGCCCATTTTATAATCCCCTCATCTGATAGGTAGAGTCTATCTGTCTTATCCCGAGTAACGTAAGGGGAAATTAAAATCTTTTTTACACTCAGGTTGTAAAGAGCATCTATCAATCCACCAATCGTAGAGAGGTTTAATCTATTTGCTGTGAAACTAATGAACACCGTCTCAGTTGCTTTGTATTGAGACATAATCTTAAGGTTGTTCATTGTCCTTTCATAACTTCCTGAACCCCGGATGTAATCGTGGGCATCTTTTGTACCATCCAGACTAATATCAATATAATCAGGCTGGATTCTATCAAGGTCTTCTATTTTTGCTCCATCCAGCAGTGTTCCGTTGGTTACAAACCCGAAGCGCAGTTTCGGAATGGATTCCTTCTTCCCCTTAAAGTAAGAGAGCAATCCTCTCGTTTCATCCCAGTCTAAAAGAGGCTCTTTGCCCACATTTCCAAATGTAAGGGCACCCATCGAGATGAGGTCATCAAAAACCCTCTTCCATTCTTCTACGGATAGGGCGTTTTTGTTTTCCTCATAAGCCACGTAGCAATGCCTGCATCTGAGATTGCAAACATTGTTAATAAAATACGAGACCTCCATAGGATACGGATACTTTTGCGCAAAGATTGGATACTGCAAATCACTTCTGGGAATCCTTTTTTGATTTGCAGTAATTCCGCCATTGCTACCAGAAAAGCCTATAGCCATTTTTTATTCCTCTCCTCTTTAAATTAAGATACTTTTTAGTTCGCTAACGGTTTTAATTCATTATTAGATATTTTATTTAGAAATTCAACGGTTTTATCCCTCAATTTTATCGTTTTTTCCCTTTTATTTCTTATGGATGAAAATACATTGTATTCGTTTAAATCCTCAAATAAGTAAAAAACATTAATATGTTTATGATCTTTGAATGATTGATAATAAGAATAGTCTGGTTTCAGAATTGAAAGTAGGTATACTTTGTTAGTCGGCTTTACAGATTCCCTCATGTAATTAATCTGGTACAGCAAATAATTTATATTAACATCGTTGAAACTAAAGCCCAAGAATAGGAAATCATTTAATAGTGAATCATTTTGAAAAACTGTATCTAATGCATTAAATGTATTCATCCTGTGGTAATAATCATATTCTGAAGCAATAATTGTTTTAGCATCCGAATAATCACCATGTAGCTTTATAATTAGCTTCATTCTTGCATCTTTATTCGCCCTTATATTTTCGTCGTACTTCTCCTTAAGGTTTTCTAATTGAGCAATCGTATAATATAGTATGTATCGAGTCCCACTTAAAATCTCTTTACAAGTTTTCTCCAAAGTATCATCCCAATTAGTCGTGTAAATTAAACTAAAATTTTTTAAGCTTATCAAAGCTACTTGTGCCTGCCAAGTATCTTTATTAAATTTTTTCCTCTTAAATAAATCATTAAGTTCTTCTTTAACATAATTTTTGCCAGTGTCATACCAGTCCTTATCATTCATCCTCTCGTTTTTTATTAACGTTCTTATCATAAAATATTCTACAGATTGCAAATTATTACTACCCAGAAGATTTTTTAAAAAATTTTGGTTTTTGTCTATCTTTCTAGAAAGCCTCCTTACAAAACCATCCCAATCTGGATAACCTATTATATTCTTTGAGAACCCTGCCCCTACAAACGGAATTAACCGCTCTTTTTTATAAGAGCTTTTCATATTCTTTAGAATTTCCGCCTGTTCGTTTTTAAGTTTTTGTTGATCATTATCCATATCTAACCTCTTCTTCCTTTTTGAGGATACTCATTACTATCGAATTTATCAAAACAAAGAGCAAAATCACCAGAATGACAGCAAACACCCACATCCACCAAGCCGAAAACATAAACGAAAGCCCATCAAAGAGCATCCTCCCAAAGCTTGAATGTGGTGGCTGCACGCCAAGCCCTAAAAAATTAAATGCTAAATCCATCATCAATATTTCAGGCATTCGGGAAAGTGTATAGGTATTAAATGAATTTTTTACGTAAGGAAACAGATGATGTGAAAATATGTATCCTTTTGAGAAACCATAACTCCTTTTCGCAATAACAAAATCTTGCTTTTTTGCCTCCTCCATTTGATTATAAACATACAAAGAATGACTTGGTATAAGCACGAATATCAAGATTCCAATCACATTACCTTGTCCGGCTCCTACTAAAATCAAAAGGAAGACCGCAATTAAAAGCACAGGTAATGTCACCCAATAATGAACGAGATTTAGGAAAAACTCCCTGAGTTTTGGATTATCAAAGTAAGAAACGAGAATGCCAACTATTAACCCTCCAATATAAATCGCAGGCAAGACAATAGCAATAGTAACTACCGCCACAAACAAAGCATATATGGCTTTAAGGAAAACATCGTTTCCAATGACATCTGTACCAAACCAGTGATGCCAGGTCGGAGGTAAAAACATTACATTGTTATTGAGAGACACTTCATATTTATATATTAGAACAATTGCGACCAGCAATAGGCTCAGTCCTGTAAAATATTTTAAACGACTTTTATCATACAGACTACACACTTGTGAGCCTCGGATCAAGTTTTAGTTTTATGGCTTCCACTATCAGTCCCACAATGCTTAATAAAGTAATGCCAAAAATACAAAATCCGATTATAACCGGATAATCAAACCTTTGAATAGCGATTACGAATTTATATCCCATTCCGTGAATACCGAACGGTGTTTCTACAAAGAATAGAAAGCCAATCATAAATATCAACATATTTTCAAAGAATGATAAATAATCAATAACAATAAACTTATAGCAAAATTTTTCCCATATTTCGTCAGTACTAAATCCCAAAGCCATATGAAACACTAAAAAATCACTGCTGCCCAATTCTTGCAGCGTCTTTTTCAGAGCATTGGTGATAACATAGACCGGATAGACAGATAGAGCTATCATTGCAGCTACATATTTTACATTTGATAGAAAATCAACACCGACAAAGCTTAAAAAATATAACATCAGATAGGAAATTACAATCATTGGAATATAAAATATAAATTGGGATTTATTCCATATACTATTTGCTTTTTTACTCTTTTCTGCCCAGATCCCTATGAGCGTACCTATTATATAACTGATAATAATCGAAGGTATGATAATTTTCAGGGATTCCAGCATTCCAGAAGAAACTATACTGAGGGCTGACTGGCCGGAAGCCGTTGATGTTCCCCAATCAAAGCATATAATATTGCGCAAAAAACTGGAATAGATTTTCCAATAACTCACTGCTTGCATCTGAGACAAGTCCATATTCAAGGTGCCCTTTATTACATACTCAGGCGAACTAACCCCCGCAAAGATTATGACTATAGGCACAAGGGGAATAAAAAGGACAGTCAATGCTAAAAAGACAATTCTGTATATTACTCTCTTTTGCATTCGTTCATTCATAAAAGACTATCTTTTGCTTGCATATTTGTAAAACCTATATCCGAGTGGATGAAGCGGCATGTCAAACTTTTCATTTGAAACCCTTATGGTATTTTTGAAATAGAGTAAGAGAAATGGCATATCATTGAGAATCACATCCTCTGCTTTAAGAAAATTCTCTCTGCGTTTATTTTCCGGAAGCGATTTTGCTTCCGCAACCAGCTTATCAAATTCGGAGTTGCTGTATTTGTTGAAATTGTTGCCGGCAGGGGGGAATGAAGACGTCAAGAAAGGATTTAGATAATGGCTTACATCTGTATATAAAGGCCCCCAATAAATTTGTATCAAATCGTATTTACCTTTTGTTAACCTATCCACAAGAACAGGGAAGGGGACAGATTCTATTTCAACATCTATATTGTATTTTTTGAGGGACCCGGCAATAAAATTAGCAATAGACTTTGAAAGGATATCCTCAAAACAAACAAGATTAAGGCTTTTGATCTTATTCAAGTATGCCTTAGCTTTATCTGGATCATAACTCAAAATATCCTTTGATGAAGCGAGTTCCTTAAAAATTGCCGGGGGATATAAGCCCCTTGTAACATTTCCCTCTTCTGATAAAATTTTCTGAAGTTCATTACGATTTATAGCATAGTTAATCGCCTTGCGTATCTTCTCATCTCTTATTTTTTGAAGATTATACAGGTAAAAATTAAGTTGGGGGTTTTCCTTTGTTTCTATGTTATGACTAAATGGAATGCTCATTGTTCTAAGTTGCCTTAATAAAGGAAAACTGAGTTCCAGAAAATCAGCTTTTTTGTTTTTAAACATCAAAAGAGCTAAATTTTCATCTGTGGTTAAATTAACAATGACTTTATCAACATAAGGTAATCGATGTCCCGCTTGTTTTTCCCAGTAATCTCTATTTTTAATTAAAGCGATCTCTTTGTCGGGTTCGTATTTCTGCAGGATAAATGGACCTGTTCCCACGGGGTGGTGATTAGAAGCCTCTCCGTAATGCTCAACTGCTTTCTCTTTAACAATACTTACATAAGACAGGGTAAGCAAAGCAGGGAAAGAAAAATCCTCTTTCTTAAGAACAAAATCAACGGTATGGTCGTCAATAGCTCTGATTCCTTCAATATTGTTGCTTTCCCCCTTTCTATATTTTTCTGCGCCTAAAATATTTGTAAAATACGAGATCCCTAATGATTTTGAATTCTTATTAAGTAGTCGTTCAAAGGTGTATTTTACATCAGTTGCAGTAAATATCCTTTCCGATTTATTGGCAAAACAAGGGTCTTCTATAAAATATACATTTTCCCGTAAATAGAAGCGCCAAGTTATTCCATCATCACTTTCCCATTCTTTTGCCAGAGATGGAACAGGTTTCCCGCTAATATCTATATCAACCAGAGTGTTGTATAGTTGTTTGACCATCTGAATATGACCGGCATGATAGGCGTCCACAGGGTCAAAAGAACTTATCTGCACTTGCTGAAGCTGAAGAATATCGTTCAGAACGACTTCACTTTTTGACTTCTGTGAATCTTTCGGTGACAACAAAAATATGAACACGCCCGCAATAATCACTATTATTGCTATCCACCAGGTTCTTTTCATCTTTTATTTCCTAATTTATTTAAGATTTCCCCTTATCGTACAAATGACATCTTACTTTATGTTTATCGCCGATAATTTCCGGCAGTGTATTTAAACATATATTCCCAATAAAGTTCGGACACCTTGAGGCAAAAGGACACCCATCTGGCAATGTGAGTGGGGAAGACGGCTCGCCACTTAAAATTATTTTGTCCTTTCCGTATAATGGAATTGAGGAAAGCAGCGTTTTTGTGTAAGGATGCAAAGGATTTTCAAATATTTCCTTAGTATTTCCTTCTTCCATTAACGTTCCTTGATACATAATTAATACCCTGTCAGCAATTTCATAAATGACCCCAAGATTATGGGTAACAAAAATAATTCCGATATTCTTTTCTCTTTTTACCTTGCTAAAAATATTAAGTATTTGATTCTGAACAGTAACATCGAGTGATGCAGTTGGTTCATCTGCAATCAAGATGTCAGGATTGCAGGATAGAGCCATTGCTATCATAATTCTTTGATTAGTCCCCCCACTTTGTTGATGAGGATATTCATTTAATTTTTCCAGAGATGAGGGCATTTCCATTTCTTTTAGCAAACCAATCGCAGCATCTTTTGCTTTTTCTTTAGGAACTTGCTGATGATATTTAATGACCTCAATCATTTGGGTACCAATTTTAACCACCGGATTTAGAGAGGATGCAGGATTTTGGAAAATCATAGAAATTCGGCTCCCCCTTATTTTTCGCAATTCAGATTCACTTAACTTTAAAATATCCTCTCCATCAAAAAGAATTTCTCCTTTCGTTTGAGCCCCCCTATTAAGTTGCAAAATAGCTCGACATGTCACAGTTTTTCCACAGCCAGATTCACCAACAATGCCTAAAGTCTCCCCTTTACCGACTTCAAACGAGAGATTATTAACAGCATAAACTGTATTTTTTCTATCTATAAATCTTACAGAGAGGTTTTTGATGCTTAACATCTTATTCACTTTTCAAATATTGATTTTCAAGATGGCTTTTTTATGGATCACAATTTCCGATAACGATTTCAGCATAAAAGAAGTTTTTGCGAAGCAAAAATTTGGGTGAGTGCCATAAGGCACGAACCTTTTATGCTGTGTTAGGCGATGCGGCGGCAGAATCATTGTCACTCCTATTGCACTCACCCTTCCAACTTCTCTATTCGTACCGCGCACACTTTCGTCTCAGGTATTTTTGCCACAGGGTCTAGGGCAGGACTCGTGAGTACATTGGTAGGGCTTTCGGCAAAGTGAAAGGTCATGGAAACTACCCCGGATGAAAAAACATCTCTCACCTTTACCTTAGCCGTTACTTCCCCTCGACGAGAAATCACCCGCACCACCTCACCATCAGTAATCCCCAAAGCAGTGGCATCCTTTTGGTTAATTTCTACCAGCTCATGGTTACGCAGTACATTGAGACCATCCACCTTTCGCGTCATAGTGCCTGTGTGGTAATGGTAAAGACTGCGATCAGTAGTAAGAAGTAAGGGATACTCATCATCTGGAATCTCTGCTGCTGGCTTATATCTGAGAGGCATAAACTTACCTCTGCCCGTTTTCGTAGGAAATCGCTCCGTATGAAGTATTGGTGTCCCAGGGTGTTCTCGTGTAACGCAAGGCCATTGTAAACCTCCGTTTTCCAATCTCTCGTAAGATATGCCTTTGTAGTTAGGGGTGAGAGAAGCAATCTCCTCCATGATCTCCATGGGGTGTGAAAAATCAAATCCCTGCCTCCCGAGTTTTTTGGCAATCTGGCATTGGATCCACCAATCGGGTTTTGCTTCGCCGATTGGCTCTATTGCTTTACGTATCCGCTGAACACGACGCTCGGTGTTCGTGAATGTTCCATCCTTCTCGGCAAAGGATGCGGCAGGCAAGATAACATCGGCGAATCTCGCTGTTTCTGAAAGAAATATATCTTGAACTACAAGAAACTCCAACCTCTTGAGAGACTCCTCAACGTGTTTGGCATTAGCATCGCTCAAAACAGGATTTTCGCCAACCAAGTGGAGAGCTTTAATCTTCCCTTCATCTATAGCATTAAAGATTTCGGTAAGTGTCAGCCCTGGAGAATCGTTTAAACTACTATTCCAGGCCGCCTCGAATCTTCTTCTTACCTCTGGATCCTCTACCCGCTGATATCCTGGATAGACATTGGGCAGGGCACCCATGTCACAGGCACCCTGGACATTGTTCTGTCCCCGCAATGGATTAACCCCTGCCCCTCGCTTGCCGATGTTCCCCGTGAGAAGCGCTAGATTGCTAATCGCCAGCACATTATCGGTGCCGTGGGAATGTTGAGTGATACCCATGGAATAGAGAACAATGGCAGGCTTGCAGGTGGCATAGGTTCTAACTGCTTCAATTATCTTCTCCCGGCTTACCCCTGTAGTCTGCTCTACAAAATTTAGGTCAAAACTGGCAAGGGAATTCTTGAAATCCTCGATATTCTCGGTGCGTTTCTCAATAAAGGATAGGTCAGATAGACCTTCGTCAACGATAACCCTCATCATCCCCATAAGCAGAGCAACATCGGTTCCAGGTCGGTGCTGTAAGAAGAGACCAGCAAAGCGACAGAGATCGATCTTCCCTGGGTTGGCCACAATGAGCTTTGCGCCATTCTGTACAGCCTTTTTTATCTGCAGCCCGATTATTGGGTGGGCTACTGTGGTGTTGGTGCCTATAGCAAAGATACAGGCAGCATCGCTAATTTCATTGATGGAGTTAGTCATGGCGCCACTACCAAAAGCTGTGGCTAGACCAGCCACGGTAGGGGAGTGTCAGAGGCGGGCACAGTGGTCAATATTGTTTGTTCCCATCACCGTTCTGGTAAATTTCTGGAATAGATAGTTCTCTTCATTTGTGCATTTAGCAGAGGCAATGAAGGCAAAATGGCCCCCCTTATAATCGGCAAGCCTTTTGGCAACAAAATTTAAGGCTTCATCCCACGCAACTTCAACAAATTTACCATTCCGCTTAATAAGCGGCCGGGTCAGCCGTTCAGGATGGTTTATAAACTCATAACCAAAGCGGCCTTTCACGCAGAGGCTTCCTCTGTTTACCGGGTTATCAGGATCGCCCCTCAGATTAACAATGGTAGAGCCTCTGACGCCTAAGTAGATACCGCACCCACAACCGCAGTAAGGACAAATGCTCTTCACCTCGCGGGAAGGTTGTTGTACATTCTTAGGTATTAAAGCGCCAACAGGACAGCGGACAACACATTCTCCGCAGGACTCACATCTCGATTCTAACAGAGGCTTATTTCCGAAGGTACTGACTGTAGTACCATAACCCCGAAATGCAAAGTCTATAGCGCTAACTCCCTGGATCTCTTCACAGGTGCGCACACAGATGCCACAGAGTACACACCTATTGGGGTCTCGGTCGAAAAACGGATTAGAGGTGTCAATAGCGAATTGGCCGGTTGGTTTCCTTAAGCGTTGCAGACGCTTTTCTTCAATACCGATGTAGTTAGCTACTTCCTGCAATTTACACTGGGTATTTTTAGCACAGGAAAGGCAATCTGCATGGTGATTTACTATTAGCAACTCCACAGCCATACGACGCGCTTTGTTGATTTCGTTGCTTTCTGTTCTGGCAACCATTCCCTCTTCAACCGGGGCCTTACAAGAAATAGTCAATCCTCTACCCTTAATTTCTACCATGCATAACCTGCATACGCCTACAGGTTCGAGATCCGGGTGATGACAGAGATGTGGTATGTAAATGCCGTTTTCCAGGGCCGTTTCTAAAATGGTCGTACCGTTATTTGCTATGATCTCCTGACCATCAATAGTTAATGAAATTTTATCCATTATCCTCCCCCTTGCGCGGCTTGTTGTTTTTGCTGTAGCCATCTTTTTCCATCTTCAGTATTTAAATCACATCTGAGACAGCGTTTAGCCTCTTTTATTGCCATCGCTTCCGTAATAGTTAAATCTACCTCGTTAAAGTTATTGGTTTTCTTCTCCATCGATAGATGTGGTATTTCAACTCTTCTTGCTTCCTCCATCTCTTTTTCTGTCAATTCGACAGGAGGCACATACATCGATGGTCTGGTCAATTTATATTCTCTGCCCAAACTTTCTCCGCGGATGTATTTATCAATCATTTCTGCAACAATCTTCCCGGAGGACATAGCTTCTACTACAGTGTTGGGCCCCGTCACCACATCTCCACCAGCGAAAATCCCATCTATGTTTGTTGCAAATGTTTCCGGGTTTACTACTATTGTATTGCCTCTTGAGATTTCCAAACTATGGCCTGTGTCAAGGAAACTCAGATCAGGTTCTTCTCCAATTGCCACTATTAAAGTATCCAGATCGATAACAAATTCAGAGCTTTCGATGGGAATAGGTCTTTTTCTGCCGCTGTTATCTGTCGCTCCTAATTCCATTTTTATACACTTAATTCCCGTAACCTTCCCATTTTTAGTCATTATTCCGGAAGGGGCTGATAGGAATTGCATCTCAATTCCTTCCTCAATAGCAGCTTCAATTTCTTCTTTGAACGCAGGCATTTCTACCCTTGTTCTCCTATAAATTATTGTGACTTTTTCACAACCTTTGATTCTTCCGGCGACTCTAGCTGCATCAACAGCAGCATTACCTCCACCGATGATTCCCACCTTTTTGCCTATTTTAACCTTCTTTTTGAGGTTCACATCTTCCAAAAACTCCAAAGCATCTGAAACGCCATCGGCATCTTCGTTCGGAATGCGTAACATCTTAGATTTATGCGTACCCGTAGCGATAAAAACAGCCCGGTAATTTTTTAAAAGGTCACTGAAAGGTATATCTTCACCAATTTTGGTATTTGTCTTAATTTTCACACCTGCTTTTTTGATATTTGCTATATCAATATTTAGTATATCTTTAGGCAATCTATATTCCGGTATGTACACAGCCGGCGCCCCACCCGGAACGTCCAAAGCCTCAAAGATTGTAACATCATATCCTTTCTCAGCAAGATAGTGGCCCGCCGTCAGCCCCGCCGGCCCCGAACCGACAATGGCGACTTTCTCCTTATCTATTTTGGGCTTTTTGGTTGAATTGTATATTCCGGCTTCCAGTGCGTAGTCCGTAATGAACCTTTTAAGCGTTCTAATAGCGATAGGGTCCGCCCATTTGCCGGCTTCGCATTTGGATTCACACGGATGATGGCAAACTCTGGCACATACAGAGGGCAGAGGATTGTCCTTTTTGATTATATCCCATGCTTCTTTGAAACGTTTTTCTGCGATGAGGGAGATATAGGTGTTTGCCTCTGTACCTATTGGACAAGTATGCTGGCATGGCGATGAAATTATCTCTTTACATGCAGCAGCGGGACATCTCTTATATTTTATATGTGCCTCGTACTCGTCTCGAAAGTAGCGAATGGTAGTAAGTACCGGATTAGGTACCGTCTGTCCAAGTCCGCAAAGCGAGCCTGTCTTAACTCCTTCGGCCAGTTCGGTAAGCAGGTCAATATCTCCTGATCTGCCCTTTCCCTTGGTTATATCTTCTAAGATGTCAAGCATCTGTTTTGTGCCAAGCCTGCAGGGCACACACTCGCCACAAGACTCCTTTTGGACAAAGTCAAGGAAAAAGCGGGCAAAATCCACCATGCAAATATCCTCGTCCATCACCACTATGCCACCGGAGCCCATTATTGAGCCGGTTGCCTTAAGTGACTCATAGTCTACTGGAACACCCGAAAGACTAGAAGGGATACAACCACCTGAAGGACCGCCTGTTTGAACGGCTTTGAATTTCTTATCGTTAAGAACCCCTCCGCCTATATCATAGATTATCTGTCCCAGGGAAATACCCAACGGCACCTCAATAAGACCCGTATGTTTTACCTTACCCGCTAAAGCAAAAGTTTTTGTGCCTTTGCTCTGTTCAGTGCCATATTGAGCATACCAATCGGATCCTTTCTGTAGGATAAGTGCTATCGATGCCAGAGTCTCTACATTATTAATAACTGTAGGTTTTCCCCATAAGCCTGAGATAGCTGGGAAAGGTGGACGTGGGCGAGGCATACCTCTCTTACCCTCGATGGAAGCGATAAGTGCAGTCTCCTCGCCACAGACAAAAGCTCCTGCACCCTCTTTGATCTTTATATGAAAACTAAAGTTAGAACCGAAGATGTTGTTCCCTAAAAGGCTGCACTCCTCCATCTGCCTTATAGCCTGCCTTAATCTTTCTAAAGCGAGGGGATATTCTGCACGACAATATATATAACCTTCCCTTGCACCAATGGCATAAGCAGCTATAAGCATCCCTTCCAATACGGAATGCGGGTCGCCTTCGAGAAGTGACCTATTCATAAAGGCACCAGGGTCGCCTTCATCTGCATTACAGATAAGATATTTACCCACACCTTTCGCCTCCAAACAAAACTGCCATTTCCGCCAGGTAGGGAAACCTGCCCCTCCTCTTCCCCTTAAACCTGACCTCTTTATCTCCTCAATTATCTCCTCTGGCGTCATCTTGATGGTCTTCATGAAACCATTATAGCCATCATTAGCCAGGTAATGGTTAATATTTGTAGGGTCGATAAAGCCACAGTTGGCCAAAACTCTCCTCACTTGAGGCTTAAAAACAGGGATATCAAATAGTTTAGGAATTCCATCAATTCTCTCATCTCCAATAGTTCCTAGGGCATAATGAGGCAGCGGGTTATCATTAATAAGATAACCTTTGACAAGTTCCACTATCTTCTCCGGGTTAACTTCGCCATAACAAATACCCGGGCGAGATGGCTTAATGATAGTAATAAGCGGTTCGAGATAACACAACCCAATACAGCCTACTTCAATGATATTGCACTCAACCCCACAGTTTTCTAATTCTTTCTGAAGCGTTTCCCACACCTTTAATGCACCGGCAGAACGGCCACATGTAGCAGTACCTACGAGAATCAATGGTTTTTCCATTTGCATTAAGGCTTCCCATTCTTTTTTTGCTCGACGCCTCATCTCCTCAAAGTTCATCATCCTTCACCTCTGGCAAAAAGTTCTGCTACTCTTTTGGGAGTCATTTTGGCTTCCACTTTTTTGTTTATCAT
>Ga0100400_1001706_pt1 | contig 15589 bp, 9 predicted proteins | sample CryGeymeta201524_FD_80420 | JGI IMG/M metagenome (GOLD analysis project Ga0100400, IMG submission 80420) | Groundwater microbial communities from Crystal Geyser aquifers in Utah, USA - Crystal Geyser metaG 2015-24 | ecosystem: Environmental > Aquatic > Deep subsurface > Groundwater | place: USA... | reverse complement strand
GCTTACACTGATATTGTGTCTCCACTGGCCCGCGAAGGAAGAATGGTTACAAGCAATGAGGTAATGCTGGTTGCCGAGGCTGCCGGAAAAATATTAAGCGGCGAAGTTCCATTGCGCAAAGGTACCTCTTTCCGCAAAGGGCAGTTAATCGCTTCGATATACAGCGATGAAGTGGAGCTGGCAATTAAAGCCCGAAAAAGCCATTATCTTACCACGCTTTCCAATTTGCTGCCCGACATAAAAATGGACTTTCCTTCCAGGTATGAAACTTATCTTCAGTTTTTTAATATGATTGAAATGGATAAAACATTGCCCGAATTACCTGAAATAAAAGATGAACAACTGAAAATATTCTTATCGAGCCGAAGCGTAATCAGCGAATATTACGGAATTCAGCAAGACGAAAAACGGCTTGAAAGGCACAAACTTTTTGCTCCTTTTAACGGAACTGTTGCACAGGTAAATTTCGAAGTTGGCGCTTATGTCAATACCGGAGGACAAATTGCAAAGCTAATCCGCACTGATGAACTTGAAGTGGAAGTTCCGGTGGAAAATAGTCAAAGCCAATGGATTAAAACTGGAGATAAAGTTCAGGTATTTTCCCAAAACCGTGAAATTGTAAAAACCGGTGTTGTCGTACGTAAATCTGATTTTGTTGACCCTTCTTCTCAGGGCAGAAGTATTTTTGTCAGGGTGAATAACAGTATTGGCGAAGAAATATATACAGGTGAATACAAACTGGTGGTTTTCCCCGGGCAGGTTATCCAAAAAGCCATGGAAATACCGCGAAATGCAGTGTTTAACTCAAACGAAGTTTTTACGATAGTGGATGGAAAGCTCAAAAAGAAAACCATAAACGTTTTGAAGTGGAACGAAACCACATTGATTTTTAATGGTTTGGAAGAAGGGGAAAAAATTGTGGCCGAACCGCTGATTAATGCCAAAGAAAACAGCCCGGTTGGTATTTTGGGCGAAGATTTGCCAACCCAGCAAAACGGCGCCGGAAAAAAAGGTAATCCAAACAGTTAATAAATAGCGGGAATGAGAAAAGCAATTGAGTTATTTGTCAGGTTTCCGATTTACGCGAACCTCGCGATCTTTTTTATAATCGTTGTGGGTGGGATAAGCATGTATTCCATGAAGAAGTCGTTCTTCCCCGAAACCGAATCGCGTTTTCTTTCTGTTACAGTTTCATATCCGGGCGCTTCGCCCATTGAAATGGAAGAGGGCGTAACATCGCGCATAGAAGAGGCAGTGCGAGGGATTCCCGGTATTTATGAAATCACTTCGGTTTCATCGGAAAATGTAGCGCGGGTTTCTATAGAAATACAACCGCGGTACGATATGGACGAGGCGCTGATTGAAGTTAAAAATGCAGTGGATGGAATTTCGGCTTTTCCCACAGCAGCCGAACGACCCATTGTTTCAAAACGGCGCACCACATCACCAGCCATGCGGTTGCTTATTACCGGCGACGTGGATTTGCTTACCCTGAAATCGTATGCCCAGCAGGTTGAGGAAGATTTTCTTGCTTCAGGATACATCAGTCAGTTTTCCATGTCGGGGTTTCCCCCGATTGAAATTTCTGTTGAGGCAAAGGAGGAGGACTTGCTGCGATATGGGATAACTTTTAATCAGTTACAAATGGCTATTTCGGAGAATAACCGCGATGTTTCTGGCGGGCAAATCCGGTCGATGGAGGAGGAGTTGCTCATCAGGTTGCGCTCCCGAAGCGCCGATCCTAATAAAATCGGGGAAATTATTGTACAGGCAAACCCTGATGGCAGCGTTATCCGAATCAGGGACATTGCCATGGTGAAAAAGAAATTCTCGGATACGCCAAATAAAGCTCTCGAAAACGGGAAGCCGCTGATTAATATCATGGTAATGAAGTTGATTAGCGAAGACCTCAGCAGCATTGACAAGCACATAAAAAATTATGTTGAAGAATTTAATCAGAATAATCCTGAAGTACACCTGAGAATTTCACGATCATATCTCGATATTCTGGGCAGCCGATTACAAATGCTGTTTAAAAACGGTGGACAGGGTTTGTTCCTGGTTATTCTGGTTTTGGGGCTCATGCTCAGTACAAGGCTTTCGCTCTGGGTGGCGTGGGGAATACCATCTGCATTCCTTGCGATGTTTATTGTGGCCAATATGATTGGCATTACCATTAATATGATGTCGTTGTTTGGAATGATTTTGGTAATTGGTATTTTGGTTGACGATGGAATTGTTATCGGCGAAAACATTTTTCAACATTTCGAAAGAGGTAAAAGCCCGCGCAGGGCCGCAATTGATGGCACTATAGAAGTGGTGCCCGCCGTAATTACCTCGGTGCTTACTACTATTGTTACTTTTCTTCCACTTCTGTTTATTACAGGTCGCATGGAGATGATGTTCGAAATGGCGGTAATTGTAATTTTGAGCCTTACGTTTTCATTATTCGAAGCCTTTTTCATCCTGCCGGCGCACCTGGGCAACAAACATGTTTTAAACGAAAGTGTTTTAAATGCCAAAGCAAAGGGAATCAGAAAATATGTGGAACAGTTTTTTTCGTGGTTACGCGATTATGCTTACGACCGCGTAATTAAGCTGATTATTGAATGGAGGTATGTTGTAATTGGAGTACCTGCCGCAATGATGATTATTACATTTGGGCTGATTGGTGGTAATTTTATAAAAACCACATTCTTTCCGCGCATGGAATTCGATTCTTTCAACATCAACATTGCATTTACACCAGGTTCGGGCGAAAGGCAAACCATGGATTACCTTAACCGTTTCGACAGTATTGTTTGGGTGGTGAACGAAGAACTGATGAAAGATTATAACGATACAGTTCCAATTATCGAAAATAGTATCTTGTTGCTGGGTTCATCGTTCGATGGTCAGGAATCGGGCACTCATGCGGGTAATATCGATGTATCTCCCCGTAATTCGGAACAAACCGGTATCAGTTCTTACGAAATTATCAACCGGTTGCGCAAAAAGATTGGCCTGCTTCCCGAAGCTGAAAAATTTGCTATTGGGTCGAGTAACCGTTTTGGTGTGCCGGTTTCAATAGGTTTGCAATCGCGAAATATTGAAGAACTGGAACTGGCACAGGAACATATTATGACAAAACTTAATGAGTTTCCGCAGTTAAAAGATGTGGTGAATACAAATGCACTTGGGAAACAGGAGATTTTGCTCAAACTTAAACCAAAGGCTTATATACTTGGTTTTGATGAAACAACCATCGCCAACCAGGTTCGGCAGGGTTTTTATGGCGGTCAGGCGCAACGCCTGCAGGAAGGCCGCGATGAGTTGCGTATTTGGGTGCGTTACCCTGCCGAAGGCCGCGAACGGATTGGCCAAATGGAAACGATGAAAGTAAAAACCCCGCAGGGAGACATTCCACTGCTTGAGTTAATAGATTACGAAATGAAACGCGGGCCCGTAAACATCAACCGTTTTAACGGGAAGCGCGAAGTGCGGGTAAATGCCGATATGGTTGACCCCGATGCTTCGGTAACCGATGTACTCGACCAGTTACAAACTGAAGTCATTCCCGAAATGAAAACGCTGTTCCCCGGGTTGAATATCGAATTCCAGGGTCAGCAGCGTGAAAGCGAACGAAATATGGCCGACATTAAATATCTGTTCCCACTCGCTTTCCTGGCCATGATTTTTATCCTCATGATTAATTTTAAATCATTCGAGCAACCTTTACTCATCATCATTATGTTGCCTATCTCTTTACTTGGCGCAGTTTGGGGGCATGGTATCCATGGCAAGCCGCTCTCAATTTTAAGTTTGTGGGGGGTAATTGCCTTAATGGGCGTTATTGTTAATGATGCAGTGGTTTTTCTCGAAAAGTTTAACCGACTGGTAGCCGGTGGGATGAAAGTAAAAGAAGCCATCATAACTGCGGGCAAAAACAGGCTCAGAGCAATTATTCTTACTACCGTTACTACCACATTTGGCTTATTCCCGATAATCCTCGAAAAGAGTTTTCAGGCGCAGTTCCTTATTCCGATGGCCATTTCGCTGGCTTACGGCGTGGCCTTTGGTACATTTTTCCTGCTTATGTTTTTTCCCGCGTTGATTATGATTTTAAACGATGTTCGACGCACTTTGCGGCAGCACTGGCATGGAAGGGAATTCACCCCCGAGGAAGTTGAAATAGCATGGATTCACGGACACCAAACCATTGACGAAGTACCTGATCGATACACTGAAAAAACAGAAAACAATGAATAAAATACAACTCATATTACTTTTGATACTGGCAGGTTTTTTCGCAAAAGCGCAACAACCTCTGACACTGACCGATGCACTTTCAAAAGCGCTCGAAAGTAATTACGGGATTATTATCGTAAAAGAGAGTCAGAAGATAGCAGAAATGCGCAACAACTGGGGAAATGTGGGCAGATATCCATACATTAACCTTTCTTTGGGCGACGACAATTCATACAATATCAACAACAGCGACAATTTTGCAAACAATCGTTTTTCGGCAGGCGCAAGTCTAAACTGGACCTTGTTCGATGGGTTTTCTGTACGCATCAACAAACAACGGTTCGAGGAACTGGAACAGCTTTCGAAACAAAATACGGCAATTATGGTCGAGGGAACAATCCAGGCTGCAATTCTGGCTTATTACGATGTTTTGCTTCAAAAAGAAAAACTGAAAAACTGGGAAGAAATCATGAAGCTTTCGGAAGACCGTTACATTCAGTCCGAACAGCGGAAAGCATTCGGCACTTATGTAACCTACGACGTTTTGCAGGCTAAAAATGCTTATCTCACCGACCGTTCCGGTTATCTTTTGCAGGAAGTGAACTACAAAAACGCTTTGCGCGACTTGAATTATTTAATGGCCGAAAAAAACGAAATTAACTACTCGCTTACCGATAGTTTCAAAGCTGTTCCGGTTGATTATGCTTTGGCCGATTTGCAGGCCCAAATGGTTGAAAACAATAAAAGCCTGCAAAACCAGTATATCAACCAGCGACTGCTCGAAAATGCAGTGGCTGCTGCAAAAAGCAACTTTTACCCTACTTTCGATTTCAGGGGTGGGCTAACCGGGACAGCCAACCGCAACAATTTTGCCGACCGCGGTGAAAGCTGGAGTAATTCGGCCAATTTCTATGGAAATTTTACATTAAGCTACAATCTCTACAGCGGTGGAAACCGCAAACGCGCTGTTGAAATTGCGCAAATCGAAGAAACTATCGGAACAGTTGAAATCGATCAGGTGGAGCTTGAATTGAATAACAGTTTGTCCAATTTATACGAATTTTATCTGGTGCGGAAAGAATTACTCGATTTGGCTTACGAAAACCTGGAGGCAGCAAGATTGAACATGCAACTCTCAAAGGAAAGGTTTGAATCGGGCGCCATCAACTCGTTTAACTACCGCGATATACAAATAAGCTACATTACCATTGCGCAGCGCCAACTCGAAGCCATTTATAATTTAATTGACTCACAAACTGCCCTGCTGCGAATGACCGGAACAATTATTCAGGAATACGAGTAAAATGCAACTTACTTTTTATCGTAAACCTGCGTTTCTGCCATATCGCCAAACGATGATGAGGAATTCATTTCAATCACCATATTCGTGTCATCCATTTTGTAAACTTCAGTAATAGAGATTTCTCCTCCATCCTGCATCGTAATTTTTGAGTTGATTTTCAACGATTTTTTATCTGCTGCCCAAACTGCGGTCGATTTTTTCTGTGAGTCCATCCAACCTGCATTAATACATTCTTTTCCACCGAGGGTAAATTTGTCGTTAGTTGTAAATTCCTGACCCTGCCATTCTGAGTGCCGTTCCATGATCATTTCATTGCCTTTTTGAACTACGGTTATTTCCTTTGGTGCAATACTGAACTGGTCTCCCAATTTGCTTATTGAAGGGTTGAGTTTCCATGAACCCGAGAAATCAGTTTGGGCTGAAATAGTGAAGGTTGCGAGAATTGTTGCAAGAAAGAAAAATGCTTTTTTCATAATTCTGAGTTTTAATTTTTGAAGAGATATTTTGTTTAACAACATTCAGGTTAATGAATGGTTTTAGTATTAGTATAAACCGAAGATATTCATTACAAAGAGAAGAGGTAAATTCAAAAAAAAGCGCCTAAATCATTCAATTTAAGCGCTTCAGTATTTTTTAGTGCCCAGAACAAGACTCGAACTTGCACACCCTTGCGAGCACCAGCCCCTCAAGCTGGCGTGTCTACCAATTTCACCATCTGGGCAATTTTTATTTCAAAAAACGTGTGTGCAAAACTATAAAATTTATTTAATCGCAGGCCTGTTTTGAATTCAAAAAATCATTTTACCGCTCGTATTCTTCTTCCAGTTTTACTTTCACAATTTTTTCATCCTTAACCGTAAAATAGTAACGTTCGGTCTTTTCAACCATCGGCGAAATCATCGGGTCGAGGGTAAGTTTTGCCTGGCTGATTTCGGTACTTTTTAATTCGGTAACAATTTCATAAACATAAACTTTTTCGTCACCATAATCTAAGACTGTTTTTGGTTTGCCAAATTTCTCCGACAAAACCGATTGAGGTTTTCCAAGATATGCTTTTTGCAGCAATCGATGTACACTGCACGAGACCATAGCTACAAACAAAATGATGATAAAAATACGATACATTGAGTTTTCAAATTTTATTCAAAGTAAAAACAAAATTGCTATGCGGCATTGTATTTAATTCAATTTAACTTTTTCGTTGTTGAAAACTAACACCCGGTAACTGAAAACTTGAAATTCTCTCCCCCGATTATTTTTTATATTTGCACAGTATATTAAAGTATAAAGTAAATTCCGCTTTGGTTTAACATCTTTCATTAAAATCGCAGTAAAATGATTCAGTTTTTCAGAACTCAAAACAAAAGTATTATTGCCGTTCAGGTAACAAATTCATTGAATCAGGAAAATATCGACAAGTTAAACTGGTTGTTTTCGGGGTCGGAATATATTTCCAAACCTACACTGGATGGTTGGTTTATTGGGCCGCGCAAGGAAATGATTACACCCTGGAGTACAAATGCCGTTGAAATAACTCAAAATATGGGTATCGAAGGCATTTTGCGGATGGAAGAGTTTTTTCAGGTGGAAAACGAAAATGCTCATTACGACCCCATGTTGCAGCGATTGTACCAAAATCTGACTCAAAATATTTTCACAATTAACAAACAACCTGATGCTATTTTAAGTATTGAAGATATTGCCGCTTATAATGCTAAGGAAGGACTGGCGCTGAGCGATGATGAAATTCAATATCTGAACCGGGTTTCAAAGGAAATGGGACGTCCGCTGACCGATGGCGAAGTTTACGGTTTTGCCCAGGTAAATTCTGAACATTGCCGCCATAAAATTTTTAACGGAAAATTTATTATCGATGGAACTGAGATGGAATCATCACTTTTTCAGATGATTAAGAAAACATCGAAAACAAATCCGAATAAAATAATTTCGGCATACAAAGATAACTGCTCGTTTGTGCAAGGTCCGGTGGTGGAGCAATTTGCCCCTAAAACGCAAGATAAACCCGATTTCTTTGAGATAAAAGACATAGAAACAGTACTTTCATTAAAGGCAGAAACCCATAATTTCCCCACAACTGTAGAACCATTCAACGGCGCTGCAACTGGTACGGGCGGAGAAATTCGTGACAGGATTGCCGGAGGAAAGGGAAGCTTGCCCATTGCCGGAACTGCTGTTTATATGACTTCGTACCCACGAACAGAAGCTGAAAGAAGTTGGGAGCAGGTTACCGAAGAGCGCGATTGGTTGTATCAGACTCCCGAAGAGATTTTGATAAAAGCGTCAAACGGCGCCAGTGATTTTGGAAATAAATTTGGTCAACCGATAATTACTGGTTCGGTTTTAACATTCGAGCATTTCGAAAACTTTAAAAAATATGGATACGATAAGGTAATCATGCTGGCCGGTGGAATTGGTTTCGGAAATAAAAAAGACAGTTTAAAAGGCAATCCTGAAAAGGGCGACCGCGTGATTCTGCTTGGCGGCGATAATTACCGTATCGGGATGGGGGGTGGTGCTGTTTCGTCGGTAGCAACTGGTGAATTTGAAAATCACATTGAATTGAATGCAGTTCAACGTGCCAATCCCGAAATGCAGAAAAGGGTTTACAATGCCATTCGGGCTTTGAGCGAAGCCGATGAAAACCCCATCATTTCAATTCACGATCACGGTGCCGGCGGTCATTTGAATTGTCTTTCGGAACTGGTTGAAGCAACTGGCGGGAAGATTGATACATCAAAACTTCCGGTTGGAGACCCCACTCTTTCGCAAAAGGAAATTATCGGGAACGAATCACAGGAAAGAATGGGGCTGGTTATGAAACAGGAACACGTTGAGTTGCTGACAAAAATTGCTGAACGAGAACGGGCGCCTATTTACAATATTGGCGAGGCAACCGGCGACATGCAGTTTACTTTCGAAAACTCAAAAACCGGCGAAAAGGCAATCGACTGGCAGTTGGGTTATATGTTTGGGAGTCCACCAAAAACAGTTTTGGAAGATATAACCGTTGTTCCCGATTTTGAAGAATTGGAATACGATGTCGAAAATATTCAGACTTTGCTTGAAAACGTACTTCAACTTGAATCGGTAGCCTGCAAAGACTGGCTGACCAATAAAGTTGACCGTTCGGTAACAGGCCGGATTGCAAAACAACAGGGTGCAGGCAAACTGCACCTTCCACTAAATAATGTTGGTGTGATTACACTTGATTATACTGGAATTGCAGGATTGGCAACTTCAATTGGACATGCACCGGTTGCAGGATTGGTGGATGCTGCAAAAGGTTCGGTTTTGTCGATTGCGGAATCACTAACCAATATTATTTGGGCGCCGTTAACTGACCATTTGAAAAGTGTTTCGCTGAGCGCCAACTGGATGTGGCCGGCAAAAAATGCGGGTGAAAATGCCCGGATTTATAAGGCTGTTGAAGCTGCCAGCGATTTTGCATGTGCTTTGGGAATCAATATTCCGACAGGGAAAGATTCCATGTCGATGACACAGAAATACAAAGATGATGTGGTTTATGCTCCCGGCACGGTTATCATTTCGGCATCGGGCGAAGTTTCGGATTGCCGCAAAGTGGTTGAACCCGTTTTGGTGAATGACGAAAGTAAAGAGATTCTGTTTATCGATTTTTCATTTTCTGAACGCGCGTTGGGTGGAAGCGCTTTTGCACAGTCAATTAATAAATTAGGAAAAACAGCTCCCTGGGTAGCAAGTGCTGAAAAATTTGTAACTGCTTTTAATACAATTCAAAAACTAATTGAACAAGATTTGGTTCTGGCCGGTCACGACGTTGCCTCAGGGGGTTTAATAACCACTTTACTCGAAATGTGTTTCAGCATTAATAAAGGAGGAATGAAAGTTGATTTGACCGGAATCGGCGAACAGGATTTGGTAAAAGTGCTATTCAGCGAGAATCCGGGGATAGTAATTCAATGTGCTGATAACAATGAGGTTAAATCGCAACTGGAAAATGTTGGAGTTGATTTTGTTTCGCTTGGATTTCCGGTTCCTTACCGAAAAGTCAGGGTGACAAATTTTGGATCTGAAACCGATTTTGATATCGATTCGCTACGCGATTTATGGTTTAAAACATCCTGGTTACTCGAACGCAGGCAAACCAAACCTGAACTCGCACTCGATCGTTTCAAGAATTACAAACGTTTTGAACTTCAATACGATTTCAAAGATTTTACAGGGAAGGCGGCTGATTTGGGAATTGATCTGAACCGACGAAAACCAACCGGAATTAAAGCCGCAATTATTCGTGAAAAGGGAGTAAACGGCGACCGTGAAATGGCTTATGCAATGTACCTGTCCGGGATGGATGTGAAGGACGTTCACATGACCGATTTAATTGCCGGGCGCGAATCGCTTGAAGATTTAAACATGATTGTTTTTGTGGGTGGTTTCTCCAATTCCGATGTTCTTGGTTCTGCAAAAGGTTGGGCAGGCGCTTTCAAATACAACGAAAAAGCCAGAATTGCGCTGGAAAAATTTTACAGTCGTAACGATACCCTGAGTTTAGGTGTTTGTAACGGTTGCCAGGTAATGGTCGAATTGGGACTTGTTTATCCTGAACACAGCATTCAGCCTAAAATGCTGCACAACGAATCGGGTAAATTCGAATCAGCTTTTATCAATGTAGATATTCTTGAAAATAATTCGGTGATGCTTGGAAACATGGCTGGCATGAAACTGGGAATTTGGGTTGCACACGGCGAAGGTAAATTCTATCTTCCCTTCAACGAGCAACAATATATTATTCCAATAAAATATAGTCATGATGAATATCCCGCAAATCCAAACGGTTCGCACTATTCAGCGGCTTCTCTTTGTTCTGAGGATGGCCGGCACCTGGTTCTGATGCCTCATTTGGAAAGGGCCTTTAAACCGTGGCATTGGGCTTATTACCCGGCAGAACGGAAAATGGATGAGGTAGCGCCCTGGATTCAGGCTTTTGTAAATGCAAGAAACTGGATTGCTGAGAAAACAAGATAAATTAGATTTCAACAATCATTTTTTGAGCAAGTTTGGTTGCCAATTCTTTGCCTTTTAGCAATTCAACAATTTTCAAAGCAAAATCAATGGCAACTCCGGCACCTTTTGCAGTAATTATATTTTCCGAAACTTCAACATTTTCTGAGGTAACAATAGCGCCGTGTAACTGATTTTCAAATCCCGGGTAGCAGGTTGCTTTTATATGCTTTAATATTCCAAGGTTGCCAAAAACCAAAGGCGCTGCACAAATTGCACCCAAAAGCTTTTTGTTGTCCTGAAAATTTAAAATCTGTTCCCTGAGCCCAAGATGGTTGTTCAAATTCGTTGCCCCCGGCATTCCACCCGGCAAGATTATCATGTCAACTAAATCATAATTAACATCACTAAAAAGTTTGTCGGCAACAACTCTAATTCCATGCGAACCCGTAACCTGCAGGTTTTCACTAACTGAAACAACGGTAACATTCAGTTCAGCCCGACGCAAAACATCAATTATACTTATGGCTTCAATTTCTTCGAAACCTTCTGCCAAATGAACTGCAATTTTTTTCATCTCGTTTATTGTCTGATTATTACAAAAAAAAAGATTCTCAATTGAGAATCTTTTTAAATATCTATTCGAAATTATTAATTATTTGCGTAATCTTTTAATGATTTTTCAAGTTTTTTACGTGTAAAGAAAATACGGCTCTTTACAGTTCCCAGTGGTAACTCAAGTTCTTCAGCTATTTCCTTGTACTTGTAACCATCTAAAAACATGGTAAATGGAACTTTATATTCGTCTTCAAGTGCATCAATTGTTTTATTAATTTCTTTTGAACTGTAAGCAGAATCAGGCCCCGGGTCAACTTTATCCGACGAGAATAAAAGATGGAAATCGTTATTTGAACCATCGAAAGTATTTTTCGTTTTCACATTTCTGCGGTAATCATTGATGAACGTATTTTTCATAATAGTATAGATCCAAGCTTTGAAGTTTGTGTTTTGGGCAAACTTGTCACGGTATGTTAACGCCTTCAAAAAAGTTTCCTGTAATAAATCATCTGCCTTTTCTGAATCAGCAGTTAAACTCAGGGCATAATAGTGCAGCTTATTGCTTAGTCCGAGTAGTGCGTTGTTAAATTGTACTTGAGTCATGGTGTTTATTTTTAAAATGTTTATTTTTATTTTTAATTTGTCTAAACAAAGATAAGCCGTAAATACCTCATATTAAAATACTTTTAGGTTTTTTTTTGTTGATTTTATCTATATGTTATAAAGAATCTTTATAGCACGATGAACATTTTTAATATTGAGTTGTTCCCTCCCGGCTAAACAATTATGTTTTAGTAATTTGCAAAAAGATTAAACACAATAATTACACTTAAATTTCAATTCTAATATTATCTTTGCCGCTCAAATTTTTAAAGTGGAAAAAGTTATTTTTAGAAAAAGCGCTCAAAAGGTTTTAATTTTCAGTAAATGGAGGAGGAAAAATTATTCTGTTTTCCAAACCATGAACAAGGTTATTGTAATTTCTGTTTTGGTCACCACCTATTTATTATCAGTTCCTGCAGTAACTATTGCCATCGAAAAAGATACAACTGAAGTTAAAATCGAATATGACCTCGATGAGATTGAGGTAAGCGCTCAAAGATCACCTGCTTTGTACTCTCAGGTGGCGCGGATTGTTTCCGTGATTGAGAGAAAAGAAATTGAGTTTTCACCGGCTCAAAGTGTTCAGGATTTGCTCGAATATGTTGCGGGTATTGACATCAGGCAGCGGGGAGCTGAAGGAGTTCAGGCTGACGTGAACATCAGGGGCGGTACTTTCGACCAAACATTAATCCTTTTAAACGGTATAAATATCACCGACCCTCAAACCGGCCATCACAACTTAAATATTCCGGTAAGTTTAAACCAAATAGAGCGGATCGAAATTCTTCAGGGTCCTGCTGCGCGCGTTTACGGGCCAAATGCCTTTGCAGGGGCAATAAATATTATTACCCGTCAAAGTAATTCAAAAGCTGTAAATTTAGAATTGAGCGCCGGAACTTTTAAATATTTCGACGCTGATTTATCGGGCACTTTTAACTGCAGAAAATTACAAAACTCCCTCGCCATCAATAAAAAACTCTCTGATGGTTATATTGATAACACCGATTTTGATATTTTCAATGTTTTCTATTCAAACCGGCTGAATATCGAAAAAGGGAAAATGAGTTTTCAGGTTGGTTATGAAAATAAGTCTTTTGGCGCCAATAGCTTTTATACTCCTAAATATCCAAATCAATTTGAGGAAACAAAATCTCTGATTACTTCTGTAAAATGGGAGTCAAATTCAAAATATCATTTTACACCGGTAATTTATTGGCGCCGGCATCAGGACAGATTTGAACTTTTCCGCGATAATCCGCCGTCATGGTACACCACCCACAATTATCATTTAACCAATACATTCGGTGGCAATTTAAATTCGTGGGTTCAGTCGAAATTAGGGAAATTGGCATTTGGCATTGAATTTCGTTCAGAAAACATTCTGAGCAATGTGCTGGGTGAACTCATGGATTCGCCTTCAAAGGTGCCCGGCGAAAATGCTGAATTTACCAAATCCAAAACACGTAATATCATATCAGGATTTCTTGAGCATGTGTTTTATGCTGAAAAATGGACTTTTAGTGCCGGATTGTTAGGTAATTACTTTACAGAAAGTAATCTGGGTATTAATTTCTTCCCGGGAATTGACATTGGTTATGAAATTACTCCATCTTTAAAAGTGTATTCTTCTTTTAATGCCTCACTACGAATGCCAACATTTACAGATTTATATTACCAGGGTCCAACCAATATCGGAAATCCTGATTTAAATCCCGAAAAATCAACCAGTCTGGAGGGTGGTTTTAAGCTGAACAGGAATTTTGTTCAGGGATACTGGATTGGTTTTTACCGAAAAGGTAAAGATATTATCGATTGGGTAAAGATGAATGAAAGCGAAAAATGGCAGCCGCAGAATCTTACTGAGTTAAACAGTTTTGGGAGTGAAATTCAAATACAGTTCAATTTAAAACAATATTTTGGGCATTATCTTCCCAATCGGATTTCATTTAACTATTTGTTTAATAATATTGAAAAAGAAGAAGCCGATTTTATATCATATTATGTTCTTGACCATTTAAAACACAAGTTTGTTGGTTCTGTAAATCAAACCATTTTTCGAAATTTCGATGTTGACTTTAAAGTTTTGTTCCAGGATAGGGAAGGAACCTACACCCTGTTTGAAAATGGAAACTGGGGAAACGAAACTGAATATGACCCGTTCCGGATTTTTGATTTGAAAGCAAATTATCACTGGTATAAACTGAATATTTTTATTTCGATAAATAATATTTTTAACACATTTTATTATGATATCGGGAATGTGCAACAGCCAGGGAGATGGACAAAAATTGGAGTTTCATACCAAATTGATTTTGATTGAATTTTTCAGGGAAAACACAAAAATTGTATATTCGCAAAAAAAAGTGAAACCATGTTAAAAGGGATATTGTCAGTTTCGGGTCAGTCGGGGCTTTTTAAGCTTGTAGCAGAATCAAAGAATAATATAATTGTCGAATCGTTGGAAACATTTAAAAGAATGCCGGTACATTCTACTTCAAAAGTGTCAGCCCTGGAAGACATTGCAATTTATACAGAGAATGGCGATGTGCCACTAAAAGATGTTTTTAAGGCTATTTCGGAGAAGGAAAATGGCGGGGCTACAATATCAACAAAGGTATCTGATAATGAACTTAAGGCCTATTTTGAGAAGGTTGTTCCGGAATATGACAAGGATCGTGTTTATATTTCGGATATAAAAAAGGTTTTATCGTGGTATAATTCGCTTCAGCAAAAAGATTTACTTGACTTTTCAGAAAAAGAGGGCGAAAATAAGGAACCTGATAGTGAAAAATCTGATCCAGAATAACAAAGTTTTCCAAGAGAATAAGAGTTGTGGCCAGGTAATAGTTTTTTTGCCAATAACACGGTGCATAAGGTTTTCCGGTTAAAATTATATCCTAATCGGTTAAATTTGTTATATAGTATGGAATGTCAATTTCAGGATTTATTAATGTTGAGTAAACGTTGGTAATGCGGTGTCCGTTATGCTGATAAACAGCCAATTCAGTAATTTTACTTTATTTGCTGTTGTTTCCGGTTTTTTCAATATCAATAATTACGAACAATTTTTTAGTTAAATGTGTTTTAATTAATATAATTGTATAAATTTGTTAAAAAATAAATTAACAAAACGCGCTTTTTGAAGAAATTGATTTTGTCAAAATGGTTTTAATTAATATATTGCCTCTTAAAATAAAAACAAAAATAAAACTTTAAATTATGAAAAAGATTACACTCTTATTTTTATCACTTTTAATGGTTTTGGGAACCGCAATCGCCCAAAACGCCGATAGCAAATGGGCTATTGGATTAGGCCCTGGAATTTACCACAACAATGAAAAGGGCAAGATAGGATTTGCACATGAGTTCTATATCAGTCGTTATTTAAGCCCCGCATTTGATTTAAGATTAAATTCAAACGGCGGATACCAAAATAGCGGTATTGACTTTCAGGATGTTTACCTTAATTTAAGGTGGAAAATGCTGAAAGAAACTTCAGCAGTTCTGCCCTATTTGTATGGTGGTGGAGGTTATATGTGGGACAACATATCACCAGTCATTGTTGGAGATGGAGACGGAAAGGGCTTTGCATGGAATGCGGGATTAGGTTTTAAGTTCCCAGTTAGCACAAATACATCTTTGTTTCTTGAAGCAGGCTTTACCAATGGTGTTAATGGAACAAGAGGCGCCAATGGAAACTCAGATTATCTTGTTGAAGTTTCTGACGACATGTTTAAATTAACAGGCATCGTTGAATTTGCATTTGGTAAGGCTAAAGATGAAGATGGCGACGGTGTTCCTGATAGAAAAGATAAATGTCCCGGTACCCCTCCCGGAGTAGCTGTTGATGAAAATGGTTGTCCTCTTGACCGCGATGGTGACGGAGTTCCTGATTAT
>Ga0100400_1001687_pt1 | contig 15674 bp, 8 predicted proteins | sample CryGeymeta201524_FD_80420 | JGI IMG/M metagenome (GOLD analysis project Ga0100400, IMG submission 80420) | Groundwater microbial communities from Crystal Geyser aquifers in Utah, USA - Crystal Geyser metaG 2015-24 | ecosystem: Environmental > Aquatic > Deep subsurface > Groundwater | place: USA... | reverse complement strand
CGATTGAGCCAAGTTGCGAACAAAACGAATCAATTTCAGTGACTGGTTAGGTTTTTAACGGTCGCTGTCCCGAATTATTCCGAATAAAGTTTATTCATTTTATTTAATATATTTATAATACCATATTTTTTGGATTTTATCAAGGAGTTTTTTTAATATTTAGGGACAGACACTTTTTTCTTCAATATTATTCTTGCCCATTAAATGAAGAGTAAATAAATGGTGTCTGTCTCCTATTCCCCCCCCTATTTCCCCCCTGCTGTTATGGGAGAGCAAAACCATTCTTTACTCTTAGCCACTTAATACTGGCAAATTCCAGATACATAGATCGAAAAGTATTCTTTAACCATTTATTTCTAAACCATGCCTGAAATTGATAAAATTTATGTTGCAACGAGAGGAATTATATGGTAAAATATTCATTATTAGTAAAATAATTGTAACTACTCAGCTATTGTTATGTTAAGCACATTGGTAACTATTTTGACTTTGTTAAATTAGCCATGAATGGCACGAATGGGGAAAGAAAAAAGAAAAATTTAATTCTTATTCGTGTAATTAGTGTAATTCGTGGCTAAAAATCTCTGTATTCATTTGTAGCTGAGTAGTTACTCTGAACTATTACAAAGAGATGGTGTAACCTATGCGTGAGGAATGCGGAATATTTGGAATATGGGGACATGAACCTTTGGCAGCGGCAAGATTAACCTATCTCGGGTTGTTTGCCCTTCAGCATCGTGGGCAGGAGAGTGCCGGGATTACCTCTCTTCAAGAAGGCAGGCTAAAAACATTTAAGGGGATGGGACTTGTTTCAGAGGTTTTCTTAAATTCCCGGCTTGATGATAGCTCGACTACAGCAGCTATTGGGCATGTGCGATATTCTACTACAGGGACATCTATCTTAGAGAATGCTCAGCCAATTAGCGTTACCTATGCAGGTGGACAACTTGCTGCTGCTCATAATGGGAATCTGGTAAATGCCGATACACTTCGGGAGTCGTTGGAAAAACAAGGGGCTGCCTTTCAAACAACATCCGATAGTGAGGTTATTATTCAGCTTATTGTGAACCATGCTGCCTCTTGTGGTTTGCAGCAAGGGATTACTCAAGCCATTTCTTCCATCAAGGGTGCCTATGCCCTTATCCTTCTGACAAACAAGGAATTGATTGGCATAAGAGATGAGTTTGGATTCAGACCGCTGTGCATAGGAAGGTTAAATGACAGCTTTGTACTTGCCTCAGAAAGTTGTGCCTTGGATATTATTGGTGCAGAATACATAAGAGATGTAGAGCCTGGTGAGATGGTTATAATTAATCATTCTGGACTAACCTCTCGAAAGCCTGAGAGGCAACCAAAAAAATATAAGCAGTGTATTTTTGAATATATCTACTTCTCTCGGCCAGACAGCAAGGTGTTTGGTAGAAGTGTTTATGAGGTTAGAAAACGAAGCGGCCAGCAACTTGCCATAGAATCCCCTGTTTCTGCAGATATAGTTATCCCTATTCCGGATTCAGGGGTATCGGCAGCATTAGGGTATGCAGAGGGCTGTGGGCTTAAATACGAACTTGGATTAATCAGAAATCACTATGTGGGCCGTACATTTCTCAATCCAAAGCAGTCTATCAGGGAATTTGGAGTTTCCATAAAGTTAAATCCGGTAAAAGAGGTTGTTGCAGATAAAAGGGTAATTCTGGTGGATGATTCTATCGTTCGGGGGACTACCTGTAAAAAGATAATTTCGATGGTCAGGAATGCTGGGGCAAAAGAGGTTCACTTAAGAATAAGTTCTCCACCAATCAAATATCCGTGTTTCTATGGTGTAGACACACCAACCACAAAAGAATTGATTGCCGCAACCCATAGCCTTGAAGAAACAAGAGATTTTATTGGAGTAGATAGCCTTGGCTATTTGAGTCTTGAGAGGCTTTTAACTGCTGCATTATCCTCTAAGGAGAATAATGAGTTTTGTACAGCATGCTTTGATGGGGAATATCCGCATGTCGTGCGGGGTTGATGTATCTGGGCAGCAATTCTAATTATGACATTTTTTCACCGCAGAGACGCAAAGAACACACGGTTGATACTCAGAGCTTTGGGACAACAACCAGATTCACCGCAGAGATGTAGAGGACGCAGAGAAAAACGCAGAGAAGCAGGCTGCATGATTCCTTATAAACCAAGAACTTAATGGTAAATTCCTTATTGGCTTTTAATATATTATTAGCCTTTCTTTTTTCTGCGATTTCTCTTGCGAACTCTGCGTCTCTGCGGTGAATCTAAAAGTCAAAATGAAAATTGCTGGCAATGTCCAGAATGACATGTAATATTATCGAAACTTTTTTGAGGCAGAAAGACGGAAAGTAGAACCAACTTCATCTGTTAGAAGGTATGACCCGTCAAGGGTAAGATTTTGATGAGAAATACCAAACCCAGCAGTAATCCCAACAGATGAGTCATAGCCAGCCCTTATATCAATAATGGGGGTTATCTGATATTGACCGCCAAGATTGAATTGAACAGAGTTGTCATTAGGTTTGCTTATATCTATTCCCATAAGAGTATTTTTTATTCTATAACCTGCACCTGCTTTAATAATCAGGGGAAGTTTTTCTTCTTTCTCTATGAAAGTTATCTTTGATATACCAATATTCTGGACAACAACACCGACAACAAGACCATCAATTTGCGTCTGATATAAACTGCCAATATCTACACCTATTCCTGTTCCGGTTTTGTCATCCAATTTCTGGTTGATGTACTTTGCAGACGCTCCAACTTGAATCTGGTTATTTATCTCTCTCCCATAGCCTGCAGTCAAAACCATTCCACCTGTCTTAAAACTGCCATTACCATCTGGATTTGAGTATGTTGTTCTCTTCTGGTCTCCTGTGCTGATAAGATTGATACTTGCACCTATGCCTTGATTTTTTAACGGCAAGACAGCAGCAAGATAGTTAAAATTCACTTCTTCAAGCCATTGGTGACGCATAAAGAGAACCTCTCTTAATTCAATATTGGCTAATAAGGCCGGATTAGACCAAATGCCATCTACACCTTCACAAATTGCAACAGATACTCCACCTATACCAGCAGACTTGGCTGACGCTCCCAATTTCAAGAATGGGGCAACCGATGTCCCTGCACCATTATCGCTCCCATATGCAGAATTCCCTATCAGCATTACAATACTTACCACTAAAATTAATCTTTTCATCTTATCCTCCTTTTTTATTTACAGATTATAACTACTCAGCGAGGGGAATTTACCACAGAGACACGGAGACACAAAAAGTTGATAAGTTGATAAGTTGAATAGTTGATGGGTTGGAAATGGAAGGGTTTATAGGTTTATGAATCTGTGTTCCTTTAACCTATAAACTCATTAACCTATAAACCTATCAACTTATGTGTTCTCCATGGTGAATTACTTTACCTGAGTAGTTACTACAGATTATAAAATTCTAACCCCTGACTTCTGTTTTTACCTGATGATAGTAAATTTTCCAGTCTTCTTATTGCCAACCTTGTCTGTTATCAGGTAGATATAGACTCCAGAAGCAACCTCTTTCCCTGATTTCGTCTTTGCATTCCATTGAACCTTACCTGTTCCTGAAAGCTCTGTCACCAATTCACCAGCAAGGTTAAATATCTTGAGTGTGCAATCCTCGGTTAGGCTATCAAAAATTATGCCTGAATTGACAGAGCCATCGTAAGGAATGCCTGTATCTGAATTTCCATCATAGGGCTTGAATGGGTTTGGATAGACATGGATATTGGTTAGGTCAGAGGCAATAAATGTATAGAAGGCAACTCTGAAGATGGAAAGATGTTCCACCTCTACTGTAACTGTATGATTAATTGTATCCACTGTACCACCCACCAACTTCCATTTATTGTCAGATGGATCCATCCAGAAGATTCTAAGATCCATGGCTTTATTATCGGGAACAGTAACTGGATATGAGATGGTGATTCTAAATCTACCTGTGGTGGTTGTGCTGGCTATTGCATCCTCTTCATTAAATAGTTTGAATTCCCGTACTGCCTCAGCCAACTGCGATATATCAATCCCTTTTGGCAGATTCTGATCAGCTACAGCAAAATTCGCCTCTTTTGGTTTATTATTAATAGTAATGGTCATTGTACCAGGGTAATTCTTCAGGGTCTCTATCCTTGTTCCATCTGCTGTCTCTGTTTCACCTGTTTGATTAGGTAAAACAGGTTCTTTGGTGGTTACTACTTCAACAAAGACTGTTTTTGAACTGATATTTCCTGCTTTATCTGTGATGATTACAACAATAATGTTCTTCCCGTAACAAAGTGTTGTAGTTGCCACAAATGAGTCTCCAGCAATATCAATCGCACTTGAAGTTCCATTAATAGTCAATGTTCCATAAGCAGATTGAGAGATGTCGGTAATACTGCCTACAACAGTAGTTTGGGTAGAAAGAAGGATAGCACCATTTGCTGGGATGATAGTAATAACAGGTGGGGTCTTGTCTATCATTACGATATTGACTGCTGTTTTTACTGCCTCGGCATTGCCTGCATTATCAATTGAGAAGTATTTGATGGTATATGTGCCATCAGTAGTCAAGTTGATGGTCGTTTCTGTGGCAGAGTTTATGGTTGGGGTTGAGCCATCTGTGGTGTAGTATGTCTGGACTACACCTGAGATAGGGTCCGTGGCAATTAAAGTGATCACACTATTATACCAGCCCGCTGGTGCGTTATCTGTGGTTATTGGTGATACCCTATCAATTCTCACGATGGCAGTTTTTGTTGTCTCGGTATTACCTGCGTTGTCCACAGAATAGTATGACAGTGTGTTTGTCCCTTCGGATGAAATAACCACAACCGTGCCAACAGTCCATGTCCCCTGATTCACAGAGTAGTAAGTTCTGGCTACACCTGATGATGGGGTGGGATCTGTTGCCGTAAGGGTTACTGTTACCGTGGCATTTTGCCAGCTTGTTGGTGCGTTATCTGTGGTTGTTGGGGATATTTTGTCTATCAGCGTTAAAGTAGCAGTAACATCAGTAGTTGCCTCTGCTGTTATGGTTATTGTGCCAAACCAATCGTAATAACCGGCTTTGGTCAGTTTGATGGTGTGGTCACCGGGGGTAATGCTGGTTAATGTAGATGGGGTAACCGTGCCGATGTCTACTCCATCAAGCAAGATGTTGGTGCCAGTTGGTGTGGAGGTAATAGAGATAGAGCCAGTAATCAGGGGCAGAGTGGCAGTAACCTCTGTGGTTGCCTCTGCGATTACAGTTACCATGCCTGTCCAGTCGTAATAGTCGGCTTTGGTCAGCGTTACAGTGTGCGTGCCGGAAATAATGCCGGTTAAAATCGCCGGTGTAATCGTGCCTGTGCTTGTTCCATCAAGGTAAATATTAGCACCTGCTGGGGTAGAGGTGATGGTAAGAGAACCTGTGGTTGGTGTCCTCTGATACTCATAAGCTCCCATATCTACTATGCCATTTACTACCCTTGGATTGCCATCTGCATCTGTTGAAGGAATTGCAGGGGCCGTGTTTGAACCAGCATCAATGCAAGGGGAGGAAGAGCCAAGGTGATAATCCCCTCCTCCAATGAATTGGGGGTCAGTTGAGATACAACCTATACCAAGAGAACAACCATAGTAATTCTGTGGGGTATTGCTCCAGAAGTCACTAAAACAAATGGAGGGAGAGGAACGAGAGCAATAAATTCCGCCACCCTTCCAAGCAATACATTTTGAAATTACACAGTTTATGATGGATGGAAAGGAATCATAGCAATAGATTCCAGCACCAGCACCACCAGCACCACCTTTTGAAATTACACAGTTTGTGATGGAGGGAGAGGAATGAGAGCAATAAATTCCGCCGCCCCAATCAGCATAATTCCATGTTATTATGCAGTTGGTGATGGTTCCACAGGAATAGCAGTCATAGTAGTAGATTCCACCACCATCAAAGACACCACTATTGCCTGATATTGTGCAGTTTGTAATAGAAGGTGAAGCTCTACCACAGTAGATAGCACCTCCACCTTCTCGCCAGTCACCAGTAGCCCTGTTATATTTTATGGTGCAGTTTCTTATTGTAGGTGAGCCATTAGTGATATAAAAAGCACCACCTGATGTAGCACTACCATTTATTATGGTGAAGCCATCTATTATATCTTCTGGTGTCTGGTCTGTGTTATCAAAGTTAAAAGCCCTGCCATCAAGCTGGCAATCTATAATGCAAGTTGCAGAGCCATTTACAGAGCGAACAGTAATATGCTTCTCACTCCAGCTTAAATTCTTGTTTCCTGTTCCTGTCCAGGTCCCATCTGCCACCCAGACTGTATCCCCAGTAGTTGCAGCATTTATTGCCGCTTGAATGGTCGTATAACTTCCTGGCACATAAATATTCGCAGCCCAGGCTTTCCCACCAACCATTATTCCCAATCCCAAAATCCCCAAAATTCCAACAATACCTAAAATCTTCTTCATAATTTTGAATTTGACAGGCTGTTACGGAATAGGAAACTCGCACAAATGGCATACGATATATTGTAAAAATATCATCAAGAGTGACTATATATGGTAGGGTGTTGTCTTTGATTTTTAGTTCCGTAACAGCCTGTCGAACCTCCTAATTTGATTTATTCCCAATTTTTCCTTGTATGCTTTGTGATTTTGCAGTTTTTGCGGGAGATCTTTCAACTTGTAGTAAAAGATTTCTCCTTGAGGTCGAAATGACAGAAAGGACAATAACGCAGCTTATAAAAACTAATGATTTAAAAATTTGATAAATAAAAGCAGAAACAGATTGAATCAAGCAGAATGATTTAACAAGAAGGCAAAAAACAGCAGAAACAAAAGATTTGAAAAAGCAGGAATGATCACCCGCTACAAGAGACACTACCCCTGCCAGCGGTAGACAAGAATAGTCATAACTATATATATAACAATAAGTTACCCCCCCCCACGATTATTTGGAAGCCACATCATATCCATATATTTCTCCATCCTTGAGTGATAAATTACATGATACCATAAAGCATATTGAATGTCAAGAAAAAAATTGCAACACATCAAATTTTCTCGCCAGACTTGCAAATTCTCGTTAGCCCTTTGTAGTCTTTGCGTGAAATTTTGACAAAACTTAAAATTCAGACATTTACATATTGCATTTGTTGATATAATGGTTTAGCAATTGGCTTAAACAATTTTGATGCATGCAATATTTCTATCCCAATAACTTCGCTTCTTTCATTAAGTTCTACATTTATCCCGGGAGATATTTCTACAACAGATTCTTCCGCCCCTTTTTTTGTTACAATATAAAGAACATCGGATTCTGAATCATAAGTTAGTAATTTTCCTTTTTTCATTTCTTTATCCACCTTCTATTTTTTATTTTACTCAATTTTTCATCTATCTTCAATGGATGTATCGTCACAATTTCAATCTTATCAATTGTTTCTTGATAAACCACAACCATTTCACGAATTTTCCCCTTGTAATAGATATTATCTACGGCAACGGAATAATTTGTCTTAGAATCAAAGTATCTTTCTTCTGCTTCTTCGCATATCTTTTGTGGGAGTTTATACGGTATATCTCTTAATTTTATACGCAATTGCAAATGAGTAGTATAAATAATCTCTTTTTTCACAAATTGACACCTGTCAAGAACAAATAGGGGAATAAATTGGAACAACAACTGTTTATTTGCCTGTCAAACAATGCTCATCTCTTCATTTTGCATTATACTCTATTATCCCTAATCTATCAATAAAAAAATAATCCAATAAATGAAAATAAGTAAACTTGGAACAGCGACCGTATAAAATCCTACCTGATTAACTCCAAAAAAGCCACCCAATTTATTTCCAAATTTTCTTTGTATAATTTGTGATTTTGCGGTTTTTGCGGGAGATTTTTCAACTCGTAGTAAAAGATTTCTCCTTGAGGTCGAAATGACACAAAAAAATCGCAATTTATGCCCCACTTGAGTATATTTGGGAGGAGGGATGAGGAGTTTCCGCTTTTCAAATCTACTCCCATAATGACATTGTCTTAGCCATAGCAATCCGCAGCCTGTTAAAATCATCTGGTTTCAAGTGAGAAAAGGCTATTTGTCCAGGGTCATCTGCACCCTTGGATGATATATCCCCTTTCAGACGGATCTTCTTTAATACTGCTTGATTAACCCTATCCCTGCTCCAACCTTCTTTTGCAGCTAAGAGGGTCAGATATTCAATATCCTGAACCGCTCGCCGCTCTACCTTTAGCCTTAATCCAGCTATCGGACCAAAAGCTCCCGGATAAACAATAGCCAGATATTCACCCTTGGACCAGCAATCTGGATGACGAAAACTCGTGTAATAAGGCAATCCCCCATCTGCACCCAATAAATATGCCTGATAGTAAAGCCCCATAAGGCTGGCACTTGTCTCCTCTATCTGTGGACCACCCCCATAAAACCAGTAGGTTTCACCAAATCTTTGCTTTCTCTCCATGCAAAGCCTGTTCTTCGTAAAGAATGCCTTGTAAGAGACATCCTGAAGGTTTGCCAGACCGTCAAGCATTTCCCTTTGATATTGCGGCCTTGAGATGTCAACCCGAAAATCAAAATTGGCAGGTTTACCTGCCCCTACGGTATTCACACCCTTCCAGAATAATTGACCAAAGAATGCCAGAGCAAGGAAATCATCCCTGTGAGCAGGCTCATCAAGAAGCCACCATGCCGTGCCTTTTCCATTCTCTCTGGCATAATACTTGTTGTTCAGGTAGAATTGAAACCTTGTCGCACCCCATCCCTTTTCCTGAAAATGTCTGGCATACTCTGAAACCATGCCTACAAACGACTCCTTGTACTCCATGGAAAATGCCCTTTCAATAGACGGAGCACGATTGGCATGTTCGTAAACACAGGCAGGGTAATCTTTTTCCTGAATATTTACCCCATAGCCATCCATCATCAATACAGGCCAGTTTTCATTAAATGGAAGGTAAAAATGGGTAACTGGGATGCTCATCCCCGGCCCATAATACCCATAACCCTCTGTAAATGCAGAGCCATCAAGGTATAATCCAAATCTATTGTCCCAATCTGTCCAGTCAATAACCTGCCGATTGCTTTGTATCAAAGGCACATAATCAGATGATGAAATATTCCCTTCATATCCATAGGGCAAGACATTCAAAGTACTTCGATGCTTTCGTGCCAATTGATGATAGCCAAGCTCAATCTTTTTATATTCTTGACTTCCACGTTTTACCCCCATACCCTTGTAAATGCCGCCATAGGCATTGAGTTCATTGACAAAGCTCGATGTATCAGGCAAGCAGAAGTCCCAAACCGTAAGATTTATCCCAATCTCAACAGGTTTTTTAATCTCATCACTTGAGATAGACAATACCCCTTCATACACCCCGGATGGTGTTTCCTTTGGGATATAAATATCAACCCAGACAGCCTGATTCTTATGCTCAGGTATTTTATTATTAGAATCAGGAATATTGAACTTACCCTTCAATGGCAAGCAAGCATCAGGGTAATATGCCCCTTCCACAGGCACATACCAGAGCTTAAAAAGCTCAATATTTTTCTCAGCCTCGATTAGCCCCATATTCCCACTTAAGGTATCCGCCTGTATAACCACATTATTAAGCATTTTCTCTGTGGCTTCAACGATAACTTGAAAGGCAACCGTCTCATTTCTTGCCCCATAAATAGTAACCACCTTTTGGCCGGCATCCCAGATAGGATTGCTCAGTCTGGCAGTATCTACAGTCGGCATGGTATAATTATCCCCTTCAAGGAGATTCCCGGTAACAGGATTGACCTTTTCCAGATCGCTCACCGCCCAGATAGATGCTGCCCCATTACCAAAGACAGGAACAAATGGCACGCTTTCAGGTTGGGGCAATTCAACCTCCAGAAGCTCCATTTCTGGCTCTTTCTCAGGCATAATAATATTTGTATAGGCAATAGCTGCCTTATTACCTGCCTCATCATAAGCCTGCACAGCAAAATAATATTTTTGGCAAGGGACTAAGCCATCAATAATCAGCTCAATATTTTCCTTGCCCTGCTTTGGCTTGCGTGGTATTTTCCATCGCTTGACCGGACAAGCTGAATCCCAGACAATCGGAAGTGAGCTATATCGGACAGAATACCCAAATGCCTTCCCATTTATTCCATCATCACCTGTTGGTTCCCATGTTAATTGAACCTTTCCATCCTTTGCAATTACTGTTAATGCTGATACAGGAGATGGAGGAATAGAATCCATCTTTTTTGCCTTAACCACAAGAAACGGGGCAAAGATACTTTCCTTAGAATCAACAGATTTTTCCACAGGTATTTGCCCCTTTTCATCGGTAATGGCAAGCCCATATTGGTCACCAATGGTCAAGGCATGGACAATATCTGGCTGAATAGGAATAGCATACCAGCCATTAACAAGCTTTGGCTGAGCATAGGCAAAAAGGCTGTTGCCCTGTCCAAAGATAACATCTGTAAAATCACTTCCCAGATACGACCAAGGGGTCTTTTTATAAGCAGCATACTGAAAACAGCTTGCCTCATGCCTTTGGGCATAGCCCTTTCCATGTCCTTCAATCCAATCAGAGGCAATGGTTGAAACCCCTACCATTAATAAGTCATGCTTTTTTTTATGGAGATAAAGGGTTGCCGACTCAACAGTCATGCCCTTAAGATGATTAGTATCAAATTTCAAGATAGTTGTATCCTCAATACCCTTAAGCCGTAAAATCGTTTTCCCCCCAAGGTTTGACTCTTGCTCTGTCTTATGAGCACAGATATAATTATCAGCAACAACCAGACATTTAATACCGCAAACATTGGGGCTTGAACAGCTCAGGGTCAGGCAAGCAATAAAGAGTACAATTATTTTCATTTGCCAATACCCCCATTAAATCCAAACCACACCCCACCCTCACCCACTACGCCCTCAATCCGATTAACCAACTCATCAGATGGGGTAACACGAAAACCGTGGCCTGTCAGGACTATGGTTTCATTTCCTTCTTTCTCCGGTATATGGATGTACACAGGTTTTACGCCCTTAAACTGAAGGAGGGTTTCTTTCAGCAAGTTGAGGCAATTGTCCTCAAAACCATCCTTTAATCGGACATGGACAGCGGTAACAAGGGTGATGGCTTTTGAGGCTTCGATTAGTTCTTTGGCTAATATCTTAAACTTATCCTCACCTATTTCTAATTTACCCTTGATAAGAACAACCTCGTCCAAAATAAGCCGGTCTGATGCGGTCTCAAAAACATCCGGTAGAAATACAACCTCTACACTATCAGCCATATCCTCTAAGGTAACAAAAGCCATCTGCTTTGCACTCTTTTTGGTGAGTATCTTCTTTAGCTGGGAGATCATGCCCCCAATTACTACTATCTCCTCATCCTTATGTTCCTTTAATTGTGAGATAGGGCAGGTGGTGTATTTTTTGAACTCTTGTTCATATTGAGCTAACGGATGACTGGTAAGATAGATACCAATCAGCTCTTTTTCTAATTTAAGCAATGCGGTTTCAGACCATTCAGGAATATCCGGCAGTCTTTCTACTTCATCAACCACATCCTTCTGCCCAAACATCTCAAACAAAGACATAGCCTTATTAACCTTTTGGCTGCCTATTTTTATGGCATTATCTATTACTTGAGCTAATTGTGCCCGTTTTGCCCCTGTGGAATCAAAGCCTCCGCAATTAATCAGGCTTTCAATCACCCTTTTATTTACTACACGGGAATCCACCCGTTTGCAAAAATCATATATAGACTTAAATGGTTCAATCTTTCTTGCTGTTATAATAGAATTGATAGCAATATTACCTACATTTTTTATGCCGTTTAACCCAAACCGTATCTTGTCTTGCACCGGAGTAAAAGAAAGGTCGCTTTGATTGATATCCGGTGGTAGAACAGCTATTCCCATTCGTTTACATTCAGCGATATAAGCACTTATTTTGTCTGTATTGCCAAGTTCAGCGGTAAGCAATGCAGCCATAAATTCTACTGGAAAATGTGCCTTAAGATATGCGGTTTGATAGGCTATCAGGGCATAAGCAGCAGAATGAGATTTATTGAATCCATATTCAGCAAACTTAGCCATCAAATCAAATATTTTAGCCGCCATCTCCGGGAAAAGCCCGTTATTGCTGGCACCCTCTACAAATAGTTTATTCATCTTTTCCATCTTTTCTGGAACCTTTTTTGCCATTGCCCGTCTTAGCTCATCTGCCTGAGCCATGCTAAAACCACCAAGCACTACAGCAATATTCATCACTTGTTCCTGATAAACCATGACCCCATAGGTTTCTTCTAAAATATGTTTTAGTTTAGGGTGAAGGTATTTTATTTTTTTGCCGTGCTTTGACAGGATAAATTCATCAACCATGCCTGAGTTCAAGGGACCTGGTCGATAAAGGGCAACTAAGGCAATAACATCCTCAAACATATCTGGCTGGAGTTTTCGGCAAAGCTCTCTCATGCCTGAGCTTTCCAATTGAAAAACGCCTATGGTTTCACCCTCACTTAACAACTGAAATGTTTTTTCATCATCTATGGGAATGGTAGAAATATCAATAGTTATGCCCCTTTTCTCTTTCAGGAGGATTATCATATTATGAATTGTGGTTAAGGTTTTTAAGCCGAGAAAGTCCATCTTCAAAAGTCCAATGGATTCAATCGCATCCTTGGCATACTGGGTTACTATGCTCTCGCTCTTTGGGTCACGGTATAATGGGGCAAATTCAGTCAATGGATCCTCGGCTATTACCACTCCGGCTGCATGGGTTGAGGCATGTCTTGCCACCCCTTCGAGTTTCAATGCCGTATCAATAAGCCTTTGTTTTAGACCACCCTCTTCATAAATCTTTGCCAATTCAGGTACTTTTTTAATAGACTCAAGCAAGGTGATGTGCAGTTCATTGGGAATGAGCTTGGCAATTTTATCCACTTCACCATAAGGAATATCCAATGCCCGGCCAACATCACGAATTGCCCCTTTAGCCAGCATTGTCCCAAAGGTGATAATTTGAGCAACCCGTTCCTTTCCATACTTTGAGATAACATAATCAATTACCTCATCCCTTCGCTCGTAGCAAAAATCAATATCAATATCAGGCATACTTACCCGCTCAGGGTTTAGAAACCTTTCAAAGAGTAAATTGTAACGGATAGGGTCAATATCGGTGATACCCAGAAGATAGGAAACAATACTGCCTGCTGCGGATCCCCTGCCTGGTCCCACTGGAATCCCCTTTTGTCTGGCATAATTTATCAAATCCCAAACTATTAAAAAGTATCCGGGATATTTCATCTGGGTAATGACTTGTATCTCATGGTTAAGCCTGTTTAATATCTCCTCCGTAACCTCAGGATACCTCTCTTCAAGCCGTTCCATGCACAATTGTCGAAGATAATCGGGCAGGGGAACATCTTCAGGGGTGTGGTAATGGGGCAGATGGGTATGACCAAAGTCCAATTCTAAATTGCATCTTTTGGCTATTCCAATGGTATTTTCTATTGCCTTTGGGAATTGAGAGAATAAATCATTCATCTCTTCATAGGTTTTAAGGTAAAATTCATTTGACGAAAACCGTAGTCTATCTGTGTCCGCAACATGTTTATTTGTTTGAATACACAAGAGAATATCATGTGCCTCGGCATCCTCTTTGAAAAGGTAATGAACATCATTAGCTGCTACCAGCGGAATGGACATATCAACAGACATACCTATCAGGTGTTGATTTACAATAACCTCTTCTTTCAGACCATGAGAGTGTAATTCAAGATAAAAATTATCCTCACCAAACATCTTTTGAAATTCTTGTGCCCTTTCCCGTGCCATCTTGTCCTGACCGCGAAGAATAAGGCTGGCAATCTCCCCCTTAACACACCCTGACATGAAGATTAATCCCTTGCTATACTGAGCAAGCATTCCCCTGTCCACCCGTGGCTTATAATAAAAACCCTCTGTGTAGCCAATACTTACCAACTTCATCAGGTTTTTATACCCTTCCTCATTTCTGACAAGGCATATCCCATGATAATTGGTGACTGCACCTTGCACAGCATTCTTGTCAAGCCTGCTTTCCGGGGCAATGTATAGTTCGCAACCAATGATTGGTTTTATCCCTATCTTGTAGGCATATTTGTAAAACTCAATGGCACCAAACATATTGCCATGATCAGTAATAGCCAGAGCAGGCATTTTCAGCTTATATGCCCTTTCAATCAATGCCTCTACCCTTGCTGCACCATCAAGAAGGCTGTATTCAGTGTGGGTATGTAAATGAACAAATTTGGAATGTTCCATGAGAATGTCAACTCCTTGTATTTGGGGAACACAGTAATCCTTTAGGGTCTGTCACAAAATAAATGTGTCACATCGAGGTTGTCAATTCATCTTGTCTATCGGCGTTGTGGAAAAATTGGGACAGACCTTAAAATGTGCATGCACCTGTTGCTTCCTGCAGTCGATAAATAATAGTTTTCCAAAAAAGTTGCCATCCCTTTTCACCAATCTCAAGATAATCAACGGTATGCTTTAGCCCATCTTTATTATACCATACTTGATCAAAATATTCAATAAATTTTGAGGTTATTTCAGGTGCATTATTTACAAATAAGTTTGCCTCCAGATTGTAGGGACATCCCCTTGTGGGTGTCTGTTTGCCTGTGAGATTTCGTCTTGTCCAGTTTGCGGAGCCGCACATAAATTGATACTTCTGCTTATTTTTATTTACAATACAAAGAGCCTTGGAATGAAATTGTTCACCATGGGTATCTGCCCAACGGATAGTAATATTTTCTACTTGTAGCAACTCAGCTGCTACAGGACGATTTGGTATGCCTATCTTAATGTGACCAAAAGCATCACGGTTAGCATCCATAATTATTCGGATATTTGCCCCTTTTTTTGCTGCGGATTTAATTGCCTGAATTACCCTTCTCTCAGAAAGATAAAAGATAGCCATTCGTACCTCATCCCCTGGACCAGCAGATTTAAGCATATCAAGGATACGGTTCAGAATAGCCCCTTCTGTCAGCCATTCAATTTTGCTTCCCTCTTTTCCTACCTCTGTGCCTTTGGACCTTTGTGCCTTTGTGCCTTCTTTCCTTTGTGCCTCTCTGAACAAAGAAAGCAGTCGTTTTGCATCTCCCAGAACATTGCATGGATTGATGGCTGACCATTCAACGCAGGAAAGCTCGGTATCAAGTGCAGCCAGAGCAATATCTCCAGAGGCAAATAATCCACAATTTGAATTGGCTGAGCTACCATCAGCCGGATTAAAGCTGGTCACAAGCATTTGCCAATCACCGGCAGATGTAGGGACATCCCTGCCGGAGGTGCTACCCCCTTGTGGGTATCCGTCAACAATTATTACCTTGCGATGGTTTGCCTTGAAAAAAAGCAGCCGTCCCACCTGACGCAAACTCATCTGTTTACCATCAATGTCCATAATATTTGGCAAGAAAGATTTATCCAGTAGCTTGTTTATCCATAAAATTCTTCCAAAACATGCGACAAGCATGTTTACGGGTAGGCTGTAGATGAGGTTGCTATCATTCATCAAAGAAAGGTCGGTAAAAACAATCCCAATCCCTGCATCTTTCATGCGACAAAAAAATTCAGGTTCCATATTCCCGT
>Ga0100400_1001686_pt1 | contig 15676 bp, 15 predicted proteins | sample CryGeymeta201524_FD_80420 | JGI IMG/M metagenome (GOLD analysis project Ga0100400, IMG submission 80420) | Groundwater microbial communities from Crystal Geyser aquifers in Utah, USA - Crystal Geyser metaG 2015-24 | ecosystem: Environmental > Aquatic > Deep subsurface > Groundwater | place: USA... | reverse complement strand
GTATATGTTGTGGTTTGATTAAAGATTAGAATTCACGATATTAACTAGTTTTTGGTTGGCTTTTGCTGACTCGTTGTGGTTTGATTAAAGATTAGAATTCACGATATTAGTTGGGTCGTACCCTTCTAATAATCATCAAGTTAAAGTAGTATATCGTGATAAAAAAATGCCCCTTTTGCGGTTATAATTGCCGGGATTGGGGCATTTTTTTAATTCAAATTTTTGTGAAAATTTAATCTGTATTTTTAAAAAAGGCTACATTAGAAAAGTTCCAGTTGCATAGGTTGCTGCTCCTTGGGTACTTCATCATGCCCCCAAAAGTTCATTATATTGCCAAACTGCTTATCTGTTATGCGCAGCACGCTTACTTTGCCAAGCGGAGGTAATTGTTTGTGTATTCTTTTTTCGTGTACATCGGCACTTTCACTACTGGCACAATGCCTTGTATAAACCGAATATTGCATCATGGTAAAACCGTCTTTAAGCAATTCTTTTCTAAACAAACCTGCATTTCTGCGGTCTTTTTTCGTTTCTGTGGGCAAATCAAAAAATACAAACAACCACATAATTCTATAGGCATTTAAATCCATAATTTTGGATAGTTAATTTTTTTATTTGTGCCGGCATAGCATTGTTGTAAGGAGCTTGCGGTTCGTGATAAGGCAACCATTAATGGGCTTTTTATATCTTCAAAATACACGGTTTGTGTTAATACTCCTAACAAAGCTGTTTTTATTTCTATGGTAAGTTCTTGTGTTTCAAATTCTTTTATAATTTCAAGCACCTTAGCATCTACTAATGGTCGGTAGGGTTCCATCATATCATCAGCTAAACAAAAGGCGTTGTACTTGTTATGGTGGTGAATGCCAAGGGTGCAGAGCAGGCCACTTCCTGACAAAGCTCTAGCCATAGCAGCCCTTAGAATAATATAGCCATAATTTAAAAATAAATTTGGATAGGCTCCAAAGCGTTCTCTTTTAAATGGAAAATCAAACAGATGTTTCCAATAATGTGCAGCCGCAGCACCCTCTCGGTTTTCGGTATCACCACTTAAAACTTTTGACTCGTGAAAATGCATAACTTCAAAGGGTTTCTTTTCCCTTTCAAGAAGTTGGCACTGATTACTTATTTTTGTTTTAATGGTTTGTTGCCATAATTGCTTTTTTAGAGGAACAGTAGCATTGATTTGATTTTTAAACTGTTCTTGTTGTAAATGATGCCCGTCTAGATTCAATAACATACTGCTGGGCATATGTTTTTGATTACAAAAAACAACGGCTACATTGTTTTCAACAAGTTTAGACAGTGTTGGTATGGAAATAAAAATTTCAGGGTGTTCAATTACCAAAAACCCAATATCTTCAATAGGTACGGTAGTTTCACGCTGTTCCGTTTTTATTTGTAGTTGTTCCAACTTTGTATGTATGGAAGCTTTATTTCCAAAGAATAAGGTTTTTTTAAGCATTTTTAATATGGTATAAGTTAGTAAATAAAGATAAAGGTATTTTATTTAATAGGTTTACAATTAGGCAAATACATACACTTATTTCCGTCCAAAATCAAGAGAAATGGTTTTATGCTAAAATATTTTCAAATAGTAAATGGATAAAAACCTCCCGATTTAAAATATAAATTACATCTAAAAAGAGGTGTATGCTTGTGTTTGATAATGTGCAAAATGGGAATTGGTAAATGCAATAATGCATCAAAACTTCTTTAAAAAGTTAAACACTCTTAAAGTATTGCTAATAAAGGTTTTCAAATTTAAAAATCACTATTCCTAGCTAAGTGAAATTAATGTGTCATACATTGCTTACTTACTGCAATAAATATTTGAATATTAAAAAAAATATAGTACTTTTGCGCTCCTTTTAGCAACGCCGAAAATTATAAAGGGATTTTATAAAAAGAATAGTACTAACACTTCTGCAGTATTGTTGCTTGAATTTTCGATACCTACAGAATACAAATTAATTTATCTTCCATGGCTGAAGAAATCAAAAACGAAGAAGTACAAGTAGAGGAATCTGCTGTTACTCAAGAACCAAAAAAGGAAGTTTCTGCAAAAGAAGCAAATCCTGAAAAATTTTTACAAGAATTTAACTGGCACAATTACGAAGAAGGAATAGATCCTATCGACGAAGGAAAACTAGACGAATTTGAAAAATTAGTAGCCGCAAATTTTGTGGATACTTTAGATGACGAAGTAGTTGAAGGCGTAGTAGTTTACCTTTCTGATCGTGATGCTATCATTGATATTAACGCAAAAAGTGAAGGTGTCGTTTCTCTTAATGAGTTTCGCTACAATCCCGATTTAAAAGTAGGCGATAAAGTTGAAGTACTAATTGATGTGCGCGAAGACAGTACAGGGCAATTAGTATTATCACACAGAAAAGCAAGAACAATAAAAGCGTGGGATCGTGTAAACGAAGCTCATGACAATGCTACTATTGTAAATGGTTACGTGAAATGCAGAACTAAAGGAGGAATGATTGTAGATGTTTTTGGCATCGAAGCATTCTTACCAGGCTCTCAAATTGACGTTAAACCAATTCGCGATTATGATGGCTATGTAGGAAAAACGATGGAATTTAAAGTGGTTAAAATCAATCACGAATTCAAAAACGTTGTGGTTTCTCACAAAGCGCTTATCGAAGCAGATATAGAAGAACAGAAAAAAGAAATCATCGGTCAATTAGAAAAAGGTCAAGTACTAGAAGGGGTTGTTAAAAACATAACTTCTTATGGTGTATTTGTAGATCTTGGAGGCGTTGACGGATTAATTCACATAACCGACCTTTCTTGGAGCAGAATCAACCATCCAAATGAAATTGTAGAGTTAGATCAAAAACTTAATGTGGTAATCTTAGATTTTGATGAAGCTAAAACTAGAATCCAATTAGGTCTTAAACAACTTAATGCCCACCCTTGGGAAGCACTTGACAGCGATTTAAAAATTGGAGATAAAGTAAAAGGTAAAGTCGTTGTAATAGCAGATTACGGAGCATTTATTGAAGTTGCTGAAGGTGTAGAAGGACTAATTCACGTGAGTGAAATGTCTTGGTCAACACACTTACGCAGTGCACAAGATTTTGTAAACATTGGCGATGAGGTTGAAGCAGTAGTGCTTACCCTAGATCGTGATGAACGCAAAATGTCTCTTGGTATTAAACAATTAACTCCAGATCCTTGGACAGATATTACCACTAAATTTCCGGTAGGTTCCAAACATAAAGGGATTGTGAAAAACTTCACAAACTTTGGTGTGTTTGTGGAACTGGAAGAAGGAATTGACGGGTTAATTTATATATCAGATCTTTCTTGGACTAAAAAAATTAAACACCCAAGTGAATTTACCAATGTTGGTGATACTTTAGATGTGGTTGTTTTAGAACTCGATGTAGAAGGACGTAAATTAAGTTTAGGTCACAAACAAACGGAAAGTAATCCTTGGGATATATACGAAAAAGATTTTGCAGTAGGAACTATGCACTCCGGTACAATTTCTGAAATCGTTGACAAAGGAGCTACTATCGATTTTAATGAAGACATCGTTGCTTTTGTACCTGCACGTCACCTTGAAAAAGAAGACGGAAGCAAATTAACAAAAGGAGAAACGGCAGACTTCCAAATTATTGAATTCAACAAAGAATTCAAAAGAGTGGTTGCATCACACACCGTAATTTTCAAAGATGAAGAAGCAAAAATCTTAAAAGAAGCTGTGAAAAAGCAAGCAGATTCTGCTGCTGAATCTAAGCCAACACTAGGAGATGCTAATGATCAATTACAAGCATTGAAAGATAAAATGGACAGTAAAAAATAATTTTTACCACCATTTTAAATTATATAAAAAGGACTGTCAGTAATGGCGGTCTTTTTTTTGTATAAAATTTTATTGATTATATCAATTTGTTTTTCCCACTCTTATCTATTTTTTGTGCTTATTACATAATTGGTTCTCTTAAATTAATTAATAACTTCAATATGTCACCCCTAAAGGGGTTTTTGCTTCGTGTATTATGTGTTTTCTACCAATATGTCACCCCAAACGGGGTTTTGTTTTTGAGATATATAATTTCATTTTTAAACAAAAGTCAAAAATATATTACTCATCACGGTGTTGAAAAAACATAGTTTATCAAGTCCCGTTAGGGACGATATATCGGTAGAAGAATAAAATAGGTTATGTTTTAAATCCCTTTGGGGATGGCATATTTATCTTTAATTCCCCAATAACAATTAACGAATTAACGATGTATAAAATTACAAAGCTTCTGGTAATGTGTTTATGAGGTTTTTAAATTTAAAAACTAGCTAAAGCGGGAATGGTATTTTTTGTTTACTTTTGTTACAAAGAAATTTGAAACCAATATGAGTCAAAAAGTGTTGCTTAATGCTAAAGAAGTGAACATAGCTCTTCATCGGTTATCCTGCCAATTAATGGAAAATCACAATACGTTTCAAAATACTGTTTTAATTGGAATTCAGCCAAGAGGCATATATCTTGCCGACAGAATAAAAACAATTCTTGAGGACGAATATAAAATTAAAAATATCCAATTAGGGTATTTGGATATTACCTTTTTTAGAGATGATTTTAGACGTGGAGAAAAACCCTTAGAAGCCAGTAAAACCAGTATTGATTTTTTAGTGGAAGATAAAAAAATAGTGTTTATTGACGATGTATTGTACACCGGAAGAAGCATAAGAGCTGCATTAACGGCAATACAATCTTTTGGACGCCCTTCTGAAATAGAGTTGTTAACGCTTATAGACAGAAGATTTAGCAGACATTTACCCATTCAGCCCGATTATCGAGGAAGGCAGGTGGATGCCATAAATAATGAAAAGGTAAAAGTATGCTGGAAGCAGAATGATGGAGAAGACGGGGTTTTTTTAATAAAAAGTTGAGGTTTTATTAGATGGTAGAAAAGAGATAAAAGAAAAAAGAAGAGAAAAAAATAACATAGAGAAAAGAGTAAAAAATTTGGGAATAGAGAATTTTAAATTATAAGCACATGAGCGAATTAAGTGTAAAACACTTATTAGGAATAAAACACCTCACACAAGCAGATATACAACTCATTTTTGAGACGGCCGATCATTTTAAGGAAGTAATTAATCGTCCCATTAAAAAAGTGCCTTCGCTAAGAGATATTACCATTGCAAATCTATTCTTTGAAAACAGTACGCGCACCAGGCTTTCTTTTGAACTTGCAGAAAAGCGGCTTTCAGCAGATGTGATAAACTTTTCAGCGGCTTCTTCCTCTGTAAAAAAGGGAGAAACATTAATAGACACCGTTAATAACATACTTTCTATGAAAGTGGATATGGTGGTTATGCGGCACCCCAATCCCGGTGCAGGAGTTTTTCTTTCTCAGCACATCCATGCCAGTATTATTAATGCCGGTGACGGTGCACATGAACATCCCACACAAGCTTTGCTGGATTGTTATTCCATTCGGGAACGTTTAGGTAATGTTTCCGCGAAAAAAGTGGTTATTGTGGGAGATATCCTCCATTCCAGAGTAGCACTATCCAATATTTTTGCACTACAATTGTTAGGAGCAAAAGTAAAAGTATGTGGTCCTAAAACCCTTATTCCGAAATTTATTGAAAAACTAGGCGTCGAGGTAGAAAGTAATTTAAAAAATGCATTAGAATGGTGTGATGTGGCTAATATGCTTCGCATTCAAAACGAGCGTATGGATATTAGTTATTTTCCTTCCACCAGAGAATATACCCAACAATATGGTGTTAACAAAGCACTTTTAGATAGCTTAAAAAAGGAAATTGTTATTATGCACCCAGGACCCATAAATCGTGGTGTAGAGATTACAAGCGATGTAGCAGATTCTAAACAAGCCATCATTTTAGAACAAGTGCAAAACGGTGTCGCCATTAGAATGGCAGTTATTTACCTCTTAGCATCTAAAATTAAAGTTCATGAAAGTTAGTAAACACAACACCTTTCAACTTATTGAGGATGAAAAAGACGATATTTTAGACTTCGCTACTTTTTTAGAATATATTATTCCTAAGGAGTTTTCAAAGGATAATGTAGTGGTAAACCTTACAAAATATGAATCTTTAACACTTACTGAAATTCTTTTTTTTCTGAATGTTTCTAACACCCAAAGAGCCAAAAAAAAATCTTTTATCCTAATTAGTGAATCACTAGACCCTGATGCTATTCCGGAAGAGCTTATCGTAGTTCCAACACTTCAAGAAGCAGAAGATATTATTGAAATGGAAGAAATTGAAAGAGATCTAGGATTTTGACGTAAGATGGCAAATCGTATAACATAAAACCCAACCCAACCAACAATTAAATAATTAAATCATCACACCATCATATCATCAAAAAATGAAGCTTACCATACTTGGTTGCTATTCCGCCACCCCTCGAACATTTAATAATCCCACTTCACAACTTTTAGAAGTAAAGGGGCATTTATTTCTTGTGGATTGTGGAGAAGGTACGCAAGTGGCTCTTAGAAAAAGTAAGGTTAAATTTGCGCGAGTAAAACACATTTTTATTTCCCATTTACACGGCGACCATTTTTACGGACTTATCGGGTTGATATCCACTTTTAGACTTTTAGGAAGAGAGGCTGATTTACATATTTATGGTCCAAAAGGAATAAAGGAAGTAATACTATTACAATTAAAATTGGCAAATTCATATACCAACTACAACCTTATATTTCACGAATTAGAAACCAATGAATCTACATTACTTTTTAACGACGAAACCATAGAAGTCTATACCATTCCATTAAACCATAGAGTATATACCAATGGATTTCTTTTTAAAGAAAAGACCGGGGAACGAAAACTAAATATGGATGCCGTTTTACAAGCCAATATTCACCAAAGCTATTACCAAAAAATAAAAAGTGGAGCAGATGTAACCAATGAGGATGGTAAAATAATTCGGAATGCACAAGTAACTCTAGAGGCTCCAACTCCTAAAAGTTATGCTTTTTGTAGCGACACAATGTATAAACCAGATATAGTGCCTATTATCCAAAATGTAACGGCTCTTTATCATGAATCTACATTTTTAGACCAACACCGGCACTTGTGCGAAAAAACCAAACATAGCACCGCAAAACAAGCGGCAACAATTGCAAAACAAGCCAATGCAGGTCAATTAATCTTAGGTCATTTTTCCACACGATATACTTCTATGGAATTTTTTAAAGAAGAAGCACAGGAGGTGTTCGATAAAACAGAACTTGCAGATGATTTTAAAGTTTTTGAATTTTAAGGATACTTTATTTTGGAGACATTCTATTTTCTCTAAAAGATTTATAATTAACTTCACATTTCCTTTTTTTTAAATCGTTCAAAAACGCGTAAATTGCATACCAAATTTAGATTATGCAAAAAGATTTAAGTCACTATAGAAAATCTTATGAAAAATCCGAACTTCTCATCTCAAACGTAGATGAAAATCCTATTCAGCAGTTTCAGACTTGGTTTTATGAAGTGGAAAAATTTGGCGGTATCGATGAAGCAAATGCTATGACTATTTCAACGATAGGATTAGATGGTTTTCCAAAAAGCAGGGTAGTACTATTAAAGAAATATACAGAAGAAGGTTTTATATTTTTTACCAATTATGATAGCGAAAAAGGAAAATCTATTTTAGCAAATCCTAAAGTCTGCCTTTCTTTTTTTTGGCCAAATGCAGAACGTCAAGTTATCATAAAAGGAACTGCCGAAAAAGTTTCTGAGGATGTTTCTGAAGCATATTTTCACTCCAGACCTACCGGCAGTAAGCTTAGTGCCATTGTTTCTAGACAAAGCAAAGCGATAGCTAAAGACAGAGAACCATTAGAACAAAAGTTGAAAGAATTAGAACGAAAGTATGCCGGAAAGGAAATACCCAGACCCAAAAATTGGGGAGGGTTTTTAGTAAAACCTGTTTCCATTGAATTTTGGCAAGGCAGACCCAACCGTTTACATGATAGAATAAGATATACATTGAAAGATAAATACGACTGGAAAATGGAACGTTTAGCACCGTAAAATTATAGTATAATTTACTAATTATCCCTAAACTTTGAAAGTGTTTAGAAGGAGTGGCTTACTAAATAAAAGAAAATGAAAACGTTATACCTAACAAGACACGCAAAATCCTCTTGGGAAGAAGAGGTCATCGATCATCAAAGACCCTTAAGCAAAAAAGGAGAAAAAGACATAATAAAGGTTTCTAAATATGTGGCCTCTAATTTTAAAAAACCAGACCTAATAATAAGCAGCGATGCAAATAGGGCACTAACAACCGCTTTACAATTTAAAAAGGCATTTAATGTTCAGGAGAATAGGTTTATAAAAAATCATGATATGTATGATTTTTCCGGGGCAAATGTGTTACAAATTATACAAAACTGTTCTAATGATGTGGATATATTAATGTTATTTGGACACAATCATGCTTTTACTGTTATTGCTAATAAACTAGGAGATAAATACATCGATAATCTTCCCACTTGTGGGTTCGTTAAAATAGATTTTGATATAAAAAGTTGGCATTCTTTAACCAAAGGAAAAACTATAGCAACGGTTTTCCCAAAAGATTTATAATACATGACAAAAAACCCAAATCAATATATAAATAGAGAACTAAGTTGGCTGCAGTTTAATGCCAGAGTACTTCAAGAAGCCGATGATGAAAAGGTGCCATTAGTTGAAAGACTTCGTTTTTTAGGCATCTTTTCAAACAACCTTGATGAATTTTTTAAGGTTCGTTATGCTACCATTAAACGAATAGATTTAGCTGGTAAAGCAGGCAAAAGTGCTTTAGGTGGAATAGGCGCAAAAGAATTATTAGAAGAAATTACAAAAATTGTAATTGCGCAACAATCGGAAAGTCTTGAAATACTAAGTAATATTCAAAACCAATTAAAAAAATTTAACGTAAATGTTATTACTGAAAAAGAAATTTCAGAAAATCAAAACAAATTTATTAAAGAATATTTTTCACAAAAAGTGAGGCCTGCTTTAGTAACAATCATGCTTGACGAACTTCACCAATTTCCTTTGCTAAAAGATAGTGCGGCATATTTGGCAGTTAAAATAAAAATGAAGCCAGAAGACAATTTCTTTCCAAATAAAATTGCTTATGCATTAATTGAGCTGCCCAAATCAGTAGATCGTTTTGTTGTTATGCCAAAAGTTGGTGATCAACATTACATTATAATGTTAGACGATTTAATAAGAAATTGTCTTGGCATGCTTTTCAATATTTTTAATTTTGAAAGTTTTTCCACACACATGATAAAAATAACTCGTGATGCCGAGTTAGACATTGAAAGTGATTTGAGTAAAAGTTTTATCGAAAAAATATCAGCAAGCGTGAAGCACAGAAGGATAGGTGATCCTGTACGCTTAGTTTATGATAAAAACATGGACAAAGAAATGCTTGATTTTTTACTGAATAAAATGGGCATTGATGATACAGACAGTATCATACCTGGAGGAAGATACCACAATAGAAGAGACTATATGAACTTTCCAAATCTTGGAATAAAGGAATTGTTTTATGAAAAACATCAACCTTTGCCAATTCCGGGGATGGTTTTGCAAGGTAGATTATTGGACAAAATCGCTGAAAAAGATTACCTTTTATATGCGCCTTACCAAAATTTTGCCTACTTGATTAAATTTTTAAGAGAGGCAGCGCTTGACCCAAAAGTAAAAACCATAAAAATAACCATTTATCGTCTCGCAGAAATTTCAAATATTGCTAGTTCTTTGATTAACGCAAAGAAAAACGGTAAAGAGGTCACCGTACAAATAGAATTACGTGCTCGTTTTGACGAAGAAGCAAACATCAAGTATGCTGAGCAAATGCAATATGAAGGCATTCAATTAATATTTGGTGTACCCGGTTTAAAAGTGCATTGCAAAGCCTGCGTTATAGAACGTTTAGAAAACGATAAATTTGTACGTTATGGGTTTATAAGTACCGGAAACTTCAATGAAACAACTGCTAAAATTTATACAGACTATACGTTATTTACTTCCAATCAAAGTATTTTAAAAGAAGTAAACAAAGTATTTGATTTTTTTCAAATTAACTACAAAATAAAAAAATACAAACACCTAATCGTTTCGCCACATTATACCCGAAATGCAATAAGTGCACTAATTAATAAAGAAATAGCCAATGCCAAAGCAGGAAAACCGAGTGGAATAAAATTAAAACTAAACAGTCTGTCAGACTATGATATGATAGATAAACTTTACGAGGCAAGTAGAGCTGGAGTTAAAATAAAAATGATTGTTCGAGGTATTTGCAGTTTGATTCCGGGCATAGAAGGCATGAGTGAAAACATTGAAGTAATTAGTATTGTAGATAAATTTTTAGAACACCCAAGATTGTTTGTTTTTGAAAATGGAGGGAATTCCCAAATGTATATTTCGTCAGCTGATTTTATGACAAGAAATCTTGACACTCGTGTGGAAATTTCTTGCCCCATTTATGACCAAGAAATTAAAAAGGAATTATTGGAAACTTTTGAAATTTGTTGGAACGATAATGTAAAAGCACGAATTATCTCTATAAATCAAGACAATGCTTATAAAATAGATGACAAACCAAAAATTCGATCGCAGGTAGAAACCTATAATTATTATTTAAATAAAATTGATGTGCAAACCAAATTAGAAGAAAACAATGGGTTTCATTAATTTAAAAAACAATACAATGAAAATTCAAAAATACGGTGCTATTGATATAGGTTCTAATGCAGTTAGACTTCTCATTGCTACAGTAATTGAACGTGAAGGTAAAGACACCGTTTTTAAGAAAACTTCCTTAGTACGCGTTCCTATTCGTCTTGGTGAAGATGTATTTCTTAACCAAAATGTTTCAGATATAAATATAAAACGATTAACGGATACGATAAATGCTTTTAAACTCTTGATGGAAACACATCGGGTAATCAATTTTAGAGCCTGTGCAACCTCAGCTATGCGGGAAGCAAAAAATGGTATGGAGGTAGCCAAAAAAATAAAAAAGAATACCGGAGTAACTATTCAAATAATTGATGGTGAAGACGAAGCAACCATCATTTCCTCAACTGATATTCGCGATTTGATTATGGCTGATAAAACGTTTCTTTATGTAGATGTAGGTGGAGGAAGCACCGAATTCACTATTTTTTCTAATGGAAAAACAATTGTATCAAAGTCGTTTAAGTTAGGAACAGTTAGATTAATCAACGATATGGTGGACGATACTATGTGGGAGGAAGTAGAACATTGGATTAAAAATCAAACCAAACACTACACAAAAATAGCACTCATAGGTTCTGGCGGAAACATTAACAGTATCTTTAAACAAAGTGGTAAAGGGCAAGGTAAATCACTTTCGTATCTTTATTTAAATTCTTATTATGAATATATTCAAAACTATTCTTTTGAAGATAGAATGGTAGAATTAGATATGAATCCGGATAGAGCAGACGTCATTATTCCGGCAACACGTATTTATCTTTCCGCGATGAAATGGAGCAGAGCCAGAAAAATATACATTCCTAAAATAGGTCTTTCTGATGGTATTATAAAAGGTTTATATAAAGAAGAACAGGCTAAAAATTTAGAAGTTAATCATTGATAAAAGCATCTCGTTTACCCGTGAATGGTTTCTTTTTTACCTAAGTTTTTCATAATAGAAGCTTCAAAAGTAAGTAACTCCTGCCATTTTTTATTCACCACCTCTAAAGTACCGAATTTTCTTGCAAAGCCTAAAAACATAGTATAATGATTTGCCTCAGAAACCATTAATTTTTTATAGAAAAGTTTAAGTTCCTTATCTGTTATTTCTTCGGAAAGCAGCCGAAAACGTTCACAACTTCTGGCTTCAATTAGTGCGGCATACAATAAACGGTGTACCATTTGTGTGGTTCTACTTCCTCCTTTTGGAAAGAATTGTAAAAGAGCCAAAACATAATCATCTTTTCTATCTCTTCCCAATTGCCAGCCTCTTTCTAAAATTTTATCGTGCACCATCTTAAAATGACTCATTTCTTCTTTAGCCAGAGCAATCATTTCTTCCACCAATTCTGAATATTCCGGAAAACTCACAATTAATGAAATGGCAGTAGAAGCAGCTTTCTGCTCACAATAGGCATGGTCAGTAAGTATTTCTTCCAAGTTTTTTTCTGCTATTTTTACCCAGCGAGGGTCTGTTGGTAATTTTAAACCTAGCATTTCATTTGTTTTTGATTTGCATTTTTATGAAATTTTCCCTAATTCTAAACGCACAACTATTAAATATCCAAATCAAAAGTCTTTCTTAGGGTATCCATTAATGGGTATTTTTCTCTTAGTTTTTCAAACTTTTCTCTGGAGGTATAGACATATTTTTTTTCTGCCTTTTCATCCACATCAATTTCTAAAGTAATATGATAATTATTTAGTTTTTTAGAAAGAAAACGCAAAAGATCTTGTTGCTCCCGCTCTAGCTCTACTTTCATGGTATGGTTGGGGTAACAAACTTGTATGGCATTGCCTTTTAAAATTGGCAAATTCATATTCAGTTGCGACGCTAAAATATGCTCACCTTTATGCTCTAATAGTTTAATATATTCATTCCAAAAAACTTGCAAATCTGTCTCTGTAAAAGTTTCATCTGGTAATTTTTCCGAATCGTTTATAGGAATATTAAATGCTTCTGCCAATTTTTTTTTCTTTTCAATACTTTTTAACGAAAATGCGGAAACTCTCTGGGCATTTTGGGAAGCTAATTTTTTAGAATTTTCATCTAAAGTGGTTTCTTTAATTTTTTTGGGTGAAACTTCTTCTTTAATAGGTATGGTATTTTCTTTTTTATTAGAAAAATCGGAATTATTATCTGGCTCTGAAACTACATTCTCTGGTGCAGTTTTTTTTGATTTTGGCTGCTGATAAACAACTGTATTTTCATCTTGTTGCTGTTGGGGAGGAATTATATAACGTTGCTGTTTTTTTTTTTCGCTATCAGTAACGATAGAAGCAAGTTGCATTAGGCATAACTCAACAAGCAGCCGTTGGTTTTTGCTGGTTTTGTATTTTAAATCGCAATCGTTTGCCATATCAATGGCACGTATTAAAAATTCAGAAGGTGCAGCTTTTGATTGTTGAAAATAGTTTGTTTTTATTTGATCACCAACTTCTAGAAGTGCAATGGTTTCTGGATGTTTACAAACCAATAAATCTCTAAAATGCGATGCCAAACCGGAAATAAAGTGATGTCCGTCAAATCCTTTAGCTAAAATAGTATCAAATAAAATCAGTACTTTAGGTATGTCATTCAGTAATAAATAATTGGTAGTTTCAAAATAGGTGGTGTAGTCAAGCACATTTAAATTTTCGGTAACGGCCTGTCGAGTAAGATTTTTTCCGGAGAAGCTTACCACTCGGTCAAAAATGGATAGCGCATCCCGCAATGCGCCATCTGCTTTTTGTGCAATGATGTGCAAGGCATCATCTTCAGCAATAATACCTTCGCTAACTGCAATTTCAGCCAAATGGTTTTTAATATCGGTCACCGTGATTCTTTTAAAATCAAATATTTGACATCTAGATAATATGGTAGGAATTATTTTATGTTTTTCGGTAGTAGCCAGGATAAAAATAGCGTGGTTGGGCGGCTCTTCCAAGGTTTTCAGAAACGCATTAAATGCCGACGCAGAAAGCATATGTACCTCATCTATAATATAAACTTTATATTTTCCAGTTTGTGGTGGAATACGCACCTGGTCGGTTAGATTTCTTATATCATCTACCGAATTATTAGATGCTGCATCGAGCTCAAAAATGTTGAAGGCAAAATCTTCGTTAGGATCTACATCTGTACCTTTTTGATTAATTTTTTTTGCCAATATGCGCGCACAAGTTGTTTTTCCAACGCCACGCGGACCGGTGAAAAGCAATGCCTGAGCTAAATGATTGCTTTCAATAGCGTTTTCTAAAGTATTGGTTATAGCCTGTTGGCCTACTACACTTTTAAAGGTAGTGGGGCGGTATTTTCTGGCTGATACAATAAAGTGTTCCATAGTATGATGTGGAAACAAATATAAGTATTGCGATGTAAATAGTAAATAGCATTCTAATAATTTTAAGAATAGATATTAACAAAGCAATCAGTATCTTTGTTCTTGCAGACTGCCTTATCGCTATCTCGATGCAAAATCGGGAGGGAGGAAAGTCCGGACACCATAGGGCAGCATAGCGGCTAACAGCCGTCATCTCGATTTTATATCGGGGTAGGACAAGTGCAACAGAAAGGATGTACAGGTAATGCTGTAGTGAAATCATGTAAACTCTATGCGGTGCAATGCCATGTAAACCTGTGCCTGAGGGCGGCTCGCTCGATGCAGGAGGGTAGGCAGATAGAACCAAACAGTAATGTTTGGTCTAGATAAATGATAAGGAGTCCGTCACCGGCGGATTACAGAATCCGGCTTATAGGTCTGCATTACTATAATAAGTCCCGCTTGAAAATGTATTTTTCAGCGGGATTTTTATTTTTTTATGGCATCAATTTTATCTAAAATTTCTTGGGCTTCTGCTTGTTTTTTATCACTAGCGGAACGATTTGTAGTGGAAAGTTCAAAGGCTTCTTTTAAAATTTTTTTGTACCTTTCTTGGAGGACTTCTTCCTGACTTTTCTTTTTAAATAAACCAAACATAATTTTTTCTTTGCAAGATACAACTAATCATAAAATTTTAAAAGTGGATGGACTAGTAAGTTGTGGTTGCGGAAACAAAGAAACTCTAGCTGTTGGGTAGTGTTATTTTTTAGTCCAGAAATAATTCATATTCACTAGTGGTCATTATTGTCGATAAATATGGTGTTATTTCAGCATCATCAAATTCCCATCTATCATACATTTTATCTAATTCTATTAAGCTTATCGATTTTCCCTTTTCGTGAGGAAAATAAATTAGTCTCCCATTTTTTGTAAAGTATAGGTTGCTTTGTAATTCAGCCGAATAATAATTTACTAGTTGTTCATTTAATTCCAAGAGTTCAAAATCACCTGACCAACTTTTGCTTTCCACGCAGCCATCTTCAACACCGTTTATTGTAATTCTTGAGGGTAATTTTATTGGTAAATTATTTGAAATTTCAAATGTTAATTCTGTTGTGTAACAGTCAGGAGCTCCGCAATCTGGAGCGTGAAGGTTGAAAGGTAATCTGAATTTCAAAAAATTCATTTCATTTGTCACTAGTCCACGAATATAATGTTCTTCGAATACTGTATTCAATAAAAGTTTGTCATTTTTTATTTTCAAAAGTTCGTTTCGAAGGGAGTCTTGTCTTTTCTGAAAATTTTCCATTGAGTTATCTTGTTAAAAACACGAGAAAGTTATTATTCCAAATATGTAGATTAGTTTTTTCAATTTTTTTGTTCAGTCATAATGCTACCCAATGTTTTTGTGTATGAGCAGTAGCGGATTAAAATCCACTAACTTTTCGGTTAAACACTTACCTTTATTAATATTTATTTCGTTTCAATTTAGCACTAAACCCGCTATTGCTTATACACATTGTGTGTGCCCAGCATGGGCATCTTTTATTTGCCGAAAGGTAAATAATTAATTTAGAGGGTGCAAGTCCCTTATGGGCAGGGGTAACGCCTTGAACCATTAGTAAGTCGCAAAGCCTGCCCCG
>Ga0100400_1001683_pt1 | contig 15684 bp, 16 predicted proteins | sample CryGeymeta201524_FD_80420 | JGI IMG/M metagenome (GOLD analysis project Ga0100400, IMG submission 80420) | Groundwater microbial communities from Crystal Geyser aquifers in Utah, USA - Crystal Geyser metaG 2015-24 | ecosystem: Environmental > Aquatic > Deep subsurface > Groundwater | place: USA... | reverse complement strand
GTATGTGACACTACTATCCCCCGTGAATCAGGCTGCTCTCCTGAAATTTTGCCCTGAAATCACCCCTCAGAGCAGAGGATGAACTACATTTTCCGATCCCAAAAAACATTGGCCAGATTTAGGGGGTAATATCATGGAAGAGACAGCAAAGAAAGAAGAGCTTGGGGAGTTGGTAGAGCAACAACAATGGTGGCGGGTGGCTGAGAAGACCCGCTCCAAGAGACTTAGCTATTTGAGGAAGGCTGTATGGAAGAAGGGAGCGCTTGGTGGGGTATATACACCCGGTCTCAAGATATGCCTGGAGTTGCCTCGTCTCTTCACCGAAGCGTGGAGGAAGAACGAGGACGTTCCCATCATGTTAAGAAAGGCCAGGGCCCTGGCTAATGTTTGGGAGAATATTCCCATATTTATAACTGATCAGGCTCAACTTGTTGGGTATCTCGGCAGCGCTCCCCATACGATGGTATGGCACTGGCAGGCTGCAAGTATGATTAATGAGGAGATTTATAATGAGACCGGCATCATACCGGAACCGGAGAAAGAATCATTAAGGCTTATGGCGGAGCTCAATGACTATTGGGGAGGTAAGACGTCGCTGGATCTTTTCACGAAGGTTGTTGATCCTGAGGATGGGGTCAAGTTTATGAGTGGCGCCATCGGTTGGGGCACTCCTTCCTCTGCCGTTACTTATGCCACCAGGGACTTCAACTTCATATTCAAAGGCTTTGAGGCCATAAACGATCAAATTGGTCGAGAGCTCGAGAAGGCCGAGGAGATAACCCGGGGCACTCCAAGTCCGGAAATTATTCCCTACTATGAAAAGTTTCATAAGTGGGAAGCCATGCAGATTGTCCTTGAGGCCGCCATCGCCTATGCCGGGCGCTACGCACGACTTGCACGAATTATAGCTGATAACTTTGAGAGTGATCCCAAACGAAGGGAGGAACTATTGAGAATTGCCGAAACCTGCGAGCGGGTACCGGCCAGGCCGCCCAGAAACCTGCAGGAATCCCTCCAGTTTGATCTTTTCGTGAATATTTTGAACAGATATGAGGCGGGAGAATTTGCCTGGCCCTCCCGTCCTGACTATACTCATGGTTCCTTCTATGACAGAGACGTAAAAGCCGGTGTTAATAAACGTTTGACAGAGAATGAAGCCCTCGACTTGGTTGGTGAATTCATGATCAGGGCGTACGATATTGGCATGTTTGCGCCCAGGTGGACCAGGGAAGGGCTTCAGGGTATCGTCGGTACCTGGGTGTGGACTATTGGCGGAGTTGACGAAGATGGCAATGATGCCTGCAACGCAATGACCGTTGCGCTAATGAAGGCGGCAAGGCTCGTGCGCGTGGCGAACCCCACACTTTCCTTCAGGTGGCATCCCAGAGTGAAGGATGAGGTATTCAGAGAGGTATTCGAGTGCATCAGGCATGGTCTTGGGTATCCAAACATCCGTAACGATACTGTCCTGATCGAAAATGGGATGTACTGGCATGGGCATCCCATAAAGGAAATGAGGACGTGGGTAAATCAGGCCTGCATGTCACCATGTCCCACCACAAAATATGGCTGTCAGCCCTTCCGTATGGCCTCCTGCACAGCCAATACTGCCAAAATGGTCGAGTATGCCCTCTCCAATGGCTATGATCGAGTGGTCAATATGCAAATGGGGCCCAAGACTGGTGATTCCAGGAAGTTCAAGGACTTTGAGGAATTATTTGCCGCCTGGGTCAAGCAGATGGAATGGATAATGAACATTCTTATACGTACCGTGGCCCTTGGTCGGGTCAAAGACCCTGAATTCTACTCAAGACCCATGCTATCCGCTTGCTATGAGCGTGCGGTTGAGACGGGGACGGACGCAGTTGATCCCTCTAATGGTGAGCGGGGGAATACATGGATTACCTGGTTCACCTGGGTGGAGAATGTGGATAGCCTTGCAGCCGTTAAGAAGTTGGTCTTTGATGAGAAGAAATATACCATGGACCAGTTGATAACCGCCCTCGAGGCCAACTGGGATGGCGATGAAGAGATGCGGCTTGACTTCGTTAGAAATGCGCCCAAGTGGGGTAACGACGATGATTACGTGGATAGCATCATGGTTCGCTGCTTAAAGGAGATTGCCCGCCACTCCTGGGAGATAAAGGGTCCGGAGGGGAAACCGTTTCCACCTCTACCGGAAAACGTGAGCGGCAACATCCACTATGCCAATATCGTCGGCGCTCTGCCCAATGGCCGGAGATTAGGCGACGCTCTTTATGACGGCGGTGTCTCTCCTGGGCCAGGTCTTGACAGAAAAGGACCAACTGCGGTTTTAAAGTCCGTAGGCAAGATTGATCACATAACTCAAGGCCGTGCCTTCCTGCTGAACCAGCGGCTTTCCCCGATCCAGCTTGCCGGTGATAAAGGCTACAACCTCTGGAAATCGTACATGAGGACATGGGCTGACCTGGGGAATGACCATGTACAGTTCAACATGGTGGACGATTCAACCCTGAGAGCTGTTCAGAAAGATCCCGAGAAGTATTCCGAAGTAATTGTCCGGGTTGCCGGTTACAGTGCGCACTTTGTGGACATCAGCCGTAAGACCCAGGACAATATTATCCAGAGGACCGTGCAGGGGTTGGGCTGATTTTTATTACGAATGGCTTAAAACGTGGAGGAAAGGAAATGGTGCGAAGATCGCGAAGAGAGGAATGGAACCAGATACGAAATAGTATGACCAGTGATTTCTCTACGGCTAAAGGCGTAGAAGGTCGGGAAACCGTACCCGATAAGGCCTGTGGGAAGTGTAAGAACTTTTCCGAAAACGCCTACGCGTCCGATGGAAGGGGATCTTGTAGAGTCTTGAAAATGGGGAGCAACTTCCTTGCAGACCCGCCCATTTTTGTGCTGGATGGGGAAACAGGGCTGATGTGTATGTTCAATATGGATGCCAGCCGATGTGAATATTATGAGATGATGGAGTTCATTGATACCGATGGCACGGAGTGTGCTGACCCGCAGTTCCGCCGTGCCCAGAGGCAAATGGAAAAGGCATTGAAATAGAACAGAAGGTTGAGAAAGAGCCTCCATTCTGCGAGATTTCCTCTAACCAATCTTATGGTGTCTGCTGGAACATTCCTTCCTGCATTCTTTCTCCTTTCTTTCTCTGAAAATAGTTGAGATACCCCAATGCACACATGGGGAGGTGATGTTCCATTACCCAGCGATGAAGAGCATCCGTCTTTTTGTTCGGGCCGAGGAGCGCCTCCGTGTCTTGCCTGAACCTCTCGGTGATTTCCTGGAGAGAGGCATTTGTTTCAAGCATTTCTGAGACCGTGTCTTTCCATTTCATGAGCCACTCGATCCCCTTACTCAGGGTTTGATTCACCCTCTCGGTACAGCCAAAGTGGCTGAAACACAAGAGGCGAAGGTCAAGGTCAAAAAAACCTTCGATGGTTTTGATATTTATGTCGGGGTCGAATTCCGGCGGCGGGGTTGTCGGTACTAATGCTTGCGCTTGCGAGTCAGAAAGATAGATGCCCACGGCGTCCCCTGTAAAAAGTATCCCCTCGTTCTCTGAATAGATGCATATATGGTGGTTAGCGTGTCCCGGGGAGCCGATCATCCGGAGTCTCTGGCCTTTACCCAGGTTTATAATGTCCCCATCCTTGACCGGCATCATCCGGCCTTCCTCAATAGGCAAGACCTCTCCGTACCATTCGTTTATCAGGGGGCCAAAGACCCCTTTTGAACTCTTGACGAGTTTGGAGGGGTCTACTATATGCCTTGCGCCTTTTTCGTGAACCACGACCCTTGCCCTCGGCATTTCCTTAACCAACGTACCGGCGCCTCCCCCATGGTCGAGGTGGACATGGGTTACAATGAGATATGATATGTCTCGTGGATCAACCCCCACCCTCCTGATTCCTTCCATAATTAAAGGGGCCGATTTTGCCGGCCCGGTCTCCACCAGGGCCAATTCCTCGCCTACTATCAAATAGGCTGAGGTAAAGTCGGGTATGCCAAATACCTTGGCATCGATCAGATATATTGAATCCGTGACCTTTCTGTTTTCCATCATCGAGGTTCCCATCCCCCCTCAAGTGTCCCCGGGACTAAGCAGTTCACGTGTCCCTTACATTCTCCTGCCGATCATTAGACTATAATCCCCTGTATCCCCTCGCTTCTCTGCCTGCTCCCTAACTGTCAACCCGATCAAGACATAGCACGAAGGTTAATAAAATAGAACCGTTTCCTTTTTACCCCAATAGAGAAAAACCATGGCGTTCAGAGCCTGCCGTTGGGTTGAGGCAGACACCTGGCCCTCGGTGACGAGATGGGAGAGAAAACGCTTCACATCCTTTGCCCCGAGCCTGTTCGGATGGGTCTTGCCGCCGAAGTGATGGATATAGCGAAGTATCCACTAGCAATAGGTCTGCTCGGTGTGGTAGGCGTAGTGATGATAACGGAGCACCTCGCGTACCTGGTCCATGAGCTTGAGGTCGGGATTCAGGTGGAATTTCGGTTTATTTTTCTTTTGACTTTCCCATATACATTATTGCAATATGTGGAAACAAACAAGAAAAAATGCAATAAGCGGACAGTAACCGGGTAAATTTTCCACATCTCACGATCAATATCACAATAAACGAAAATTTCGTCCACCCATAGGGTGGTAATATGACGGACAACTTTCCGTTTGGGGAATCAATTCCTGAGGAAGATTATGAAGAAATGCGAACGAACAAGAGTCAGCCGACGTTATCCAGGATATCTGCGTCTGTATCAGAAGGAGTATTGCCTGGCGCTAATCAGGATCTTGCAGGAAGATGCTGCAGACCTGATTGACCTGTTCCAATTGAAGGAGACAATTGCCGATCTTTCTTGCCGTATCGATGAGCCCAATATTTATAGTGCGGCAGGTAAATTGCAGCGAGGAATATTAAACAAAGGCATATATTCGCCGCTGGATATGAAGGCAGAGGAATTTAACGGTCAGGCAGAACAGTATTACAGGAATGATTTACGAAAAGAGCATATCCGGGAAGCATGGCAGTTCCTTGCCCAGGATCTGCAGAGATTGGAAACAGGGTGTGTGCATGATGGAGAACTGTACCGTGATGCTCTGCAGGCGATAATACGCGGGCAATGCGCCGCGGATTTCATTGCTCTCCAGGAACAGGACATTCTGGAAGAAAAGGCCTCTGCCGACGTTATCGTCAAATTGTTGCATCTGATGATCCTTACGCTCCATGCGGACTGCGCTATGACGAGTCTGCATCCGGTGAATCGCTCACCAAAAGTTTTACCGGCTGGGAAGCAAATGATTATATGATTGCTAAACATTCCCTGATACAGCATCAATATATCGACCGGGAAAGCGGGCAGGTTTGCACGGAACGTTTTTATGCCCCCCGGATGATTAATCTGCTCTACTCCAATGTCCTGGAAAACGCTCCTTTTCTATTCCGCCTTTTGATTGGCGTTCGCTTCACCAAATGGTTGGGCTACCTCAATTACGAATCATTCATCGGCGGGAAAATACTGGGCAATGACGACTTTATGAAAGCCTGCAACATTGACAGCGGGGAATATCTCGAAGATCCCAGGAGTCTCGACACCCTGAAGAAGATTTTCGAGAGGAAGATCCGCTATTGGGAATGCCGTCCCATGCCGAAAGACGTGGGCGTCGTCGTATCGCCCTGTGATGCCAGAATGCTCTGCGGTTCTCTGTCTGAAACTTCCCAGCTTTTCATAAAGGGTAAGTTCTTCGATCTGGAAGAGCTCCTCGGAAAAGACAAGAAGCGGTGGCTTGCTGCTTTCCATGATGGCGACTTTGCCCTTTTCCGCCTGACACCGGAAAAATATCATTATAATCATACTCCCGTAGCCGGTAAGATCATTGCTTTTTATCAGATCGGAGGAGCTTATCATTCTTGCAATCCTTATGCCGTCTTGACAGTAGCGACCCCCTATTCCAAAAACAGGCGTGTAGTAACCATTATTGACACCGATGTGCCTGGAGGCACGGCCATAGGCCTCGTCGCTATGGTTGAAGTGGTTGCCTTGATGATCGGCAGCATTATCCAATGTTACAGCAAAAGACGCTATGATGATCCGGTTGCTGTAGGCACAGGGATGTTTCTGGAAAAAGGTTTGCCTAAAAGCCTTTTTCGACCCGGGAGCAGCACCGTCGTTCTCTTGTTTGAGAAAGGGCGGGTATGTTGTTTCGCTAATGATGTTGTAGCGAACATGTCGGCTGGCGGTGTCATAAGTAGTTTTAGCCAGGGTTTTGGCAAATCTCTGGTGGAAACGGACGTCAAAGTCCGTTCCGCGATCGGGAATGTCTCAACCCTGCAACGCCAATCTTGGAGGCACAGGTTATGTCTAATGAACTTTTCATCGCCGGAGTAGCGGTATGCCTGGGCATACTTTTGTACTGGGGCTTCCGGGTGCTGCCGCAGGATAAATGGCAATTCCTGGCTGCCGTTCCCCGCAAACGCCTTGACGATGGCCGCTGGCAGGCCATCAATTTGACCTATTATGGTCTCTTTAGTGCCTTGGCGCATGTGATCGCACTCTCTATACTCTTGATTTTAACAGGTTCCATCGGTATCTCGGAAGATAAAGCACTCATTATCATCTTGGTCATGATGGGCGCTTGCCTGCCGGCGTCTCGCCTGCTTGCTGGTTGGATCGAAAAGAAGGCCCATACCTTCACCGTGGGCGGGGCCTCCTTTGTCGGCATTCTCCTGGGGCCGGCTGTGGTCTGGCTTGTTTATCGTACCATCTATCCGAATGCCATCATACCCTGGCTGCCCCTCTTGGCAGCTTTAGCTGTTGCCTACGCGGTGGGCGAAGGTGTCGGACGGTTGGCCTGCATCAGCTTTGGTTGCTGCTATGGGAAGCCAGTTGTCTTCGGACGCACCTACTTAAATTGTCTTTGCCAACATTATTCCTTCATATTTACGGGAACGACGAAAAAGATCGCTTACGAAGGAGGGCTGGAAGGTCAGAAGGTATTTCCCATTCAAGCGGTCACGGCCACCATCTTCATAGGGGCAGCCCTGACCGGAATGTACCTCTTTCTCATCGGTTCGTACGGCCTATCCTTTTTTCTCACCATCCTTGTCACCCAACTATGGCGTTTAATATCGGAGATATTCCGGGCTGATTACCGGGGCGGGGGTTCTTTATCGGCTTACCAGCTGATGGCCTTACTGGCTCTGCCTTACGCACTGGCAATCTGCTTCTTCCTGCCCCAGGCAACAATTATTGCCAATATCCAGAAAGGGTTAGAATCCCTCTGGCAACCGAGAACAATACTCTTCCTTCAGGCATGGGGCGCTGGAATCTTCTGGTACACAGGCAGCAGCCGCGTCACCGCCTCTCATGCATCATTTTATGTTAATAAGGAACTTATTTAAAGGGGAGGTATGGTCAATGCGCATGAAAAAGGCTAATCTTTTATTTTCAGGGTATCCTGGAGAAAGGCCTTAAACAATTTATAGTCACGGGATAGCGCTAAGGGTTCCCCTGTCCTCTTATCAAGATCTCTCATGCTCTGTGGCAGTTCCAGGGGGATGCCAAGTAGGACCTCGACCTCTTCGGGAAACTTGGCCGGATGGGCCGTCTCGAGAGATACACACAGGGGAAAATCACCGAACCGTTCCAGATACACCTCAAGACCCCTCCAGCCTACGGCGCCATGCGGCTCCAGGACAACGCCACGGTGATGATAAACCCTTCTTATTGTCTCCCTTGTTTCCTGATCGGAGATACTGACAGAAAAGATGTGTCTCCTCATGGCCTCCCGGTCGGGGTAGCGGTGGACGGCGCCGTTCCGGTCAACTGTCCCTCCGTATAAATCGAAGAACCTCGCCAGGTTGCTCGGATGACCCACATTCATGGCATTGGAGAGACACGCTCGGGAAGGAGAAATTTTTTCGTATATGCCTGTTTCAAGAAACCTGGGAAATTCGTTGTTTTCATTGGTCGGCATGACAAGCTTTGCGACGGGAAGCCCCATCCTCCGGGCATATTCACACCCCAGGGCATTGCCGAAGTTACCGGAGGGAACGGAAAATACTATCCCCTCCCCCCGGCGTCCAAGCCGGGTATAGGCATAAACATAGTAGATTATCTGGGGAAGTATCCTGCCGAAATTGATGGAATTTGCCGAGGTCAGGTTCAGACTGCCGAGAGAAGAGTCGGAAAAGGCCTGCTTGACGAGATTCTGGCAGTCATCGAACTGGCCCTCTATGGAAATCGCCCGGACATTACCGCCGATGGTATCGAGTTGCTTCTTCTGTCTCCCGCTTACTTCCCCCTGGGGGTAGAGGATATAGACATCCACCCCTTCGACATCCCTGAAGGCTTCTCCCACAGCGCTTCCTGTATCACCGGAAGTCGCCACGAGGACATTGAGTCTTATCCCCCGGGGACGAAAATGGCTCATCAGCCGGGCCATCATGCGGGCGGCAAAGTCCTTGAAGGATGCTGTCGGTCCCTGATCGAGCCTCATGATATACCTTCCCTCTTCCACATATTCGAGGGGTACCTCAAAATTGTACGCATCTTCCACAATCCTCTTCAGGATATCGTAGGGAATCTCATCCTGGAGAAAGGCCGCCGCCACAAGCATCGCCACCGCTGTATAGGGCGCCTCTTTCAGGGACATGATCTCTTCCGGTGCAATTACGGGAATGGGATCGGGCATAAAAAGTCCCTCATCGGGGGCCTGACCCTGGAGGAGGGCCTCCCGGAAGGAAGCATATCCCTTAAAGGGAGTAACCCACGGTATCCCGTCCAGGTTTCTGTTTGTACTGAAATAACCTATTTTTGCCGTCATGATGGGATATTTACCGTCCTTTCCCGTTCAGTTTATAACCTCTCACAAAATCGAGAAATAAGTGATGATGGCGCAGCAAACTGAATTGCCGGCGATGAATTAGATAAAAATATCTCTCAATTCGGCAGCCGTCAAGCGGCGCTTCCGCCAAAACCTGCTGTCTCAACTCCCGTCCCACGGCATAGATCGAAAGAATAGAGCATCCCAAGCCGGCGATAATGGCCTCTTTTACCGCTTCAGAACTTCCCATTTCACCGATGATGTTGAAGTGCGCGAGGCTTGTACCGGCATTTTCCTTCAGGTACGTTTCGATGCAATCCCGTGTTGCCGAGCCCCTCTCCCGGAGAACAAAGGGTTCCCCGGACAGTTCATCCAGGGTCACAGGACCTTTCCCGGCCCAACGATGGCCCCAGGGCACGGCCAGAATAAGCCTGTCTTCCCATAGAGGTTCCACATGCAATTTCCGATGCAGCGGCCTTTTGCCGATGAAACCGATCTCTCCCTGATTATTCAGAATTGCTTCTGTGACCTCTTCAGAGTCGGCGGCCTGGACATTAGCCCTGATCGCCGGGTGGAGCTTTTTAAAATCACTCAGGATGTAGGGAAGGATATAGGTGGCCGGAATCGTGCTGGCAGCGATATAGATGTTGCCGGATTCGTTTTCGCGAACCCGCAATATCTTCTCCTTCGCCTCCTCTCTCAATTTTATGATCCTCCTGGCGTAATCGTAGAGAATCTTTCCCTCCGGTGTTAAGGACACCCCCCCATTTCCACGGTTGACAAGCCGGATACCGATGGAATCTTCCATATTCTTGATGTGCTTGGTGAGGGCAGGCTGGGTGAGAAACAACTTTTTAGCCGCACGGTTGAAGCTTCCCTCGGCAATCAATTGCACGAGGGATTCCATCTGCTGGATCGTAATATTCTTAAATACGTCGTAACCCATAGCAGTATCCCTCAGGACAGGAGTACCCTTGCCACGGCATTTCTCTGAATCTGGTTGGTGCCCTCATAAATCTGGAGACCCTTTGCATCCCGCATCATTCTCGCCACCGGGTACTCTTCACTGTACCCATAGCCTCCCAGGATATCCACCGCCCGGCTCGTTACCCTCATTGCCACATCCGTGGCAAAATACTTTGCCATGGTAGCAAGTTTCATTGATTCCTTCGTGTGCTCCCCCACAATCGTCGCCGCCCGGTAAACCAGATGCCTGGCCGCCTCCGTCATCGTGGCCATATCTGCCAGGATATGGCTTATCGCCTGAAATTCTGCGATCGGTTTCCCGAACTGGACCCTCTCCTTTGCGTAACGGACAGCGTAATCCAGCGCCCCCTGCGCTGTTCCCACACCTGAAGCGCCGGCGAGGATACGACCCTCATCCAGAACCTTCAGCACCGTTTGAAATCCCTCCCCTTCTTTCCCGATGAGGTTTTCCCTGGGAACACGGCAATCCTCGAAAACCGATTCGCAATGGTGGATGCCTCTAAACCCCAGCATCTGCCCCGTCACCCTGAAGGAGAATCCGGATGTCCCCTTCTCCACGATAAAGGCGCTGATCCCCTTTATACCGGCATGGGGATCCGTCTTTGCGTACACCAGGGTCATGTCCGCAAAGTCAATACCGCTATTGAAGTTCTTAACCCCCTGCAAAACATAGCCCTCACCATCCATGACCGCCCTGGACCTCATGGAGGCGATATCGGAACCGGCATCGGGTTCGGTCAGGGCAAAGGCGCAAATCTTTTTTCCGGAAGTCACATCGGGGAGATATTTCTTTTTTTGCTCCTCCGATGCCGACAGCTTAAAACATGAGGAAAAGAGGGCATGGATACTTCCCAGAAAGGCGCCGACGGAGGCGCTCACCCGGCATAACTCCTCCGAGGCGAGGCAACAGGTGAGCAGATTGGCGTCTGAACCACCGTATTCTGCGGGATAAAAAAGCGCGGGTAAGCCCATCCTGGCAATATCATCGTAAAGGTCCCTGGGAAAGCAGTCATTTTTATCCATCTCCACCGCCCTGGGGGCAACCTTCTCGATGGCAAATCTCCTCACCGCCTGACGAAACATCTCCTGTTCTTCTGATAGTCTGTACGGCATCTCCTTTATTCCTCCTTCACCTGTATGGAATTATGGGTATATTCTGTCCTTCCTGCAGAGTTCGATTAACAGCATGGCCGTCTTTTCCAGTTCAGCCCGCAGATGGGCCGCACTGACGGTAAGCCTCAACATAGCCCCTCCCGCAGGAACCGAAGGCGGGCGTATGGCAGGTATATAGATGCCCCCCTTTTCCAGGAGGGTCTGACTGATGTTCAATGCCTTTCTTTCGTCACCGACAGGGATGGGAATAATGGGTGTCTTGCCGGGCAGGAGATTGAACCCCCCGGAGGTTAAAATTTCCCGTAGGAAATGTATATTGGACCGGAGACGTTCGATAAGTGATGGTTCAGTTTCCAGCAATTTAATGGCCGCTGTTGCCGCGGCAATTATCCCCGGTGGGAGGGCAGTGGTGTAAATAAATGGACGGGCCTTATTTATAAGATAGGCTATCAGGTCACAGGAGCCGGCGACAAACCCTCCTACTGATCCGATAGCCTTACTGAGAGTTCCGGTATGGATGTCTATCTTGTCAGCTACTCCGAGGGAGTTGGCAGTGCCGTGGCCCCCTTCTCCCATCACCCCCGTTCCATGGGCATCATCTACCATCAGAAGACAACTGTGTTGCGCAGAGATATTCACCAGTTCCTTAAGGGGAGCGACGTCGCCTTCCATGGAGAATACACCCTCGGTAACGATCAATCTTCGGCCTTTCGCTTTTTCGCTATGGAGTAAATTTTTCAGGAAATTCATATCATTATGAGGAAAGGGGCGCTTTTCTGCACGGCTTAAGATGCAGGCGTCAATGATACTGGCATGTACCAGCCGATCAGAAAAGACGAGATCATTCCTGCCCACAAGTGCGCTGATGACACCTATATTGGCGGTGTAACCTGATGAAAAAACAAGGGCCTTTTCGGCGCCCTTGAACCGGGCAAGGGCAGTCTCCAACTCCTCATAGAGATGCGAGTGACCGCATATCAGCCGGGAGGCCCCGGCGCCGGTTCCGAAACGCTCTGTTGCCCTGATAGAGGCTTCGACTACCTGCGGATGGTGGGTAAGACCGAGATAATTGTTAGTACAGAAGAGAACGGCCTTTCTGCCGCCGATATAACCATGTGTCGGGCCGGCAGGGGTGATGGGAGTCAACTCCCGATAAAGAGAAGCCCTCTTTATCTTATCCAGTTCCTCTCTCAGGTTAGTTATAGACACTGGCGCCCTTCCCAGCCACAGAAGGTGTAAGATTCAGGGAAGCGATCAATTCACGGTCGGCATCTACCGCTGCCCCCTTTGTTACGAGATAGTCGCCGATCATGAGACCGTTTAGGCCTGTCTTTATGGCTTCAGCCTGCCGCTCGCCAAGAACTTTTACCCTTCCCCCCGCCATTCTCAGGTTAGTGTACGGCATGATGATGCGAAAAAGGGCAATAGTCAGGACGGCTTCATTCGGTGTAAGCAGGGATTGTGCCGCCAGCGGTGTCCCGGGGCGCGGATCGAGGAAATTGATGGGCACGGAATCAGGTCTTAGATTTTTTATCTCCAGGGCAAGTTTAATTCGGTCATGGATAGACTCCCCCACTCCTAAGATCCCTCCCACACAGATCTCCAGCCCTTCCTCTTTTGCAGTCATAATAGTAGTCAGGCGTTTGTTATAAGTCTGGGTGGTGCAGATACGTGGATAAAAATCACGGTTAGCCTCCAGATTATGGTGATAACGAATCAGCCCGGCCTCTTTGAGCAGATGAGCATCGTCTATGGTTATTTTGCCGAGGGAGGCGCAGGGAAGAAGACTCGTTTCGTCCTTTATGAGGCGGATGGTCTCACAGGCCATAAGCAGTTCTTTTTTCGTTAACCTGGCCCCGCTTGTCACTATGGAAAAACGATGGGCGCCGCCGGCTTCGGCCGCTCGCGCCGCCGCTAAGAGATCCTCCGGCCGGCAAAAGGGGTAGACCGCAATCGGGCTTTTGCTGATACTGGACTGGGCGCAGAAAGAACAATTATGGGGACAGTTGCCGGATTTTGCATTCACAATAGCACAGAACTCGATAACCGGACCATGGAATTGTTTCTGTACCTCTCCGGCGAGGGCAAGCAGAGCCGCTTCTCTGTTGCCGGTAACTGACTCCAAAAGCTGACTGCCATCGTCAGCCGTTAGGGCATCAAGGTTTTGCAACAAATCTTTTGCCTCCATGAGACCAATTTGTTCCCTCTCTAATAAACCGCTGTATAGCCGCAACTTACAGTGATCCAAAAGAACTTAGGTGAAAAAATTCCCCCTGTCAATCCCAATTTTTAAAGTTATTACTGCAACGTGAAAATGTCAGTAACTATTCGGTTAACCGAATAGTTACTTGACTTTTTCAACCAGGTGTAGATAATTTACGTGTGGCTGAAATCTCAGAAGATTGCTTCGCTGGTTCACAAAAGGAGTAAGCATGTGAGAGGGGAAAATTGACATGAAGGGAAAGGTCTTATCAGTCAATATAAGTCGGGAAAAAGGTGAAAGGAAAAGAAACACCGGGACATGCCGGTTTATAAAGGGTCTGGGAGTTGCCAATGACGCCCATGCAGGTTTCGGGATCAGGCAGGTGAGTTTTCTGGCCAGGGAGAGTATAGAGAAAATACGTGACAGAGGTGTTGTAGTAAGTTACGGTGACTTTGCAGAAAATATTACTACAGAAGGGATTGTTCTCCATTTACTGCCCGTCGGCACAAAGATGAGAATCGGCGAAAGCGCCCTGGTAAGGATTACTCAGATCGGAAAGGAATGTCATGAGAGATGTAGTATATTTTATCAGGTTGGTGACTGTGTCATGCCGACAGAAGGTATCTTTGCCGAGGTGCTGACAGAGGGAGAGGTTAAAGTAGGGGACCTTATCGAGGTGGTATAAAGGCCCATAGGCGCTAATTTATTCGGGTCAGGGGCAGGGGGCTCAGTAATGGCATACAAATTCTTACGGCTGTTTTTTTTGATATCGGTGTTGTGCGTTGGGACAGGGTGCGGATTGGTAAAACCACACGCGGTTACTCCCCAGCAAAGTAAAACGGGTGCCGGGCTTGTCGCCGTACTGCCTGTGAATAATAAGGCAGGCGATGAAAGGGCGGGGCAGATTCTGCGACAGAAGGTCTTTTATGAACTGTATTTTAAGGGTTATCCAAAAATTCCCTTTGATATCATTGATGAAAAACTTTCTAAAATCTATAAAGAAAATATTGGTCCTAAAAAAGAAAGCGTCTCTCCGCAGGTCGTGGGTGAACTGCTGAATATAGATGCTGTCATGTATTGCACCCTCAATGAGGGTAAAACATCCTTTTTTTATTTCCGGGCTTCTACAGTAATTTCTGTTGACCTCGAACTTAAGAGTACAAAAACCGGTGAAACAATTTGGCGTGCACGGTATCGAACCGTTAAAAGAAGTTATGGTTTCTCCCGGAGAGATATTGAAATGAAATCGTGCCAGGTCTACGAACCGGCAATCCAGGAAATTGTGAACAAGGCCATGAAAACCCTTCCTGATGGTCCCGATTCCCTGGGATAGTGCTTAAAGGCACCTAAACTCTGTGCCTTTGTGCCTATTAGTCTGAGCAATTGCTGTTTTGTATCGTAATAGTTGATCCATGAACATACCCAATTTTTTGTCACTTTTGAGAATAATTCTTGTGCCGGCAGTAGTTATTTTTCTTATGCAGGGATCCTTTTCAAAAGCCCTCATTTTCTTTACCGTCTCGGGAATAACAGATGCCATGGATGGATTTTTGGCCCGTATATTAAAACAGCAAACTATCATAGGCTCATATCTCGATCCAATAGCGGATAAGGCCCTGCTTGTAAGCTGCTTCCTGGCCCTATCTATTATGGGTATTATTCCCGGTTGGCTTACAGTCATCGTCATCAGCAGAGATATTATCATTCTGGTCGGTGTTTCCATTTTCTCGATGATGGCGATATCTTTTGAAATTCATCCGGCTTTTGTCAGTAAGGTCACAACGGTTTTACAAATCTTTACCGTACTTCTTGTCCTTTTATTTAAGTGTAAGTGTATTCTGGGGAGCTTTGATTATATGTGGGTCATGCTTTTTTATTGGTTCACGGCCCTGTTTACCGTTATTTCCGGATTAAATTACATCGCAAGGGGGGTCAAGTTAATCAATAACCAAGCGCCATAAATTATGGAGGTAAATATGAATGAGCTGGAAAAATTGAAAGTATTGCTTCACCACTGGATGGAGCATAATACTGAACATGCCAACAGTTACAGAGCTTGGGCAGAAAAGGCATCATCCCTCGGCAATGAAGAGCTATCCAAAATTCTCATCAGGCTATATGAGGAGACAAGAAAACTGAATGAGCTTTTTGAGGAAGCCCAAAGGAAGATTGGTTAAGTTTGGTCTTTATTTAAAAAATGGTAACTGTTCAGGTAGCCACCAAGGCACTAAGACACGAAGGATAGAGAGGATTAAATTTTAATGTGTCCCTCATCAAGAAGGGTATTCAAAGAATAATTATATGATCTTAGTGTCTTGGTGTCTTAGTGGCTGAATAGTCACAAAAAAGGTATTGACAAATAGGAAAAGAAAAAAATATTATCCCCCTGCTCAATTTTATAGAGAGTGGAATTTCCGTAAGTTGATACCATTTCGCTTTCAAAGGATAACGCGGCGGCAAGGAGGAGTCGCCGCAGGCGTATTACTAATACGTCGAGGACGCCGACGACGAAGCCAACAAAGTTAGCCAAAGAAAGCGAAATGGT